>Ga0334901_1002574_pt1 | contig 15190 bp, 17 predicted proteins | sample GraSluR3_MG_3_FD_207216 | JGI IMG/M metagenome (GOLD analysis project Ga0334901, IMG submission 207216) | Sludge microbial communities from methane-producing bioreactor in Wageningen University, Netherlands - Granular Sludge_15_08-R3 | ecosystem: Engineered > Bioreactor > Anaerobic >... | reverse complement strand
CATCTGCATTGCGGTATAAATTAATTAGACTCTGGAGTATTTCTTTCTGGACCGATGTGAGCATGTAAATCACCCGACTATTACATAATATGATATTAATTATAATTTACCATTATTTATAATTATTATTATTACTTATGTGCAACATTTTAATATTAGTAGTTTCATATCATAGTACATGTTCTCTCCAAAAGATATATGTCATGATAAATTATTTAAAATTTTCATAAAAGAACGAAATATTACTACAAGAACTATCCGGTCACATGCTCAGGCAATTAGACATTATTCAAATTTTCATGAAATGTCTCCAGAAAATCTAATTTTAGAAGCTGAAAAAGAGCAAGACAATGGAATAAAAACGTATAAAAGAAAAGTTCGTAAGAGACTAATGGGATTTATAGAAAACCTTAGAAAAATGGGATACAGCCCATTCAGTATTAAATCTTATTTAAATAGCATAAAAGCATTTTATCATCATTTTGATATTGATACACCCCGTTTGAGAGGAATTTGGAAAGATAAAGATAAAAAAAGGAACTTAAGTCACGAAAAACTTCCTACAAAAGAAGATATTGGACGAATACTGGACGTAGCAGATATTCGCGATCAAGCTATAATTCTTTTACATTTATCAAGTGGTATGGGTGCTGGTGAAGTAAGTTATTTAACGTGGAGAGATTTTTTAGTTGCATATGAAAATTATTACGTGCCATCTCCTGAAAAACAATTAGATATTTTTCATGTTGTTAATAAACTGGAAAAGATTAATGCTGAAGAAAAAAACCAGGATATGGGTGGTATTATTGGAACTTGGAAAATATCCCGAATCAAAACCGGTATGGATTATATTACTTACAATACACCTGAAAGTAGTAAATATATTCTTAAATACTTAGAATATCGCCTTAATCATAATAAACCAATTAAAAGTTTAGAAAGTACTTTGTTTGCAAGTTATTATAATCAAAGAATTAAGAATTCAGGTTATACTCTTCTTTTTCAAAGATTAAATAAAAAAGCAGGATTCAAACGTCGTCCACAAACTGGAAGCGTGCATCCAGAGGGTAGGCATTTTATAACAAGCCACATTTTAAGAAAAACATTTGCAACCATGCTTTATGGTGCACGTTGGGATAAATTACGGGTTGATTGGCTTTTAGGCCACAGAATAGATGATGTTTCATCAGCATATTTCAAAGTTAAACCTGAGATCCTTTTAGAAGAATACAGGAAAGTAATTGGAGAATTATCAGTTCGTGAAGAATTTACCTACCATAACGTCACTGATAAAGATCATAAAAAAGCACTTGAAAGAATAAAAGAATTAGAAGGACGTCAGCAAGACTTTGAAATCCTTAAAAAGAAGGTTGAAAAATTATATGAAGATCGTGAGTACCAAAAAAGACATCTTAATTTGTAACAGGATCCTATCTCAAAAAAAATTAAATTTTGGTACAATATTCACCGTGGGGATGGTTTTTTTGATAAAAGGTCGTTATTAGTTTCAATATACGCATCAATTGCTTTTCTAACCAAAAAACTGAATTTTCTGTCCTTCATTTTCCCTATTTCGTTTAAATCTTGAATTTGTTCTTCATTTAATTTTACGGATTTCCCTATTAACACCATTATTGAACCTCCTACGTTACAACAAATTTGCACGATCATAATCGCTTTTTAATGTTTCCATATCCACACTGGTATAAATTTGAGTAGTGGTAATGTTGGAATGACCTAAGAGTTTTTGGATGGCCCTTATATCCATTCCTTTCCTCAATAAATGAGTAGCAAATGAATGGCGCAATATGTGGGGAGTTACCTTCTTTTTTATACCTGCTGCCTGACCATAACCTTTGATCATTTTCTGAACATACCGGGATGATAAACAGTTACCATAACGGTTTAAAAACAAATATTCACTGTCATGGATCCTTTTTCTCAGGTAAACTTTCATTAGTCTCTTGGTATTGTAGTCAAAAAGAACAATCCTATCCTTGCTGCCTTTTCCCCTGATATGGATAGTTCTTTCATCCAAGTCTATGCTTTTCACTTTTAAAGAAACCAGTTCAGAGACTCTTAAACCTGAAGAATAGAGAAGAGTTATTATTAACTTATTTCTGATCCTAGAAAATTCAGAAGATTTAGAACTATAAATTACATTGTCAGGTGCTGCAAGGAGAATTTTTATTTCATCTTCGTTCAGGGCCTTTGGTAAAGAACGGGTCCTTTTGGGAGCTTGGACATTTGCCAGTGCACTTTCACCTGCAAAATTAAAGAACTTCTTGATAACAACAGTCACCAGATAAACATAGTTCTTTGAAACCTTTTTTTCACTTTTAATGTATCGAATATACTCCTTAAATTCCATCAATAAATTTATGTCTTGTCCAGAGTTTTCCAGGTTCTTAAGATATTCATAAAAATTCTTTAAAATTGAACTGTAAGTCCCTATTGTTCGGCTGGAATAATTACGAATCTCCAGTTCAAAGAGATAATCAGAAATTATTCCTGGACAATCAGATAAATCCATTGATAATTCATTATCCATTACAATCACCCCTACACTTTAACCCCAAATAAGAATAGGAATCATTTGATTCCTATTATCAGTGCTCCTTATAGAATTCAGCAGCCTTTTTGATATTTTCATTGAACACTTCCATGTTCTCACATATCTCCAGGACCAGATCTCCTTCACAGTAAGTGAAAATCGAAAGATACTTTTTAGAGATCCAAACCACCCTAAAAGTATCATAACACCATTCTGAAACCATCCAAAAATGATCAGGAACCAGATCCAGGATATCTTCAGCATATCTAAAAGTAAATCCACGATATATTTTTACACCATTGGTTTCAACAGGATCAGATACACTAGCTAAATCCAAAAGTTGTTTGAAAGATAAATTCTTCGATATCTGTTTTTCCGGGACCTGCTGCATCTTTGCCATGTAATTTTTGTTTTCCATTTTATATCACACCTGAATTAATATACGATATTATTTTATAGTATTACTATGTATCACCCCACTTATATAGTTTTCGCCCTAAAAATGCCCTAATACTGAAAAAAAGCGTTTAAAATAATCTAAAACAGACCATTAAACTATATAATTATCCAATCCACATACAATTAAAATACTCAATTAATTCACCAAAAGTAAGCTTAATATGCCAATAAAACTAACAGCATTTAGCATTCAAGGATTCAAATCCCAAATAAACCACCCCCAACCCCTTCCCATCAGGTACCCTGAAAGCTCCCTCCCCGCCAGAGTACTACCAAAACACTTCCCTCCTTGAAAATCCAACAGTTAAAAAAAAAAACCCCAACCCATCAGTGCACCCCTTAGCTCCCTGCACCACACTTCTGAATTTCATTGGGAGTAAATTTTTTGGCAAAGAAATTTAAAATAATAAATTTGCCAAAAGGTTTACCCCAATGAAATTCAATTAAAGCAGGGAGGTAGGGGCACGATGGGTGGGGTTTTTGATAACGAACTGTTGGTTTTCGATAATTCATGATGTATTATTCCTGAATTTAAATTTCTTTCAAACTTAATTTTACTAAATAACAAGAATCATCAAAGCATTTTCCTCAAAAAATGATGACCACCATTATACAAAAAATCAATCTCAAAAAATCATAAATGAGCTTAGATTTTTTAAAATAAAATGATTAATTCCTGACCACTTTAAAAAATAATTAATTAACCATGGATAGGTATAATTCACTTTAAACAATGTTTCTGTGGAACATAAATACTCAATTTTTACCATATATATCAAACCACGAACCCAAATGCGGTACACATGCGGTAGCCGTGTAGGAGGATCTATTCCTGGCTAACGAAAAAAATCAATTATCTTCCCACAAACACACACCATCAACCTGGAAAAAAATAAGATTATTTTCATCATACAAATTACAAATCAATTATCTTCATCAAACCAGATCCAATAACCTGGACAATTCAAGATTTGTTTTCATGAATAAATTCAAAGTCGATCACCAACACCTGGAAAAAGCCCCGGAGTTACATAGACTGAGTCAATCTCCTTTTTAAAAAAAAATGCAAGGGGCTATTATCCAAACAAATGGCAACCTCAATGAAACCCGTGTTAAGTTAGCTTCCATTTACTGCCAACCCCCTTCCCCGTGATGTTTTTTAGGAGGGCGTTGGGAACCTTTGGTTCCCTCCCAACTAAGAGCTAAAAACTAAACGAAAATGGAAAAAAAACGTAGATGGACCCAACCTGAACCACTGTACTAACATTTCCTTCCCCATATTGCCAACAGGAACTAACATTTCAATACACCCCCTGTAGCAGCTACAGTTTCACGCAAACCATCCAACACCCTGCCACGCCGGCAGTCGTTTGACGGGACCGGCCGGAATTTTTTATTCCGGTTGGGACCGGCAGACGATTGACGGCGTTAATACCATACAACGAGCCACACGAACGTAGACGCACGCACATTAGCACCTTCAAGCTGGTCAACTTTGTTATATCCCGTGTATGACGAAATAAGCTGATAAGGCATCATGAAAAATCGTGCCCGAGAGCGATGACATTCTCTACCCACATCCGGCCGGGACATCACGCCCGAGGCCCAAAGGCCCGGGCGTGGTAAGGTCCAAACGCCACTCATCAAGGGTAGGATATGTCACACCCGCTGGGTCGATTTTTCAGATGCCAGCACCCCTTATTTTGTTATACACGGATATAACGACGTTGTCCAGGTTATCCACCAGCCCCCGTGTGCTGCAACAACATAAAATCACCCGCAACGTAATCCCAACCCACAAACCACGATAAACCCGCAAAGAACCCCCTGACGAAATCGTTGGTTAGGCTCCTGGTGGGCCCCCTGGGGCGCGGGTCCCTGGGGCGGATTCCTGGACCGGCTCCTGACAGTTCTATGATCCAAAACCAAAAGTTCCCTCATGCCACAATGAATCGTAAACCCTTGATGCCATTTGAATCCCGCCACCGCTAGCCATAACCACTGATAGCGCTCGTGGACGGTTCCTGGTTGGGGCCCCGGTGGCCCTAGCCACCAGGGGCGGGTTCCTGGTTGGCTCCTCGATTGTGTCAATCCCATGGTCAAATGAACCCCCTGTACAAGCTTCCATTTCAAACCACCGCTGCCGGGGCCCCAGATTTGAGCGGAAATTTTCGCCTAGAATAAATTCCGCCCGAAGGGCGGAGTAACATGCGAAAATTGGAGCGTCCCCAACGGGGCAAATCTGGCGGGGGCAGCGGAATTAAGAGAAATACAAACATTAAAAACAAAAACATGAACACCAACTCCACCATTGGCAATATGGGAACAACACGCAGTAGCAGTACCAGAGGGAGGACTTAGTTGAGCGGGGCTCAGCCCCTCGCTCTCCTCAGTCTGGACCCTGGTATTGCTACAACCCCCAGCCACATGAATACTTAAAGAACTCAAAAAAATCCATTCAAGCAGTTATTAACCTTACAACTTAATTCTAGGATGTTAATAGATTTCAGTAGCATACTCCTCAAGGGCATAAGCCGCTTTAACCATAATATCCTGTTTAAGCGAGTAACCCATGTTTTCAATAAACAAAGGCAAATCAGAAGGTTTTAAAACCACATAATTTTTAGGAACATTCTCAACTTTAAACCCACGACAATTCAAAGCCACAATAGAATTAACCCATAATTTATAGGTATTAACACCATTGATTGATAAAAACCGTCTTAAAGCCATGGAATTTCTTTTGACCTGGCCAGCAGGGTTAGAAAAAGATTTTTCAACCTGATGATGGTTAACGTAAAACCAATCATCACCATCAACGATAAACCTACCCTTATAATTCTTAGTTTCAACAACAAAGATACCAGTAGGCCCCACCACCACATGATCTATATTACCATACCGTTCCGGAAGATTAACATCATTAAAAACAAGGAATTCTTCAGGCAATTTATTCAAGTAACGGGCAGTGATTTTCTCACCAATATCACCTTTAATCCACCTTTTACCACCATCATAACCATATTTAAGAACAACCAAGCCTACAATTACCAAAATAGCAAAATAACCATGCCAATAAATTCCTATAAACCCAATTATTGCAAATAATCCACCTAACAGCATTATCAAAGAATAGTTGTAACTTTTTTGACTGGTAAAAGTCTGTCCTTTTTTAATAGCCCTCCGCTCATAACTAGATGTGTCTGGAAACTCAAACTCCTCCACATATTCTAAAATACCTCCACACTGGCAGCTATCAAAATCATCAGGATACTCTCCTTTTTTAAGTTCATAATAACCATTACATGATTCACAGACTAAATAACCCATCCAATATCTCCTAATTTAATTCGGTTGCTTAAATTGGTGGTAAGTATAAAAATTAAATCTATTTTCGTTTCTTGATCATTTTTAATTTAGTAGCCCTGCCCTCTTTGGCCCAAAGCTTATGAGCATAATCAACAATCTCCATCATGTGAATGTAACGTATCCTGGAATTTATATCAACAACACTTCGATCGATTTTATGCATATAACGGCCGTACAAGTTACCCTTACGCTTTTTATACTCCTCATCCATAATGGAAACATAACGGTAGGTGAAATCAACCTCTTTATCAAGATCAAAAAGGTTTTCCATCTCATAATTAATGTTAACCAGCAAACCAAGAGCTAAATTCAATTCAGAAATACCTACAAACTGTTTTTTTTCACGGTTTTTGGCATTTATCTGGTAAACCCCGTCCAGGAGCTCGTTAACCCCACTATGCCACTGGGCAAATTCCTTACTGGGGAAAACTAGAAGATCATCGGTTCTCTGGAACAACTGCGGCCGGTAGGCCAGTATCCTCCCACGGTCCATAACACCATAACTATACCTCATCTTAACTACTCAACCCCACTTAAAAATCACAACCAGTCCACTCCCCCAGGCTCATCAGAAACCCCAATAACCGAGCCCGCAAGAATCCTATCACTCACATCAACCTCATCGTACATATAAGAATCTAAATAAGTCTGTGATGGGCTTTCACCATAAAAAGATTCTAAACCAAGGCCTAATATATGAACCCGTTCCATTATATGTGGCCAATGTCCCATCAACTTCCAACCCTCATCCGGTTCAAGACCCATACCCCAGTGAAAAATGTTATCAATCTGCTCCTGCATCAGAGTAAAAGTTCTCCTGAACTCGTCCCTAGTGTAAATAATCACCTCTTCACGTTCACTAATCAAATCAGGATGAAATAAATCAATTTTTCTACCACAAGGCACTCCCTGGCTAACTCTCATAAAACAACACCTCACAATATAAACCTTGACTAAACCATAAGGATCTATAACTATGACTTAGGTAAGAATGGCAGTTGTCCAAGAGCATCTGAGAAGAAAAAAAATATTTCTTAGAATCTATCTCTAAATTTCAAGAAAAATCTTAGAGATATTAATCTTGAGCTTTGCAAGTGTGATGGGTGCCTCCCTGAATCATTAATAGGATGATCCAATCTTGTTTCTTTAAAATCAGCACTTTGCCACTTGAACTCTAAATTAGCACAAACCACACATTTACAATTTTTCCTGAAATAATGGTAAATAAGACAAATATTTAGATCATAAATTATGCACGAAAATAGAAATATTTAATACATAATATAATTATTATATATATTATTAAAAATAAGTAATAATAAAAGAAAAATGCGAGGTAGGGTTATGATGAGAATAAGCATGTCGCTTCCTAAAAAGTTATTAAATGAATTCGACGAAGTTTTACACGACCGAGGATATAATTCCAGGTCCAAAGGAATAAGAGACGCCCTAAAAGACTACATAGTAAGATACCAATGGATGAAAGACATCGAAGGTGAAAGGATGGGAGTAATAACTGTTATCTATGACCACCATGCAACCGGAGTACTGGAAGAGCTAACCGACATCCAACACAAATTCCAAAAGAATGTCAACTCCACAATGCACGTCCACATGACATCAAAAAACTGCCTGGAAGTAATAGGAGTCAAAGGAGACGCTGCGGAAATTCGAGACCTAACCGAACGAATAATGAGGCTCAAAGGCGTAGAACACGCCAAACTAACCACTACCACCAAAGGCAAATAACCACCCAATTAATTTTTTAAATTTTAAAACCCCTGCCCTGGACCACGAAGCCCTTCCCAATTAATTTTATCATGACAAATAGGTGGTCCAGGGCATTAAATTACTTTTTGCGCAAGGGGCTAACTACACAACTCACCGGCCACCTGCATAATTCAACGTGCCACCGGCTCAGGAACCCAATTACTTTTAGTGTTAACCATGGCAACGAACTAGCAATACTGCTATGAAAAATAGGATAAGTTATTATGCCCTCATGTTTGCTCCCGAAATTCATCTCATAAAGTGTTTAATCCATGAATGAACCCTTATAATTACTGGTTTATTTCTATTTTAATCAAAATAATCAGAATTATATTTTTTTCCTAATCTTTTTAAACTTATTTACTAAGATTTTTTTTATCCATTTTGAGGTATATGATAAGTGGCTGTGGTTGTTGGTTTAAAAAAAATAAGGAAACATTGAATACACAAAGGTTAAAATAATCTTGAAGTTTTCGATAAAGATGAAATAGTATTAATAATTAAATCATTGTTATTGTAAATTAAACCCCGGTGAGGAGATTAATTATGAAAGGCCCTACTGGTGAGACCCATTACCTGATGGTGCGAATACCAAAGCAACTGTTTGAATGCTAAGCATCACAATAAATTCGTCTATTCTATCATTAAAGTTAGTATTTTTATCATTAGATGATGGCTAAAATAATACAATAAAAATGAAGGATAATTTTTAAGTTATTCCTCCAAAAAATCTTGGAATTAAAATATTCTTACTAAATAAATAATAACAAATTCTCCAGCAAAATTGTTGTTAATAGAAAATATTATTAAGCAATATGATATATTACTAAAATAAAAACTTTCAATAATTAATAACTAAATAATTAGTAATAATTTCAGGGGAAGGGGGGATTATAATGGAACGAGTAAAGAAACTCAAACTATTCATTAGCTACTCACATAAAGATAACACAGAAGAAAAACCTTTAATCGAAGAATTTAAAACGCATTTAGCACCTCTAAAAAATAATTCTTTAGTTAAAGAATGGTATGATCGTGAAATATTTTCTGGCAGTGATTTTCTTAGTGAAATAGAAAATAATTTAAAAAATGCAGATATTATTTGCTTATTTATTTCTTCAAGTTTTTTAGCTTCAGAAAATTGTATGGAAGAAAAAAATAAGGCAATACAATTAAATAAAAAGAGAAATATTCCAGTAATCCCAATAATAGTAAATAAATGTGGGTGGAAAGATGATGAAATTTCTAGTTTTTTAGCTTTACCAACTGATGGAAAACCAGTATCAAGTTTTCAAGATAGGGATAATGCTTGGAATAATATTTATGACGAATTAAAAAAAGTTATAGAGCAAGAAATCAAGTTTAGAGAACTCAAAATAAAAGAAAAATTTATTGATTTTCTTCAGGACACAGAAATTTTTAAAAAAGCCCACTCTCAAAAGGAAAGAGTATTATTAGATGATATTTTTATTTTTCCGGATTTAACAAAGTATGATTCTTTCAGGGAAAATAGTGAAATTATTAACTCAAAATACCTATATGAAGAATTATTAGAAAACAAAAGGATTGTAATCGTTGGAGAAGATCAGTCGGGAAAAACAACACTTTGTAAATCCCTCTTTAATGAATTATACGGAAAAAATTTTCTACCAGTCTATATCTGTGGTAAAAAGAACATTTTTAAAAAGGGTCCTTTGAAAGCTATTTCACGATCTTTTAATAGCCAATATGAAGGAATAGATTTTAAAGATGTAAATACTAACAAAGTAGTCCCAATCGTTGATGATTTTCATTTTACGAAGTATAAAGAGAAGATTATAAAAGCTCTCTCTAATTACAAGTATTTCATTCTTGTTGTGGATGATATTTTTAGCATTAACATTGTTGAAGATGAAAATTTTATTTCATCATTTGCCCATTATGAAATTAAAGAACTTAAACCATCATTAAGACATGAATTAATTGAAAAATGGGCCTATCTTACAGATAAAGAAATAAAAGATATTGAATATTACAAAAACATTGATAGAAGGACAGAATTGATAGACCATACAATCGGGAGAAGTATAGGTCGGGGAATAATGCCTTCATACCCCTTTTTTATTCTATCTGTAATTTTTACTTCTGAAACATCTTCAATGCCACTAAATCAAGATATTACCTCACAAGGATATTGTTACCAAGCTTTTATAACATTTTATTTAAGAGAACAACGAGTAAAGAATGATGAAATTAATATTTATATGAACTTTTTAACAGAATTAGCTTTTTATTTTTACATAGAACAAAAATTTGAGTTATCTCCACATGAATTTGAACACTTTATGAAGATTTATCTAGAAAAATATAATCTTCCAATAAAACCGGCTATTTTACTCGAAAATTTAAATCAAATTTTTTCTGCTGACAGTCTCAATAATTATGCATTTAGATACAATTATCTTTACTATTTCTTTGTAGCCCAATACTTTGCAGAGCATATTGAAGAAAAAGAGATTAAAAAAGAAATAAAGAAAATCATGGAAAATTTACACGTTAATGAGAATGCATACATTGCTGTATTTATTGCCCATCACTCTAGAAACACAAATATACTAGACGAACTGAAGAAAAATGCTAAATCATTATTTTCAGAATTTAAACCCGCCTCATTAACAAAAAGTGAAGTTGAATTTTTTGATAAAGAGGTTGATATCATTGTAGAAGCAGCATTACCTTCAAATAATACAAACCATGATACAGAAAGGAAAAAAAGGCTGAAAATTAAAGATGAACTTGAGGAAAATGGGTATGATGAAGAAGATGAAGAAGAGTTTGAATCTGATCTTAAAATAGAATTAAGAAGATCTATAAAAACCGTTGAAGTAATGGGCTGTATAATCAAAAATAGAGCGGGTTCACTAGAAAAAAAAGAATTAGAATATCTTTTTAAAGAAGCTATGAACGTTCATTTGAGAAGTTTAACTAATTTTTTTGAGATTATAAAAAATGAAAAAGAACAACAAATATTCATAGAATTGATTTCAAATAGATTACAAAAAATAATAGAAGAAGAGTCAGATAAAGACAAATTGGATAATGATAAATTAAGGAAAATGGCAGAGATTTTATTCTGGAATATGAATTTTTTTGTAGTGATTGGTATAATCAATAAAATCGTACATTCATTAGGATCTGATAAATTAAACTTAATAATGGATAATGTATGCGATGAACTTAATACACCTTCTTCGTTCATGGTAAAACAAGGAATCTTAATGTGGTATCAAAAAAATTTAAGGTTGGATGAAATTGCTGATAGAATTCAAAAAAATGATTATTCTCAATTAGCAGCAAAAACAACAAAATTAATGGTAGTAGAGCATTACAGTGTGCATGATATAAGTTTTAGAGATAAACAAAGAATAAAAGATAAATTAGGTATTAGGGGAAAAATGTTGGGAAACAGGAAAGAACTTTCAGATTAATAATACTTTTTCTTTTTAAATTTTTATTAAAGAAATAATAAACTTAATTTATATAAATTAAAAAATAATTTTTAAATTAGAAATTGTCATTACAACCTAATTCTTCTTTAAATTCTATGGATTCAGCGTTTTTAAGGAATATGATTTTATAATCATATTCAGATTCTTTATATGAAATCTCAACTATTTTATCCTCAATATTTATCTTAATTTCATCAATCCCATTCTGGTTTTTTTCAAAGATCTTATCGCCGACTTTTAATTTAAAAGCTGAAATATTCATTACATACCACCTATAACCACCTATAAAAAACCTATTGAATGATTTACAACAAATAAACTCAATTTATTCAGTATAATAACCAAATTTATTGATTTTATGTCTAAATATTAGAGCCAATTATTCAGTAATATCAATATTGTTTAATATTATTTAAATATTTATTCTTATTAAAAAAATAAAATATTACTAATTTTTTACTTAATAATATATAACCTTTTCCCCTTAAAATCATTTAAAAGATGAACCCCGTATTGTCTATTTGTCTTTTAAATGTCCAATCGGAGGTGAAAAGTTGTTTCAAAAAAGACATATGTTAGTTGCTCTCTGCATCCTAGTAGCAAGTATGGGACCTGCGGCCGCATGGCAACAAGCTTGGATGTCCCCCACAGGACAACCCAGCATAATAACTGGTGACGGCCAAAACATCCTGTTAACCACCAATGGAACAGTCAAAGAAATAGACCCCACTGGAGCTGCCATCTGGAACCAAAGTATCAACGTTTCCAACGGTGGGAAAGCCATCAAAGCTGGAAAATACGTCTACCTAGGAACCGGAAATGATGCAAAAGCCCTCAACAAGAACGATGGCTCCACAAAATGGACTTCCCTTTCCCCATTAGGAAGCGCCCAGCCCATTAAATACGTATACATCAAAGGAACCTACATCCTGGTTTCTAACGATGCCAAAGCCGCTGTTCTTGACCGAGAAACAGGGGACGCAGTTGTAACTGCCCAGGACGCACCCTGCATAGCAGAACCCAAAATATTCGGAGGATACTACTTAGCACCAACCGCAACAGGAGTCCAAGCATACAAAGCATTCATGCTCCCTGACCTGCGCATACAGTCCATCAGCAAAGAATCCGATAAAGTTGTTGCCAAAGTGCAAAACATCGGATTATCTGACTCCACCGGAACCCTCATGAAATTTGTTGTCCGCAAAACCGACGGAACCTACAGAACCATCCACATAAATGCAGGAACCGTATCAGCAGATAATTCAAAAGATGTGACCATAACTGGTTCTTTCAGCAAAGGATACGCCATAGTCGACCCCTACTACAAAACCCCTGAGTTAAACGAAGGAAACAACCAGAGATACTTCTACTAAATCTTGCGAAGTGTGTCTAATTTAAAAAAATTTTCCCCCATTTTTCTTTTTTTTTGGAGTTTAAAAGTCAAAAAAAAACCAATTCGGAGGCGGAAAAGTAAAAATGCAATTCCCGGAAAACATACCAAAAATCCCCGCAATTGTTGGAATTGTTCTCCTGGTTGCAATCTCTGCTGCAGGGGCCATCACTCTCTCAGGTCTCACTGACCACTCAACAACCCCTGTGCAGCAGGGCATAAGTGACGAGGAAGCCCAAAAAATCATAGCAAATGAAAATGCAACACAAGAACCCGTAAACCCTGAAACAGTATCAGATGAACCAGCAACAGCTGAAGAAATAGAAGCATTCAAAAAATACGCAGAAAATGAAAAAGCATCAGTAAAAGCAGCCAGCACCTATCATACTACCTATAATCCTGTTAACCAACCCCCTGCAACACAACCTAACCAGCCAGCAATTGAAGTAACTGGAGGAGAACTGATAAGTGACGAATCCACAGACCCCAACGACATACCCGATGACTCAGCATACCAAGAACCCCAGGAAAACTATGATGATGACATGCCTGAAGAAGACGACGAAGAACGAATCCCCGATGAAATAATTATACCCGAAGAGGATGACGAAGGATACTACACCGACGAACCCTACGACCCATTTGACGACGATGTATTCGACGAAGGGGAAGATGAAGAAGATTCTGAAGAAGGGGAGGGAGATGAATAAATCTTCCTATTTTTTATTTTTTTTAGGGATGATCACATGAAAATCAGAACAATCATAATCATCTGTCTTTTCTTAAGCGTATCCGGCTGCATAACACCAGCAGTAGCAGCCAGCACAACCCTAGAATACGAATACCAGGAAGACCAGATTGACCAGGTAGATCCAGAACTGGATGACTCATTCAACCTGCAACCCGGAGATGTGATGATCGATGATACACTGGAAGACTATGACCAATTCTATGAAACCGAAACAGATGAACTTTCCAACCTCCATGGCTTTGAAGGTCTGGAAACACTAGCATCTTACATTGCCACACACTTTGACCACCGCCTAGGGGCATCTACAACCTCACAGGGAGTGAAAGCAACTGGTTACGGTGACTGCTGGGGACTCAGCGACTTTGCCAAAGAAATACTCCTAAAAAATGGTTACCAGGTAAAACTGGTCCAGGCAGTTACCAGTGAAGCACCCAACCACCGCTACCTGGAAGTGCAGGACGATGAAATCAAACAAAAATCCAACAGCTGGGCTGCATTTGACCCGTCACATGTCACCAGAAAATATGGTTACGGCCCTTACAATCAACACTTCGGTAAAAAAACAGCCATCCTGGAGGTTTACTCATGAGCGCCACTGTGGAAGAGATAAAAAGTATAGGGATAGAATACGAGCACGAGCTGGTGAGGATCCTGAAAAATAAAAACTTCACTGCCTGCAGACTCCCAGGATCCGCTTCCCAATCCCCGGATATTGTGGCCGGTGACGGTGATTCAGTCATGGTCTTCGAAGTCAAAAGCACCAGAGACTCCCGCATAAAAATAAGGAAAAGCCAGATCTGGACCCTGAAAAGGTTCGCCAACGCACTGAAAGCAGACCCATGGTTAGCCCTAAAATTTGTGGAAAGAGATTTCAGGTGGCTATTCGTGAAAATATCAGCCCTGAAAAGCCATGAAAAAACTTTCTCCATAGATTACAACACCGCATGCCTTAACGGGTTTGACATAGGCGATTTGATCTCCAACGAACTCCAACAGCGATTGGTATGAATAAAGAAGAGCTCCTGAAACACAGCTTGGAAAATATAAAAAAGGGTCAGAATTCACTGGTCTACAAAAAGAACATTTTCAAACTGGTCAAAGAGCTTGAAAAAAGTTACCTGACCGTTTATATCAATGAGCTGACCCCGGTTAAGAACAAACTGATCCAGCTCATTAATGAGATCCAAACCTACCGGGAACGTAAAGTCCCCAAGGAAAGTGAACTGACAAGGATGACCACTGAAGACCTGAAACAGATGCTTTTCAAAAAAGCCAGTGGCATTAAAGTGGTGATTGCCTTCAACCATTTCGAGCGGTTAACTGCCACCACCGCACGGTTCTGGCACTCTGTAGCAGGACACCAGCGGATTATATTCATAGGCTCCCTTTTTTCCAGTTTTAAAAAGGAA
>Ga0334901_1002573_pt1 | contig 15196 bp, 18 predicted proteins | sample GraSluR3_MG_3_FD_207216 | JGI IMG/M metagenome (GOLD analysis project Ga0334901, IMG submission 207216) | Sludge microbial communities from methane-producing bioreactor in Wageningen University, Netherlands - Granular Sludge_15_08-R3 | ecosystem: Engineered > Bioreactor > Anaerobic >... | reverse complement strand
GGAGTGGCCCTGTAATTGGGAATGAGGTGTTGCAATCGAAAGATCTGGCAGGCATACACTTTACTGGATCAAACGGCACATTCAATCACCTTTGGGGTACTGTTTCGAAGAATTTGCCAAACTACAAATCGTACCCAAGGCTAGTGGGTGAGACCGGAGGCAAGGATTTCATCTTCGTACATCCATCGGCCGATACCTACGAGGTGGCTGTAAATGCCGTTAGGGGCTCGTTCGAGTATCAAGGTCAGAAGTGCTCTGCATCGTCGCGTATGTATGTACCCAAGTCGCTTTGGCCTAGCATTAAGAAGTTACTGGTTGAAATGACCGAGGACATTAAGATGGGTGATGTGATGGATCATATAAACTTCATGAATGCGGTAATCGACAACAAATCGTACACGAATATTGTTAGTTATATCGATTATGCAAAATCATCATCTGAAGCCTATATTATAGCTGGTGGAACCTACGACGATAGCGTTGGATATTTTATTCGTCCAACTATTATTGAGACCACTAACCCAAGGTTTAAGTCGATGGAGGAGGAGATTTTTGGGCCTGTGCTAACCGTTTTTGTATATGAAGATAAGGATTTGGATAGGGCGATTGAGCTGTGCGATACAACTTCGCCTTACGGCCTTACGGGTGCAATTTTCGGAAAGGATAGGGTGGCCCTTGCATCGCTTTGCGACAAGTTCCGCTACGCTGCAGGGAACTTCTACTTTAACGATAAGCCAACGGGAGCAATTGTTGGACTTCAGCCATTTGGCGGTTCGCGTGCATCGGGTACCAACGATAAGGCAGGTGGTGAATTTAATCTGGTTCGATGGGTAAGCCCCCGAACTATTAAGGAAACCTTTGTAAGCCCCACCGATTACAGGTATCCTTACATGATGGAGTAGTAAATCGGAATAAAAATCAACATAAATTAATAGTAATTGACCAACTATGAATGAAGCATTAAACAGATTGGGAATTGAGAGTGTAAACAGTGGTGTTTCAACTGGTACCATTTGGCAAGTACCCAATGGCGATGAGTCAACATCGTACTCCCCAATAGATAATAAGCCCATTGCAAAGGTGCAGAATGCTAGCATCGACGATTACGAAGCGGTGATGGCAAAGGCCCAGGAGGCTTTTAAGGTATGGCGTAAAGTGCCCGCACCCAAACGGGGTGAGGTTGTTAGACTAATAGGCGATGCCTTACGTAGGAATAAGGAGGATCTTGCTTATTTGGTTACCCTCGAAATGGGCAAAATTTATGAGGAAGGTTTAGGCGAAGTACAGGAGATGATAGATATATGCGATTTTGCCGTAGGCCAGTCGCGCTTGCTCAATGGGTTTACCATGCACTCCGAAAGGAGCGAACATAGGATGTACGATCAGTATCAACCACTAGGTATTGTTGGGCTAATCACTTCGTTTAACTTTCCTGTGGCGGTATGGGCTTGGAATAGTATGATTGCAGCCATAGCTGGCGATGTGGTGGTTTGGAAGCCCAGTTCAAAAACTCCGCTTACAGCCATTGCCACCCAAAAGATAATTCACGATGTGCTCAAGGAGTGTAATGTGCCCGAGGGGGTGTTCAACCTGGTTATTGCAAAATCATCGGTGCTGGGCGATAACTTTGCCGCCGATCGTCGTATTCCACTTTTCTCAATTACCGGATCAACTGCCGTTGGCAAAAGGTTGGGTGCAATTATTGGGGAACGGTTAGGCCGATCGATCCTTGAGCTAGGCGGAAACAATGCCGTGATTATAAGCGAGAGTGCAAACCTAGAGATGGCCATCAAATCGGTTGTGTTTGGTGCGGTTGGCACTGCTGGCCAGCGTTGTACCTCGACCCGCAGATTAATTGTGCACGAGAGTGTGTACGATAAGGTGGTTGATAAGCTAAAAACAGCATATAGAAGCGTAAGTGAGCATATTGGCAATCCGCTCGAAAAGGGTACGCTGGTCGGACCGCTAATCGATTCGGCATCGGTTAAGCTCTACTCATACGCCATTGGGGCAGTACAAAAGGAGGGAGGGAAGATCCTTTTTGGAGGCGAGGTGCTATCGGGCGAGAAGTATGCCTCAGGCAACTATGTTGTTCCTGCTTTGGTTGAGGCTCAAAACCACTACCATATTGTTCAGGAGGAGACCTTTGCCCCCATTCTATACATAATGAAGTATAAAACCATTGAGGAGGCCATTGCCATGAATAATGGCGTTCCCCAAGGCTTGTCATCATCATTATTTACACAGAACCTAAGGGAATCGGAGCTATTCCTTTCCGAGGGAGGTTCCGATTGTGGCATAGCCAACGTAAACATTGGTACATCGGGGGCTGAGATTGGTGGTGCTTTTGGTGGTGAAAAGGATACTGGTGGTGGCCGAGAGTCTGGTTCCGATGCCTGGAAGCAGTACATGCGTAGGCAAACCAATACCATCAATTACGATAACGACCTACCTCTGGCTCAAGGAATTCACTTCGGATTTTAAACTATTTTTGCTTTCGTGTTTGGAAAGGCTCTGGCTATCTTTTCGGCCAGGGCTTTTTTTTGTGATATAGCCATATGTAAAAAATGACGATGTTTATCAAAATAAATTTTTAAATATCATTTGCTATTAAAATAAAGCGTACTTTTGCCAGCGTATTTTAAACTACTTAATTTTAATTGTTACCAGATGAACATTTTTTGTGGAAGTCTTCCTTTCAGACTACAAGAGTCAGAGCTAAAGGAATTTTTTGAAGAGTACGGCGAGGTTTCGGCAGCCAGAATTATTACCGACAAATTCTCCGGAAGAAGTAAAGGTTTTGGGTTTGTAGAAATGCCCGATGATGAGCAAGCCAAAAAAGCTATCGAAGAACTTGATGGTGCCGAGGTTGATGGTCGTACTATCGTAGTAAACCAAGCTCAGGAAAGGACAGAGTCCAGGGGTGGCAACGGCGGCGGCTTCAGAGGTGGAAACCAAAGAGGTGGCGGTGGCTACAACAAGGGTGGCTTTAACCGCGGTGGCGGAAGAAGCAACGACCGTAGGTCTGAGTACTAGTATTGTTTTTGTTCCCGGTTTTTTGTGTCTAATAAGATCTACGAGTAGATTTTAAAAACGTTAGTAATTGAACGTGTTCCTTAGTTCCCAATAGACGTTGTGTAATTGACAACGCATCAGCATAGGGGTCGATTCTTGAAAAAGGATCGACCCTTTTTTTATATTTGTTCTCGAAACCCCCATCATGCATATTTTGCTTTATGCATATTTTGATGTATAGTTCATTTGATCCGCAACTACCCAAACCCATTGCTTTTTCGGGGTGGAAACATCACCTTGGATTCATTTCTTATGCTTGCCGTTCCCTTGCCGGAGAATGTTCTCCCGGTAGTTTAGCTAGGCAATGCCAAGAAATAGGAGGATCAGTAATTGATTTGTACTATGGCAAGCTTACCCCCATTTGCATTGCAACCCAAATTGTTGATGAGGTTCTTAGGCTAGGTGTTAGCACAAAAGGTCTATACAATGATTGGGTTTTGGGGTCTGCCCAGGGATACAGAATGTTGACTCTTTCCGATTCATCGGTATGGGTATTGCGTTTAGGACGATTTAAGGAAAGGTACATACATATTCATCCAGCAAGATGCTCGCCTAGCTGCCTAAGAGTAAGGGCAACAACCCTTAAAACGCTAATAGCATACCTTATGCAGAATGGAATTGTTTGTGAACAACCCTGTATTGAAGAGGTTAATACAATTCGCCAAACCCTGCTGAACCTCCCACCATTAACCAAAGGTGTTCTAAATCACCGTTTTTTTACGTTAGCAAAATATGTAAATAGGTAAATCCGTCTTATCTTTGCAGTGACGATAAAACGAAGAGAGGATGAAGGGAAGGATGGTGATGCAAATCATCGGAGTTTTACCAAGTCTCTCGAAACAAAAAGCAGTTTTTTTCGTTTTTCATAGTGTAACACAACCTGATTTTTAGGGTTTATAGTTGGTTTCAGGTTAGTTGCTTTTAGGTTAATTTTTTAGGGTGTGAAACCGGGTCTGAGGAGGCCCGGTTTCTTTTTTTGTATGGTGTACACCGTAAGTTAAAAAGTGACTGCCCGTAAGTAGAAAAGTGACAAAAATGTTTTGAGCATCCCCTTTTCTTTGTCAAATTTAGGTCAAAATTTATTAATAGTGCATAAAAAACAGTTTAAAACACGCCAACCAAAATTTAGGATAGCAGCCAAATGGTTTATATAAAGGGTTGTGCGTACTTCCTTTTTTTTAATCTACGGTTATAAAAAGCATATGCTATTGCTAATCATTTAATTTATGCTTAACACAGGTTACTTATGAGATAGAAATTCGAAGCCTAAACAGTCTCCTTCCCATTGTATACACTTTAATACCAAACAATACTTAAAACTTTGTTTTGATAGGGAATTACCTGTTCAAATACTTTAAAGTTAATATTATCATTGCTAATCCCGTCAAACCAGTCAACGCCCCATAATTCCTCTGTTCTTTTATGACCTGAACCTGTCTTGAAATACTTGCCTGCCAAACTATCGAAAGGTACAGTTTCTTTTCCATTGGCTAATTTCCAAAAACGAAAATCTTTGCTTTGCCATTTCCAAACAATATGATTGTTTTCCATATATACAATCATTATTGGGTGTGTACCAATGTCTGCAAAACGAATAGCACATGCAGTTATACTTACCAAATATTGCTTTGCCAGATTCTCAATAACTTGATACTCGAATTTTTGATACTGCTCACAATCCTTTCTAAATCTTTTTTCAGGCATCAAAATACAGGAAGCAAAAAAATCCGCCTCACGTTCAATGATTTGATGCTTATTTTTGTTGTGCCATGAAGGGTGTGGTTTTATTAAACCGGCTTTTAATGCTATTCTATGACTATCAATAAAATAATGCCCCAATTCATGAGCTAAAGTAAAACGCCCCCTTTCTTTATCGGGGAAATTACCAAGGTTAGTATTAAGATGGATGTAAAAATTTTTATCAAAAATAAGTATTCCATCGAACGCATTCTCATAGTTATCGTAAAAGACTTGTAGTTCTTCTAAATCCGCAATTTTATTTAACGGAGTAATCGTTTCAGAATGCTCAAGTGCAAGAAATTCAGCTAAATATTTTATTTGATTTCTTTTACGACTGTTTATTTCCATCACTATGCTTACTCTTCATTTTTTCTAAAATTGATTGAGGTATTTCTTCACACCCCTTTCTTGCAGCCAATCTTATTTCACTAATATCCTGTTCTGCTTCTTCATTCTGAATATTAATTACCTTACCTCGTTTCCTAAAAGTATTGTTAATAATTTCTTCAGGGTTTATCCTGACATCTTTCAACTCAAAATCATATTCTTTATACAATGCTTCAAATTGCTCTAACTCTTTATCAGACCTTGGATAAGTATAGCCTGCAATAGCTAAAAGTTCATCAAACCTGTCAGCATTAATGTCCACATTTCTCTTCTTATTTGCCATTGTGCTGATTTAAGAAGTTTTCGATTTGTTTATTAGCTTGTTCTTTATATTTCCGAATTGAACCGGGAACTAAATCCAATTCTTCTTGTAGTTTTTTGCTTACTTGTCTTGGAATATTGTTTCCTTCGAGAGTATAAAGTTTATAAGTTAAGTATATAATTCTATGCTTTTCACCTAAACCATTAATAACTCCCTCTAGAACCCTTAGGTGTTCTTTTAGTTCTTTTTTATTTAAGGTATCAACAGTTGATCTTTCAACATAATCATCTAGTGAATAGATGAGAGATAAGTCAGTTTCCTTCTCAGGTTCATAACAAGTACCTTTATTAGTATAATTCACAAGTTGTGTAAATGATATTTTACTTAACCACCTTTTTATACCGTTATCAATGTTATCTGTTTTTGATTTTTTATGCTGATATGACGGATATTTCCACACACGGGCAAAAGTACAATCAACTATATCCAGTGCGACCGTTAATGATAAATTCCATTTTTTACAATAAATTTCCGCTGCTTTAAGTACAGCTTGGTCATAGCGAAGGCACAAAACACTAAAAGCCAACTTTGCTTCCTCCGGATATTCTTTTTTCCATCCGATATATGTAAGTAAATCCAAACTACAAGCCGATTTTATTTCTTCAATAATTTCCAAAACAGTCTTATTAATTAACTACCAAAAGCGTGACTCACGCTTTTAGTATAAGGGTAAGGAATAGTCAAATATAAAAATAAATTATCAGATATGGCAACAAATCCAATAAAAGAGGGCAGCAGAAAAGAGGAGGTAAAACAGCGTTTCCAAATTAAAACCCAAGAACAGGTTTATGGACAAAGTGGGGGTTTGACACAAAAATATTCATGGATATCAAGGCATCAAACAGTAAAACTTTCAAATGAGTTAGAAAGGAGAATTAGAATATGAAGAACAGTTTTTTTAATTACTTCAGGTCAAGCATTCTTGTTTCGATAATTGTGATTTTCGGAATTGTACTGTACATAGCGAAAACCCATTGGCAATTGTCCATAGCAGTTTCAAGTATAGTTACAATGCTTTTATTAATAATTTCAAAATATCTCTGGAATATTAATCCATTCAAGTGGTTGTTTTGGGTTGACGATTTTTCCGGCAGATATGAAGGTATTCTAGAGTATAGCTATTGTGACGAAAGGGGGATACAACAATCAGGAAAACTGAAACATATTAAGATTGTAAATCAAAATGGAAGCAGAATTTCTATTGCTTCATTTACTTTACGCAAAGACGGAGGAAGGTCTTCGCCATCTTACAGTCGAGGTTTGTATGTAGAACAAACAGAAGACGAACACCATTTTCGGATAATTTATCATTATTTGAATGAGGGTAATCAACAGCTTGGTTATTCTCCTCATTTTGGTACTGATGTTTTGAAGTTTATCAGGATAGGAAACAAAAAGGTGTTAAAAGGCGGATATTATACAAATAGAAATCCGCAAACAAGGGGGGAATATCAAACTTTAACATGGGTTAGCAACGACTTAAATCACGAATTTTAAATATTATTTACTATGGCAGTATTACATAAGGAATTCACCGAATTCAATAAAAAAATTAGATTGTCTGAATCGAGACGAGAAATGCTTAAAGCAAGCCGTAAAGATATCAAGAGAAAAATTAGGAAATGGTTCAAGGATAATAAACCTACCGAACTACAACCAAAATTCCATGGACAAGGTTCATTTGAAATGTTTACAGGAATTAATCCAATTCCGATGAAAGATGATGACGGTAATACCCTTTTAAAATTTGACTTAGACTTTGGAATCTATTTTATAGAAAAAGAAGAGGAAGATAATAAGCAAACAGTTGAAACATGGCACAACTGGGTATATCAATCAGTTGAAAACCATACAAGTAAAAAACCAGTCAGGAAAACAACTTGTATCAGGGTAATTTATAGCGATGGTCATCATATAGATTTGCCTATCTACTACAAACACGATGATATAATTGAACTTGCTCACAAGTCGAAAGATTGGATAGAAAGTGACCCTAAAGAATTTTATGAGTGGTTTAATAATATAAAAAATGCCCAACTTGAGAGAATTGTTAGGTACTTTAAGGCTTGGAAAAATTACAAGGAAATTAATAACTCAAACTTGAAATTTCCTAGTGGCTTTGAACTTACCATTCTTGCTGCAAATAATTATGTCGAGGATGATAATGATGACAAAGCATTTAGGGAAACAGTTCGCAAAATTGAAACCGAACTAAATAAACCCAACGGGTTTAAATGTTTGCGTCCAACAACGCCAAGGGGAGAAGATGTGTTTTATAATTATACTATTTCAAGAAAAAACAATTTCCTTTCAACTTTAAAGAGTTTGCTAAATGATTTAGACAGAGCCAAGGACGACAAAAATTTTAAAAAGGCTTCTGAAATTCTACGGATCAATCATTTTGGAGATAGATTTCCATTAGGGGCAGATAAGGACGAAGAAGAAAAAAGTAATAAACTTGGGAAAAGCCTCGGAGCAGCCTCAATTACACCTAAACCTTATGGATATTGAACATCAAATTAAAGAAGTCCTGAACCACTATTCAGGATTGTTCTATAATGAAATAAACAACTCAATTGAAGGTGAGTTGTTTATTTCTGAGGATGACTCTTATGATGTCTCAATTCACCTTAAATCTTACCCCAGAAATTTTCCGCAAGTATTTGAGATAGGGGATCGCATTCCACCTAAGGTATCAAGGCATATTTATTCAGATACTAAATCATGCTGCTTTACAACACAAGCGAAGGCTCAAATTTTACTTAAATCCAAAGTAAGCACACTGTATTTATTCATAAAAGAGATAGTGATACCATATTTTCAGAATAACTCATTTTTTGAAATAAATGGTAGATATAAGACTGATGAGTATGCACACGATAAAATTGGTATTCTAGAAGGCTATAGGGATATACTCCAAATAAATAATGACTACTTGATTGCAAAACTCATTGCAGGAAGAATAAAAGGAATTAAGTTGCGAATACAGGATTTATGTTATTGCGAAAGCGGACTAACAATGAAAAAATGTAACAATTCTAAACACTATAGATGCTATAAAGATTTTCGTAAAATTAATACGGAAGTATTATTGAATGATATTACCATTTTTATGGAACTATTGAAGTAATTAATACATCAGACATAACAGCGGGGGGGTATTGCAGAGGATTGAAACGTTATCCTATTCCACACTACAATGCTACGAAAAGGCAAACTAGCTTCCTATTTTGATGATTACCTGCGAAATATATACCCCCTTATTTTGTGGTCGTGCATTTTTAGTCAAAGTTAATCTCGTTTTGCCAATTAAAACTCATTACTTCTTCAGCCCATTCTGGCCAGTGCTTAAACCATTCTGGCACATAGCATTTTTTTACTCTTTCCATTGGGAAATATGGTTTTATATCAAGAATAGGACTTCCTGGTTCTGAATCAATAAAAGGTGTATGTATAATCCCATTTTTAACATCAATTTTCTCGACTTTAATTGTACTAATCATAATTGGATTAGGTCTGGACGGGGCACGAGTTCCAAATATTCCTACTCTATCCGGTGCTTTTTTAAATAGTTTTTCAGCAATTAGCGTTTCCCTATTTGGGGGTTCATCAGTTAAATGCGCCCACCAAATAATTTGAAGATGACTAAAGCCTTCAATCTGGGTCAGTCCTGACGAGTAATTACTATCAAGTTCAATAACACATTTATCCTTGATAAGTTTAACTTGCCCGATAGCATTTATTTGAAATGTTTTATTCATAATATGCACTTTATTAAATGATTAAACTATCTGTCTTTTGAACCAATTTGCTATTAAAATCTACGATATAGGTAATCCCAAAACCCATATCATACAAGAGAGAATAAAGATGGTTTTAGACATGTCATTCACGCTAAGCATTCGAATACTTGAGTGCCTTTTTCCGTAGAATAAAAACACGAATGGATACGATTGCTAAAATGAGGTATAACAAGTTCCAGACCCCAAAACTAATGTAGCCTGGTGTGGTTAATACCCAGCCTAAGTCCACTGCCGTCCATAGAGCGCCAATAAGACTAAGTACTCCATTGAGAATGAAAAGGATTTTCGCAAATCTCTCTAGTTTTGTCGTACCAAAAAATGAAACTGCCAACCAAGTACCGATACCAATACCACCATAGCCCCACATCTCAAGCGCCCATGCGAGAGACGTTGGATTAGCCATTGATAATGATTGAAGTATTAATGCTTTATCAGGTGTATATTCCGAAACCACTGCTGGAATATATGTAGTCTGAATGATGTAATTGATGCATACAATGGCACTTCCAATGACACAAAATACTAATCCTGCCAGGGGTGAATGCTTCGAATCGGCTAGTTGATAAATAGCGATTAAAAGCATTAAGCTACCACCAACGAGAAAGAATCCAAAATAAAAAGGGAGACTTTGAATAACATGGTAATGTTGAACAAAGACTGCTGCACCCTCCCATAGAGGTTGTTTTGGTTGAAGGAATATCGCAAAAAACGATGGAAAAATAGTGCCAAATACTATGAGAACAGAACCGATAATCCCAAAGTTTAATACAATTCTATCATTAAAGTTTTTTTTCATAAATACCTTCTTGTTTTAACCTTAATTTTTGGTTTATATGATTAAATAATAATTTCACCACTCTCAATGATTTTTTTAACGTTTCTGATAAATCTGGCTGCAGGGGCACCATCTATAATATCATGGTCGAAACTAAATGTCAAACATAAATGTTGTCTTTTCTCAAATTGATTATTCTGCTCAATAAGCCGATCAACTATACCTCCTATTGTAACATTTGTTGTATGTGTGGCAATTGGAATACCCCATCCAGCCCCACTTCCAATCATATTTGCAGATGTAACCATTATTGTACCAGCTCTCTTTTTCATTAGTTTTGGTGATTTATCAAGCAACCTAAAAACTAATTGCCTAATAATCGAAGGTATCGCCAAAAAAAGATTAATTGAACGAAAAACTTCTGCTTTCGAAACATCTTTTTCCTTTTCGTTTTTAATTTCTTCTGATATCTCTGTAACAGTTTTACGATTTGCTCCACGAAGAATCATGGCAACAACTTCACTGTTATTATCAACTTTTCTTTCAATTGTTGTGCTTACATCAACATCATTAAATAAAATCAATTGATTCTTTTTATTCCTGTAAGCATGCATTATTTTATTCTTATCTACTGCCTTTGAGACGCAGTAAATAATATATCCCGTGAATGAAATATAGTTGTTCGTTTCCTTTTTAATTTTACGAATGTTTTGTCTGGCTTTAGAAATATCAACCTCTACTAAACTATGAATCATATTTTTTCGCTTGGCTGCTTTCAGCAAACCAATAGTAGCTCTCCGAATCTTGGGATATGGTTGTTTTGTGTATTTATCGTCAGGTATAAACATTTGAATAATAAGATTTTTATTTCATATTAGTTACTCTATGTAAGACTCATTGTATGCCACACAACTTCCCAATAAAACTACAAAAACCAAATCCTAACAACAAACTATCCTACTCAAAACTAACCCCCGGCAATCCCCTAACAATCACGTTGGTTTGTATGCTTACGTTTATAATGCTTAGGAGTAGGTCTAGTATGTAGCGTGGGCTGCCCACCTCGGTGGCCCAGTCGTTGGGGTCGTTTTTGATGCCGCTTTGCATATTTTTTTAAAGTGTAGCCTTGAATTATGCATATGCTATTTATAATGTAATTCTAACCTAGTTATGAATATGCGAATACGAGGGTTTTACTTTAAACCTATCAAAAGTTTTTATAATCTTTTACTTACTGGCTTTCTTCCACTTCTTTTCCAATAAATCCTTTATATCTATTGGTGGCATTAAATATACGCCCATAGGGGCATAGGCAGTTTGCTGGGCAATGATGTTTCGTAGGTTATTGATCATCATGTTAAGCGACGAGAATATTCGGAGATTGTAGGCAACTTCCTTTTCGATATTCTTATCGTCCAGCTGGAAAACACCCATACCTTCGGCTGTAAGGCAGTACCCCGATTTCTTTTTGGAGCTATTTATTTTTATTTCGACAAATACCTGTAATTGGGTTGTGGAATCGGGGAGTGATTGATGAACAAAGTCGATGTCAATAGGGTAAGATTCGAATAGAACCTGTGGCACTACTTCGTCTTCCTTGGGAACAATAAACTCAAAGCTGTTTTTCACTAGGTGAAAAACAGCCAGCTTAAGGGGCGATTGTTTTGCTCTCATGATGCTAACGGATAATCATTAGGATTTGAGGTAACTTCAAAGTTGCCTATTAGTTTCCTACTTTCATTTATACTATAGCAGCCCTCCTTAATCCAAACTTTATGAGCCTGAGAAATTGCTTCTATAACCCATCGCTCCATTTCATCATGTGTTGAGACCGTAAATTGCAGACCTAACGCCTTTTGCATTTTTGCGAGGATTGTCCAGTTGGGTTTCCTGTCGCCTCGGAAAAGTTGAGTAATAAATGACTGTGAAGTGCCAACTCTTTCAGCTAAAGCCTTTTTGCTAATATTTTGTGCTTCCATTTCAGCATCGATAATGCTGAGAAATCTAAATGCAAGTAGCTGGGCTTCGTGTTCAATCTGCTCCTCGGGGGTTATTGAATTGAAGAGTTCGTCGAACTTGGTTTTAATTTCATTTGGTTTCATCGACTAATGTATATTGGTATGATGCTACCCTATTAATAATTGCTTTCTCTTTATTTGTAAGGCCTTCCGACTTCTTTTTTTCAAGAAGTTCAGCTGCAATGACTACAAAAACTTTAGTGCAGCCATCGGTGTATTGCTGGCAATAGATGCGAGGGTTCTTCTTACCCTTGAAAAGTTTAATGGCTGTAACATGCTCACTACTTTTATCAAAATTTTCCTTGTCGTAAAGGTCTCTTGGAGGACGCCCTTCGAGCAGCAAATCAATAGTATATCTAAATTTCTTCAGATTTGCCTTATCTGATTTTAGAAAAGCGTGAATGGATTCAGCATTCTCCACATCAATATAAAATGCCTTTTTCCCATCCTTCGATTTCTGATATAAAACCGCCTCTCTTTTCATGCAAAATTAAGCAATAGGTTAATTAATTGCAAGCTTATCAACATTTTTTGTAAGTTACTAACAGTGTGTGCTGTTCACTATTCAGATAATCAGTCGTTTAGGGCGTTCTGCTGTTAGAAGTATTCTTTTGACTCTTAAAGGTATTAAATTCTGAAGAGAACAAGTACTTTATCTTTAATCATTTTGGTTTCGTTGTTGCGCTACTTCCTAAGTAATATCCACCACCCCACAGTCCCATAACAATTTCTTTAGTTTCTGTGCAAACGATGAGGTTTAGAATGCAGAATAGATTGCTGGCTTCAGTTAACCAGTTGCTTGATGTTGCTCTGAGGAGGCCCGGTTTCTTTTTTTGTATGGCTGTGTACACAACGATATTTATATCTTTGCAATACTAAATTGCATTTGGATGAGTAGAGTTGGTCTGGCATTGGTAACTGTTCTGTTTTTTGCTGGTTGCGCCCATAGGCACCAGGCGGATAACAATTCAATGGTTTTTCGCTACAACGAGAGCAAGGGCATTACCTCGCTCGACCCAGCATTTGCCCGCAGCCTCCCCCTTATTTGGCCTGTACATCAGCTGTATAATGGGTTAGTTCAGCTTTCCGATTCGCTTACCGTTGAGCCAAGCATTGCCCATTCATGGGAGGTTGATGAGAGCGGTTTACGTTACACCTTTAACCTGCGAACAGATGTACGATTTCATGATTCGCCCCTTTTCCCTCATGGCAAGGGCAGGCGAGTGGTGGCAAGCGACTTTGTTTACAGCTTTGGTCGAATTCTCAACCCTGATGTAGCATCGCCTGGGGCGTGGATATTCTCAGTGCTGGATTCTGACCACCCCAATACCACGCATGGCCTTAGGGTGATAAACGATTCTACCCTAGCAATTCATCTTACAAAACCCTTTCCCGCATTTCTTGGTTTACTCTCGATGCCCTACGCATATGTGGTTCCGCGTGAAGTGGTGGAGCATTACGGAAAAGATTTCCGAAGCAACCCAATAGGTACTGGGCCCTTCTACTTTAAGTACTGGAAAGAGGGTGAAAAATTGGTGTTTCGCAAAAATCCCAACTACTTTGAGGTTGATGAAAAGGGGCAACGATTACCCTACCTTGAGGCGGTTAATGTCTCGTTTATCACCGATAAGCAGTCGGAGTTTCTGGAGTTTCTTTTGGGGAATATCGATTACCTTTCGGGTATACACACCACCTCGAAGGATGAGCTACTCACAAGGGCTGGTGGGCTTAACCCTAAGTATGCCGACAGGGTTAGGATGCTTACTGGGCCATATCTGAACACTGAGTATTTGGGCATACTTGTGGACACCACTTTGGATATTGCACAAAATCACCCACTAAGTAAGCTGGAGGTTCGTAAAGCCATTGCCTACGGATTTGACCGCGAGCGAATGATGACCTACCTGCGGAGCAATATGGGTTACCCAGCGCACAACGGTTTTGTGCCCAACGGTATGCCCGGTTTCTCCCATAAGGTGATGGGTTACAGCTACAACCCTGAACTTGCCCGTGAACTTCTGTCCAATGCAGGTTACCCCGATGGTAAGGGTTTAGAGACGATTGTACTTAGTACAACCAGCGATTACCTTGATATTGCTGAGTTTATTCAACATCAGCTGGCCGATGTGGGTATCCCGCTAAGGGTTGAGGTTTTTCCTGGCCCAGCCTACCGCGAGATGATGGCCAATTCAAAGCTGATGATGTTTAGGGGCAGCTGGGTGGCCGATTATGCCGACCCCGAGAACTACCTTTCGCTATTCCTGTCGGAGAATTTTAGTCCAGGAGGGCCTAACTATACACACTTTGCCAATAGCGAGTTCGATAGCCTTTATCAAAAAGCCCTTCGTATTTCGTCGGATACCGAACGATATGCAATCTATAATAAGATGGACTCGCTTGTAATGGCCCAAGTTCCTGTTATACCAATGTTTTACGATAAAGTGGTTCGATTTGTAAACCCACAGGTAGAGGGGATGACAACCAACCCTATGAACCTGCTCACACTTAAACGAGTTAAGAAAAAGGCTAGCCAATGATACTAATTGCCGATAGCGGATCGACTAAAACACACTGGAGGGCCTTAATGCCCAACGGAGCAGAGATTGATTTTTTTAGCCAGGGGCTAAACCCATATCATCATAGAGAAAACTTTTCGGATGCTCTAAATGAAGCAATAGCAGACAATGTTGATAGAGGAGGGGTTACTCAGGTGTTTTTTTATGGTGCAGGTTGCGCATATCAGTCGATGCAGGATATTGTCGCTTCCAATCTGAGAAAGATTTTTTGCAACGTTACCACTGTGGAGGTAACAAGCGATTTGATGGGAGCTGCCCGTTCGCTTTTTGGTAACAGGCAGGGGATTGTGGTTATACTTGGCACTGGGTCGAATGTGGGCTTTTACAATGGGGTTGAACTGGTTAGGCATACTCCCTCGTTAGGTTATATTTTAGGCGATGAGGGTAGTGGTGCGCATTTGGGAAAAGAGTTTGTAAAGCGCTGGCTTTACAATGAGTTGCCAGAAACATTACGTAATGAAATTGAAACCCTTTGTCCATTGTCCGTTGAGGAAATTCTA
>Ga0334901_1002570_pt1 | contig 15204 bp, 10 predicted proteins | sample GraSluR3_MG_3_FD_207216 | JGI IMG/M metagenome (GOLD analysis project Ga0334901, IMG submission 207216) | Sludge microbial communities from methane-producing bioreactor in Wageningen University, Netherlands - Granular Sludge_15_08-R3 | ecosystem: Engineered > Bioreactor > Anaerobic >... | reverse complement strand
AACGAAAGATATCTACTGATGTACTACAATTGTTGAGATATTATGGCTACATGATTGCCTATTAATTGCCTTTAGGATAATTAGTTATTAGCAATTCTTATTGTTTTTGCTGCGGAACTCAGGATACGGTGAACAGCAATAAAATGCAATCCAAAGGATTAGTTTTCTATTCCGTCTTCTTCAAATGGAGGAGCTTTGATAAGGACTTCCCTAATCATGCTATGCTCAATTCTGATGAGACCTGAATCATCTTCTATAAGTGCATCAATTTCTTCTTTTACCAGCTCCAGTAGTTCAAGATCGGTAGTTAAGTTTGCAAATCGAAGCTTCAAAAATCCCGACTGACGAGTACCTGCGACTTCTCCAGGCCCACGTATAAGCAAATCCTGCTCCGCAATAAAGAATCCATCGGTCGATTCTTTCATGACTTTTAATCGTTTTCTGGCGTCATCTCCCAGATTTTCTTCATAGACCAAAAAACAATAAGATTGGAGCGTGCTCCGTCCTACACGACCTCGTAATTGGTGTAAAGCAGAAAGGCCAAAACGCTCAGCATGTTCAATAACCATACATGTTGCATTTGGAATATCAATTCCTACTTCCACCACGCTTGTTGAAACGAGGTATGCGATTTCCTTATTTCTGAATCTTGCAAGAATAGAGACCTTTTCATCTTCTGGGAGTTTACTGTGAATAAGTGCCGCAGGTATTCCTGGATACATCTGAGTTGTTAGAAACGTAAACATCGATTCAACATCACGGAGAGTCGATTCCCCAGAATCATTGATTCGCGGATACACAAAGTAGGCTTGATGACCACGGGAGAATTCAACACCAACTGCTGCATACATACGCTGACGGCTTTCATGTGCAACGAGATACGTAATAATGGGTAATCTGCCAACAGGCATGGTTTTGATTGTGGATATATTCAAATCGCCATACACAGTGAGAGCTAATGTGCGAGGGATTGGGGTCGCTGTCATCATAAGCACATCAGGAGCTCTCCCTTTTTGTAAAAGAGTGACTCGTTGTACAACACCAAACCTATGTTGCTCGTCGATAATGATGTACCGTAATGCTGCGTATGAAACTTCTGCAGAAAAAAGTGCGTGAGTACCGATGATAATATCAATATCACCTTTTTTGAGTGCAGAAAGGAGTAGCTTTCTCGATTGACCAGTAACAGATCCAGTGAGAAATGCAAGTCGAATGCCAAGAGGTTCCAGCCATTGTGCTGCCATTTCCGCATGTTGGCGGGCTAATAATTCTGTAGGTGCCATAAAAGCAACTTGGCCACCACTTGCGATACATTGAAGTGCTGAGAGCCATGCAATCAAAGTTTTGCCTGATCCAACATCTCCTTGAAGCAATCGGTTCATAGGGACTGTCTGACTTATATCGTAGCAGATCTCCTGCAGCACTTTTTTTTGATCTGGAGTAAGTGAAAAGGGGAGGAGTGCAATAAACCGATTCTGTAAATCGTATAAATCGGCTGAAGGTTGTCCATTTGCTGGAGAAGAGGTACGAGTTCCCTTTCGTCTATTCATAAGAAGCAGATAAAACAGTTCCACAAATGCGAGTGTAGTATGTGCAGTTTGTGCCTCAGCCTGATTCTGTGGTTCGTGGAGTTTTCGAATAGCTTTATGCATAGGAAGAAGGTGATGTTTTTCGATTATAAAAAGAGGCAGCTCTTCAGAAAATGTTCCCTGTTGCGTAAGGACTGTATGGATATCTCTTCTGATAATTCGCTGTGAAAGACTCCCTGAAAGAGGGTAGATAGGCAATAATTTCCCAAAATCTCCTGGAATCGAGCCATCAACCCGAAGTGGAAGCATCTCAAATTGACTACTTTGCAGTTCATGAAAATTCTGCTGAAACTGTCCATAAAGATAGTAATGAGAGCCAACTTTAAAGACTCTCTCAAGAAAATTTCTTCCAAAACAGAGTAGTGCAGCTTTCTTTCTCCCTTCTCCACTTACATCTTCAACAATTACCTTGAGGGTTCGTTTTTTCCCTCCACCAAAATAGCCTTTGGAAAGGACTTCAACTACGGTGTTGGCATATCCACTTTGTTCTATTGCACCTAAAGGAACCAATTGAGAACGATCTTCATATGTACGTGGTGCGAGTAATAAGAGGTCGGCAAGGGTAAATACACCTAGATTTGCATAACTCTCTGCTAGATGTCTGCCAACTCCCTTGAGTGAAGTGATTGGTTCAGTCAGCTCTCTAACGTACATATGGTTTTCCTAAATTGGGAAAGAAGCCAACCAACCGACAAGCAAGTTAATTAGGATTGTACATACAACGTACAATATAATCGTGACCGATAATCCAGTCCAAAGTAACATTCTGTCGGAGACTTCTTTGGCATTGAAGAAGACTGAATGAATAGTATCGAGCGGTCGTCTTAACCATGAATCGAGTAAAGAAATATATTGAATGGAGTTTTGTGTTCTTCTATAAGATAGAAAAAGCCTCATACCCAAGAGTACGGCGAAAATTCCCAATATGAGCGAGCCAATTGACCACCATAGTGACTGAATAATTGTAGCAAGAGTATATCCGAGGGAAAGTTCTCCCGAGTAAGCAAAGGTCTGTAATATTCGTTGCACAATATTTACCACCATAAATGCAACTAACGGGGTGAAGTCGAGATTTCCCCTTCGCAAAATGGTAATCCGTTTAAACAGATTCAAATATGGATCAACAATTTTTGCAAGAATATCAGTAATTCCGCTTGCTTGAGTATATGCACGTGCAGGACTCAACCACTGTAGGATAATCCTGATGATAATGAGCATGTTATAAATAGAGAGTAATACCGATAATAGTCGAGCAAGTTCTCTCATCTCTGTCCCTCCTTTCTAATTGAACCAGATGTCTGTAACAGCCTGATGCTCCCTTAGTGATGATATAAAATCTTCACTATAAGCAACACAAAACTCTCTACCAGCTTGTATCATTGTTTCCTCTGTGGGTTTACTTGTGCCCACGGTTGAATCCTCGGAATTGTCATCCTGTGAAGCTGACTCTTCAAGGAGGTGGATTAATAAGGAACAATTCCCCCGATAGGTAATGCAGGTATCCACAATATCTCTCAAAGCTTTTTGTGTGCAAAGATCCTTTACAAGTACCATATGTGCTTCTCGAAGTGCTTGAGGTTCAAGGCTGTCCGGATTTACCACCGATTCCAAGATAAATGAGATTTTATCTTGACGTGCTTCCAGTCTTCCTTTAAATCCATATATGCCGTCTGCTCTGATGATTTCTTCACATTCCTTCCAAATTTTTGGAAAGGCGACTGCCTCAACGCTACCGTTAAAATCAGAGAGTTGGAGAAAAGCCATCCTATCTCCTGCACCACCTTTTGTGGTAATTTCTCGTAATCCTGTAACCATAGCTACAAGATTAATAGGTCGACTTAACGGCAATCTATCCGGCTGACCCAAATCGACAGTGACTGATCGTTTCCACACATCACGATACATATCCATAGGATGCCCGGATACATAAAAACCGAGCAGGTTTTTTTCAATCTCGAGTCTTTCCAGAAGAGTTGAATCGGGATGCATTTCCATCTCAAATGTTTCCATCGCGGCCTCCTCTTCTGGGTCAAAGAGAGAGACCTGTCCGAATGCTTCGTGTTCTTTTCGTTTTTGTGTGTATTTAAGTGCTGCTTCCATGTTTGCCATAAGCGTTGGCCGATTATCTCCAAGCCCATCAAAAGCACCCGATTGAACCAAAGATTCCAGCAACTTGGAATTGAGTGCTTTCGATTCACTTCTGAACAGGAAGTCAAGAAAGTTTTTATAGGGGCCGTGCTCGGAACGCTCAGTGAGCATACTTTCAACAGCAGCCTCTCCTACGTGTTTGATTCCCTGTAAGCCATAAATAATTTTCCCATCAACAACCGTGAAATGTTTATCCGATTTATTTATTGACGGTGGAGTTATTTCAATCCCCATATTTTTGGTTTCTACAAGATACGAAGCAAATTTATCGGGATTATTTATCTCGTTAGTGAGGTTGGCAGCCATAAATTCAGCAGGGAAATTTGCTTTTAAGTAAGCCGTCTGATAGGCAACGACTGAATAAGCGGCTGCATGTGATTTATTGAATCCATACCCTGCAAATGGAAGCAACATTTCAAAAATGCCTTCAGCAGTCTCTTTTGTGTATCCCTTTTCTCGTGCACCTGCAATAAAGGTTTTCTTTTCTTTCTCCATGACATCGGCTTTTTTCTTTCCCATTGCACGACGGAGTAAGTCTGCACTACCCATCGAATACCCTGCTATAGTTTGTGCCACTTTCATAACTTGTTCCTGGTAAACAATTACTCCATACGTGGTTTTAAGAATATCTTCAAGGTCCGGGTGGAAATATTCTATTGCCTTTCTTCCATTTTTGGAGTCAATGAACTTTGGAATATATGCCATTGGGCCTGGCCGATAGAGAGCATTTAAGGCTACAAGATCTTCAATTGAATTGGGTTTTGCATCTTTTAGAACACGTTGCATTCCCGGGCTTTCAAACTGGAAAATACAGGCACTGTCACCATGACCGAGCATCTCAAATGTTGCTTCATCCCATTTTGAAATATTTTGAATAGAGAATTGTGGATCTGTCTTTTGAATTAAGTCCTCTGTGTGCTTAATCAGGGTAAGGGTTTTAAGACCAAGGAAATCCATTTTTACTAAACCGCAGCCTTCAAGCATATCCATCGTATACTGAGTCGAAACCGCTCCCGTTTTTGCGTCCCGGTAGAGCGGAACATAATCTGTTAAAACACTCTGTCCAATTACAACCCCGGCAGCATGTGTAGATGTATGTCGATTAAATCCCTCCAGTCGTTTTGCCACGTCAAAGAGTTCCGCGTAGATACCACCTTTCTGTTCTAGTTCCCGAAGTTCAGGAGAAAAGTCTATTGCTCCTTGAACGGTGAGTTTTCTTGGTTTCCCAGTTACTTCATCATCAGGGAGACTATCGGGAATAAGACCAACAATTCGCGTTGCTTCGGCGAACGGTATATCGAGTACTCGAGCTACATCTTTTATAACTGCTTTAACTTTTAATGTTCCAAACGTTGCAATCTGTGCGACCCGATCAGTTCCGTATTTTGCGGTAACATAATCGATGACTTCCTGCCGTCTTTCATAGCAGAAGTCAATATCGAAATCGGGCATCGATACCCGTTCCGGGTTCAAGAATCGTTCAAATATGAGGTTGTATTCAATCGGGTCAATATCTGTGATGGTCATCGCATATGCAACAATGGAACCTGCCCCAGAGCCTCTGCCCGGTCCCACTGGAATACCTCGCTGTTTTGCCCAGAATATAAAATCCCAAACAATAAGGAAGTACCCGGTAAAGCCCATGCTGATAATAACATCAAGTTCGTAGTCTAGACGCTTTTGCAGCTCTTCGGTAACTGGGTTATATCGTTTTTCAAGACCTTCCTGTGCAATATGACGCAGGTACTGATCCGGATTATCGAACTCGGGAGGTATTTGATATGCCGGTAATAGTGGACCAGGTTGGCTTATCGTAAGATTACACCGTTCTGCAATAGCTACTGAATTTTCAATTGCTTCAGGAATCCAGCTGAAAAGTTCTGCCATCTCCTCAGGACTTTTCATATAGAACTCTTCTGCTTCAAAACGCATACGGTCGTGATCGGTCTTTTTTTTGTTGGTTCCAATACACAGCACAATATCTTGTGCGTTAGCATCCGATGCTTCTATATAGTGAATATCGTTTGTTGCAACTAAGGGAAGATTAAGTTCTCTTGCAAGTTTTACAATTTGCGGATTTACCTCTTTCTGTTCTGGCAACCCATGATCTTGTAGTTCTAGATAGTACCGATTGTCATCAAAAACAGAGGCATAATAGGCTGCTCGATCCTTCGCTCCCTGATAATTGTTATTAGAAATTAACTGAGGTATTTCTCCCGCAAGACAGGCAGAAAGACAAATAAGACCCTCATTATGCTGTTCTAAAAGCGAGTCACTGATTCTTGGTTTATAGTAATATCCCTCGATGTACGACACTGAATTAAGAAGCATCAGGTTCTTATAACCCTGTTCGTTCATAGCTAATAACACAAGATGATAGTATCGGCTACCGCTCATGGTTGTTGATTTTGCGGTATGAGATTCGGGATTTACATAAAATTCACACCCCACAATGGGATTGATGTCGTGTTCTTTGCACGCAAGATAAAACTTAAGTGCACCGAACATGTTACCATGATCTGTGATTGCAAGATGCTTCATTCCAAAGGATTTAGCTTTATTTATATACCTATGTATCGGTGCAGCACCATCAAGCAGTGAATAGTCAGTGTGATTATGTAGATGTACAAATTCCGGCATGCATTACTCCTTAGCAGGCCACATTGTACCACAAGGACTTCGTAATGCGTAGCCTATCGCTCAGATAGACTCTGGGCATTTAACTCGTGCATTGCCGACTCAACGAAACCACGAGCACGCTCAATCTGCATAGGTGGATACTCTTGTGGGCTTGCTGATAGGATCTCTTCCATAACGTTTCGTACGACACGTGAAATCTGTTGAGAAGTCAACGGAAGTAAGGTACCTTGCATCATCATGTCAATTTCTTTTGGAACAAGAATTAGAGAAGTTGGGAAAGTGAGGCACATACTAAATTTCTGAATAACTGATTGGTTGTAGGAGCAAGCAAACGATAGAAATACAGTTTCTTGAGGGTTCAGCATGGGATTTCCTGCAGTAATAAAATAGGAAAAGTTTTCTCTTTCAAATCCCAGTCGTATGCGGGTGATAAGTTCATTTTTCTTTAACTGTAAGACTCCAAGTTTATCATACAGTCGATGCAAATCTAACCATTTGGTTTCAGTCTTTGGCCCAAGACATGTTTTCACTTCCACTTCGGCCTGTAGGGACACAAGTGTTCCAGGAAGGGCTAGGCGAATTCCTTCAGTACAAAGTGCCCCTCCCATAGTTATATGTCGTCGAACTATCCGGGTTGCTGTCCGCTCGAGTGTTTCTTGAAGAAGCCCGGGAAGTACTTGCTTACCAACTTTGAGCATATCCTCAAAAGTAACCATGGAACCAATCTCCAGGTATCGGTCTGTACGGTTAATCCGACCCAAATCAGGAACTTCACTTAATGAAATGATGTCGTTGCTATCTCTTGTGGGATAGTAATCATGTCTACTCATAAGGAAAGTTCCACCAGCCCAGAATGTAGCATTCGGAAAGCGGGTAGCAACCGATACAAGGTCACTCATTGTTTTTGGCAGATGGACTGCGGGGGATCTAATACCTTCGTACACGTCTTCGTCTCCGGTAGGTTGCTGCTGCCTTAAAAATATCTATCATCTCGTGAGCATCAAGGCAGGGGCAGCGATTCAGCGCGATTTCTTCAACTATAGTTTCTTCGCTTGGTTCTTCATCTCTTGAAGGACCCTCATCTGATTTAACAATGGTTTGCAGAAGGGCTTCAAAAATTAGCGTTTTAGACGCATAACAGTGTGGACATGGGTGGCTGCCGGTATCTTCATATGCTCGTTCTAGATCATGCCAAAAACGCGTTCTTTTAAAACCGTCAAAGGTCAGCACCCGAGCTCCTTTTAATTTAAATGCAGGAATGAGGCAGGATAGAACTGCTTCATCGTTGAGGAGGACTACACAGTTTCCGCAAAACCCGTCACGACAACGAGCATCCATATTGGGAGCCTCAACGTCTTCCATAAGAATGAGATTGAGCGGTTTGTTTGAGTTAACTGTGAGTGAGATACTTTTATTATCTATCGTACAATTGATCTTCATTCTTCCCTCCGAAGGTACCCAATAATGTCTTCACTAGTAATCGGCATGGCTGTCGCGTCACAATTAAGTGCTTGCGATAATGCCGCTGCACAAGAGGCCATGACCATTGCTCGCAGTGCTGATGTTGCAGAGGATGGGGAAGAATTCGATCCGAGTGTATTCACCTGTATATCCATGAGCGGGGGGCCTCCCTCTCTGTGAATAGGAATTACATTACATTCACTTAAACTTGTGTTAATTATATGTCTGAACTTAACTCGCAGACGATTAATCTCAGTTGTATTACTAAAAGAGAATCTTCCCCATACCCTCCTTACCTGTACTTCCAGTGTAATGGTATTGACTTCCAGTTCAATTATGAGACAACCCCAGTTCTTACTTGAGAACATGGCTTTGGAAGTTCCCGAGAGGGCACTTTTTGCAGTTGCAGATTCAGTGATGGGTAAAGGTTCTTTGAATCGTTTTGATTTGATTCCATCGCAACATTGTTGAATCATCATTACCGATCTTTCAACATCGAGCGATAAAACATCGGGACCGGTATCGACCATCTGATCTGTGTTCGGCTCGATGAACAAAATATTCTCTCGTTCAATTGACAGTTCGTTTGCTATGGTTGCTCGCCACAGCGTACTAATTTTTCGACTCGCATGAAAGCTGGAGTTGATTTCGATTTTATTATTAGTGTTTAGCGTAATTGATATTTTTGCCGCAGTATTAAGGGGAGAATCAAGAGAAAACCCACTTATTCCAGCACCACATGATATTCCTATGCCTCTGCTATAGTTAAGAAAAGTAGAAATAGATTTTTTGGTTTTTCGCTGCAATTCATATACTGAATGATGTCGGGCAAAATCAGAAATTGCACAGGTTTCCTCAATTAGATCACGTAATTTATTACTAGGTAATGTTTCAAGTACTTCTAACCTATTTGTTCCATCTACATAGTGCTTTATTCTCCAGTTAGAAGGGTTGGATTGCTTATTTCTTGCCAGTGCAGAAGCATGTGCTTCTGTTGAATAGAGTGCTGAGCTGTATCCCAGATCACCAAAAAAGTGAGATGGTGGATTATGAGATTCTACAATTCTGACAGTTGATGAGAATGCTTTTAGATCATACAGCGGTACGAGTCCCGCGAGAATTTGTTTAAACAATTCTGCGGTGAAGAGGGGGAAAGCACCTTGATCTACTACAGCTTCCACCTCTTCTGCAATCGGGCTGCCTTGTGCATCCAATGCAGTCTTTCGAGAGATTGTAAGAGGACTTCTATAGGTAGGGAATCGTGAACCGATTTCTACTCGTTGTCCAGTTTTAATAGTCGCGATACCGGCTATAGCTGCTAAGACAGAGGGGATAAGGAGCTTTTCATCCTTGGGAGAAAAATGAGAAGAGGGCGAAATAACCACACTTTTTTTAGTTCTTCCACAGGCTTCGGCCACGGTATCTCGCACATGAAACGGCCATTGGGTAGGAGCTTCTATATGGAGTTGATTATTGTCTAACCAGGAAATTACACGGGTTACGGTATCTTCACGAGTCCAGACTCTTCTATCAACATAGGTTCTTTCAAATGATGATTCGGATTGGTCAAAAACTTCTTGTATGCTTCCCCATGAATAGCTTATGGGAGAGTGAACATGTTTCAAATCGTGGTTAGCAGCTTCTGTGGCGAGCTGAAAGTCAATCTCAATCTCTCTTGATTTGATTTCGACGGTTTCCATATCGGGACCGAAGAGAGCAACTATCGGCTGACCTCGATAGCTAATTTCTGAGGAGGCGAAAAGGGGGAATTCATCATCATAAACAGCAACCCTATTCCCCCCGGGAACATCCTCTGGCCCAATCATAAAGAACCGTTCGTCTTGTTTTGGAGAGGTGATTCCGAGTATGGTCCCATTTTCGATTGTTGAACGGATTACAATTCCGTAGAGAGTATCTCCTGTGTCGAGATTCTTATTCAATTTATCTGCCATGAGATTCCTGCTGCCACCTTTCAAAGCTAAAAATACCATTTAACTTTCGAGTCCGCAATGGCAAAACAAGAGAAAGACGGTATACTACATGTGTGCAGGAGGTGTGCAGGTATGGAAGCATTTGAATATGGCAGGGAGGAAGTAGCAAAACTTTCCGAAGCATTGAGACGGCATCAGCACCTGTATTATGTAGAAGCAAATCCAGTGATTAGTGATCTCGAATATGATCGATTGATGAATAGGCTTATCGAATTGGAAGAAAAATACCCTGAACTGCTGTCTCCCGATTCTCCCTCCCAACGGGTTGGTAGTGATCTTGGATCCTCTTTCCCTGAAGTTTCTCATTCTGTACCAGTGCTTAGCCTAGACAAGGCCTACTCTGCAGAGGCTATTGTTCAATGGATTGGAAGAGTCCGAAGCAGAGGCGAACAGCAACTTTCATTCGTGGTAGAGCAGAAGATGGATGGAGTCTCTCTCGTTCTATATTACGAACAGGGGCTTCTCGTTCGTGCTGTCACAAGGGGAAATGGGTTTGTCGGAAACGATGTAACGGCAAACGCAAAAACAATCACTTCTATTCCACTTCGTCTTTCACAGCCAGTCACTATTGCAGTTCGCGGAGAGGTTTTTTTGCTTAAGAAGGATTTTGATCGTCTTAACCTTTCGTTGGAAGTACCGTATGCGAATGCGAGAAATTTATCAGCAGGAACTTTGCGAAGACTAAAAAGTAGAGAAACTGCCCGTATTCCGTTACGTATGTATGCCTATGAAGCTTCGGGGCCTTTCATACAGGAACATATTCATACACATGGTGCTCTTCTCTCGTTGTTGAAGGATTTAGGGTTTTTTGTGAATCCCCAATTCGGAGTATTTTCTGAAACTTCCTCTATGGAAATGAATCAACAGCTTTCATTATCTCCTCACACCTTGGGAGGCTATAGTGATATTTCTGAGTATATAGGATTGGTAGAGCAGCAGAGAAAAGATCTCCCTTATGAAATTGATGGACTAGTGATTAAAGTAAATGAGCTTGGAGTCCGAGAAATACTTGGTTACACAGGTCATCACCCGCGTTGGGCGTTAGCTTATAAGTTTGATGCTCCCGAAGCAGAGACCGTGGTCCAAAGTATAGATGTTCAAGTGGGAAGAACCGGAAGAGTTACCCCTGTAGCTCGAGTAGGTACTGTGAAAGTAGGTAATTCAATGGTTTCAAATGTTACATTACACAATCAGGACTACATCAGCCTCCTTGAACTGGCTATTGGCGATACCGTAGCCATCTCAAAAAGGGGCGATGTGATTCCAGCTGTTGAACGAGTGGTTGAAAAGAATGATGTCGGGAATTCAACTTGGTTGATTCCTCAAAACTGTCCCTCGTGTGGTAGTGCGCTTGTTCAAGAAGGTGCACATACGTTCTGTCCCAACACTTTTTGTCCCGATCAGGTAATTGGACGAATAAGTTTTTTTGTTGGAAGAGATCAAATGGATATAGAGGGGTTTGGCCCTGAAACAGTTGCTTTTCTCGTCGAGAAAGGATTGCTTCATGATGTACCCGATATTTATAGAATTCCCTATGGAAATCTTGTTGGAGAACCTGGGTTTGGCGAGAAAAAGGTACAGGCATTACTTAGGGCTGTTGAAGCAAGTAAAGACCGCCCCTTCAGAACTGTTCTGGTTTCTCTTGGGATTCCCGATTTTGGTAAAAAAGCTGTTGGATTATTGATTGATTCCGGCATTGCTTCGATCGACCAGCTCTTGGAACTTGTAGATACAAACAACAGAGAGTATCTGTTGAGCATTAAAGGATTTGGTGAGAAAACAGTTGACGCTCTCTTTACGTATCTTTCAAATCACCATATGAGGGAGCAAATTAGGCGATTGAATGAGATTGGGATTAATCTGTATGAAGATATATCTTCTCACTCTGAAAAACAGTCACAAATTTTTTCCGGCCAAATTTGGTGTGTTACAGGAAGCTTTCAAAATTTTTCTCCAAGGTCGAAGGCACTTCAACAAATAGAGGCCCATGGTGGACGTACAACTAGTTCAGTTACAAAAAAAACAACTCATTTGCTCGCAGGAGAGGGTGCTGGTTCGAAATTACAGCAAGCCCTTACTTTTGGCACGACGGTTGTGAATGAACAACAGTTCTTGTCTTTATTGAAGGAAGACTAACATTATGGAAAAGCAAGCAAGAGAACTGAATGCACTACTCGATGTTTCTGTTGTTGGAAAGGTTTTGTCTCCATATGGCAGAAATGCATTTTTCCCTAAGGGTATAGTTGCGCAAAGCCAAGAAGCAGCAGATAAAGCCTATTTTATTGATGCTACAGCAGGCGTCGCAAAAGAACAGGGTCGATATATTTCTCATAGTGTTTTTTCACAGGCGGCTCCACAGCTAAGTACCGATGCACTAGTTTCCTACGCTCCAACCGCCGGTAATCGTTCATTGCGTGAATTATGGCAGAAGGAATTAGCAAGGAAGAATCCTGACTTGTCTGTTGCCACCTGTTCCCTCCCAATAGTAACAGGAGGATTGACCCATGCTCTTTCAATCGCTGCCGATTTGTTTGTTGATTCAAACGACACAGTAATCATCCCGTCTCCTTGTTGGGATAACTATGACCAAATATTTAGAATTCGTCGGAAGAGTGCTGTGTTATCTCCCTCCTTATTCAATCACCAGCTGCAGTTTACTCTCAAGGAAGTTGAACAGGCTTTGTGTGCAATTGAATCGGAAAAGATTGTAATAGTACTCAATTTCCCAAATAATCCTACCGGTTTTACTCCTTCTGAAAAAGAGATGTTCGAACTGCGAGATCTGTTGGTTGATAAAGCTTGCAAAGGTACAAAAGTAGTCGTCATTATTGATGATGCCTATTTTGGCTTATTTCATGATGCTACAGCATATAGTCAATCACTTTTTGCCCTGATGCAGGATGTTCACGAGAATATATTAGCAATCAAATGTGATGCCGCGACTAAAGAAGCTCTCGTCTGGGGTTTTAGAGTAGGGTTTATTACCTATGGCACACGCGGGATGACCGAACCTGTCCGCTTGGCATTGGAAGAAAAAACCAAGGGAGCAATTCGTTCTTCAGTTTCAAGTTGTTCTCAAGTAAGTCAATCCTTATTACTTGAGGCAATGCATAACCCTGCCTATTACAGTGAGGTTGCTTCTGTTCAAAAGAAAATTGCTCAGAGGTATGCTATAATTAAAGATGAGTTGAACAGGCGAAGTGATTCATCACTATTATACCCGTACCCGTTCAATTCAGGGTATTTTTGTTCACTATATTGTGATGCCAGGGCAGAAATATTGCGAAAATATGTATTGAAGCATCATGGCATTGGTATTGTGTCTCTTGGATCGCATATGGTGCGTATTGCCTACTCAGCGGTGGATGATTACCAGATTCCAGAGATAATCGATGTGATGTATCAGAGTGCAGAGGTTGTATGGACGTAAAAGCAAAACTCTATTTAGTTGATGGCGAAGGCCAGAAATTCATGGGAATCGGAGTACTATGGCTTCTTAAGCAGGTTGAGGTGACCGGGTCTTTGCGGGGAGCCGCTGCAAGTATGGAAATATCATACTCAAAAGCCTATGCAATGATACGTAATCTAGAGAATCAAATTGGGATTTCTGTTATCGAAAGAAGACGAGGAGGAGCTGAACATGCTGGATCCTCACTTACGAAATTTGGTCAACAATTTATCGGGCTCTATGATAATTTCCAATCTACCGCTAAAATGATGCTTGTTGAGCCTTTCAAAGATTTTTCGCGTGATCTGCAAGACCTGATATGCGAATGTTCACACTGCGGATATAAGGAGTAATAGTATGGGTGTTGTGCCGGCAAAGAAGAAGTATGATTTTACAATTCCTAACCTTGGAAAACAAAAAATTAATTCTCCCATTAAAATGTCTACATCTATTGATGATGGGTTAGCTGACTACGTAACCGAAGATAAGCGGGTCTACTTTGGTATAGATGCAAAAGTTAATGAAAAGGGTGAAGAGGTTTTAGAATATCATGACACTGTTGAGCTTGCAGGTCCACGCGAAAAAATTTACTTCAACCCTGCACATGTGCATGCAGCAATCGTAACGTGTGGTGGTATTTGCCCTGGACTCAATAATGTTATTCGAGCAGTGGTTCGCTGTTTTTGGTATCGATATGGTGTGAGAAGAATCTCTGGTATTCGTTTCGGCTACCGTGGACTTCTTGAGAATTCTCCATATCCACTTATTCCGCTTGATCCAGATGTTGTTGATGATATTCAGGAGAAGGGTGGTACCATATTGGGAAGTTCCCGTGGTGGAGGAGATCGTGTAGAGGAGATTGTTGATTGTCTCGAACGATTAAATATTAATATCCTTATAACCATAGGAGGAGACGGCACTCTCCGAGGTGCATATGAACTTGGTGAAGAGATTAAGAAAAGAGGACTGAAGATTGCTGTAATTGGGGTTCCGAAGACGATTGATAATGACTTATCGTTTATTCAGATTTCATTTGGCTTCGATACTGCAGTTGCTCATGCAGTTCCATCGGTTCGAGGGGCTCATACAGAGGCGAAAGCTTCAATTAATGGGATTGGCTTGGTGAAAGTGATGGGCCGGGAATCGGGGTTTATTGCAGCAAGTACCGCATTAGCTATGAGTGATGTGAATTTCTGCCTCATTCCTGAGAGCCCGTTTGATCTTGAAGGAAAGAATGGCCTTCTTGAGCATTTGAAGCATCGAATTCTTGATCGCGGTCATGCAGTAATACTTGTTGCTGAAGGTGCTGGACAGGATTTGGTTCAACAAACAGGTGATCGAGATGCTTCAGGTAATGTTAAATTTTCAGATATTGGGATTTTTTTGAAGGATAAGATTAAGGAATATTTTAAACAGGAAGGGATTGAGATGAGTTTAAAATATATTGATCCAAGCTATATTATTCGCAGTGCACAGGCAAATCCCAACGATTCTATTTATTGTTCACGATTAGGTGCACATGCAGTGCACGCCGCAATGGCAGGGAAAACGCAAGCACTTATTTCGTTGGTGAACAATAAATTTGTTCATATTCCAATTAAGGTTGCTGTATCAGAACGTAATCATGTGAATACGGAAGGAAGTTTGTGGAGAGATGTCCTTGAAAACACACGGCAACCAGCCTCAATGAAAAATAAGTAATTAGTTTGACAGAACGTTATTGCAGGGGGCTCCGTAGATATATTTACCGGAGCCTTCATTATATGTAATTATATTGATTATAAATTACTTATATGTGAAATTTGTTATATTAAATTAAAACTATGCGTGTTTTGTGCAAAATGTAATCGTTTTCTCGTGAGTAAATCTCGGTTTACTCATATGAATTAATATTTTTCTAATTTTTAACAAAAACGCTTGATTCTTT
>Ga0334901_1002562_pt1 | contig 15276 bp, 9 predicted proteins | sample GraSluR3_MG_3_FD_207216 | JGI IMG/M metagenome (GOLD analysis project Ga0334901, IMG submission 207216) | Sludge microbial communities from methane-producing bioreactor in Wageningen University, Netherlands - Granular Sludge_15_08-R3 | ecosystem: Engineered > Bioreactor > Anaerobic > Unclassified... | reverse complement strand
GGTCCTAATTGGCAGCATTTCTCCCGTGTATCCTGATTCTGCCAGAGTAAACGGCGTGCAGGGGACGGTGGTCCTGGAAGTAGAAGTATTGAAGGACGGCTCTATCCGCAATATTCATGTAAGGCGCTCAGTTCCGGGTCTTGATGAGGCTGCTATCGAAGCTGTGGGAAAAGCAAGATTTGAGCCTGCAATAAGTGAAGGGAAACCTATTGATATCAAGCTGCACATTCCGGTGGAGTTTAAACTCGACTAAGTGCTTGATAATGATGAAGAGCCCCAAATGCTTGTTTAGATTACTGATACGCGCAGCCAAGCAATCCGGATCAGGTCCGGCTCATGCCTCCTATGGATCCCGGGTTGGGTGTGCCGATGCGCTCCTTTGCCGGGCTATTTGCTAAGCGTCATGCGATTACGCAGAAAGAGTCTGAAGAGTGGATCCCCAAAAGTAATCACTCCGTCCTCTTTGGTGATGATCTGTTCAGAGATCAACTTCTGCATTGCTCGTTGAGTACTGGAAGGAGCTCCCAACTTGTGTTTGGTATGGTAATCCTGAGAGAAAGGACTATTGGAGTCAATCGCCAGGGCAGAGACCAGCTTCTTTTGTTGAATACTCAAACCACTCCAGATTTGGAGGAAGTAATCGCCCTGGTTTTGCAGGACGGACTCCTGAGCTGAAGAAAGCAGCTCTTCGCAGGGAATGGCGTTGGAAAGCCGGGCTAATTGCCATAATTCTGCAGCAATGAATTGCACATAATTAGGTATATTATCTGCCAGTTCAATCATCCTTTCCGCAAGGGAAGGAGCAAGCTCCATGCCGGTGGAAGCGAAGCGCTCCCGCAGATATGACTGCATAATGTGGGAGTCGATCTTGGTGAGCGGCATGATCTTACCAAAGCGGTAAAAAGCTTCTTTGGGACGATTAAACATCGCCAACAGCACGTGATATCTGCTGCCGCAGAAGATGTAGCTGGTACGCTGATGGTGTTGAATAACAGACCTCAGCGTATCGGTAAAGGAACCCCCATTGAGCTTCAGTATCTCTTGGAACTCGTCGAAAATTACCAACCATCTGCGTTTGGAATCGAATTTCTCGGTGAGATTAAGCACATCCTCCAAGGTTTGTATGCACAAGGGACTGCTGTCTATCCGTACAGAGAGAGAGGTATTTCCCATGGCATCCACTTCTATGGCAGGTCGTAATCCGGATACCAGTGAGGAGATCTTCTGCAATATGGCCTTGGGACTGCCGGAGGTGTTGCGGAAGAACTCCCGGGCGTAGAACCGGATGAAGCTCTCCCGGGAAGTAACTTGCATAAAATCGATAAAGATCACCTGAATATTACGAGTCTTCAGTTCTGTCGCCAGCTTCATCAGCAGAGAGGTTTTGCCATATCTGCGAGGTGAATATAGCACCAGATTATGAAAGCTTTCCACCTCGGAGATTAGCTCGGCAAGCTCGCTCTCACGATCCGTGAAATAGGGCTCGCCGATCACTTTGCCATATTGAAAGGGATTCTGCATATCAAACTCCTTATCTCTGCATCTATTGACAAGATAGACAGACCTGATAAGAAGTCAAGGACAAATTACGCAAACTTGCGTAACGCAAGATTGAGTAATATGGTAGTTCTACAAGTACAGCCTCATCTACTTGACATGGAAATTGTCCAAGAACTGCTGCAGGATCACAGCGCGGCTGGGGTGGCGCAGTTTTTTCAGTGCTTTATCCTCGATCTGGCGGATGCGTTCACGCGTCACCTGGAAGATGTTGCCCACTTCCTCGAGGGTGCGGTGATAGCCATCATCGATGCCAAAGCGGAGACGGATCACGCGTTCTTCGCGGGTAGTGAGGGTTTTTAGCACTTCATCCACCTGTTTTTTGAGCAGGCTGCGTTCCGCAAGGCGTTCAGGAGAGATGATGGTTCTATCTTCGATAAAATCTCCCAGGATACTATCGTCGCTATCGTGGCCGATGGGTTTATCCAGAGAGACCGGTTCCTTGGAGATGGAGAGGATGTTTTTCACCTTATCCACCGGCATATCGAGAACTTCGGATATCTCTTCGGGATAGGGATCCCGTCCCAGCTTTTGCATGAGTCGGCGGCTGGTACGATTGATCTTGTTGATGGATTCGATCATATGCACGGGGATGCGGATAGTACGCGCCTGATCTGCAATGGCACGGGTGATAGCCTGACGGATCCACCAAGTGGCATAGGTGCTGAACTTATAGCCTTTGCTGTAGTCATATTTTTCCACGGCGCGCATGAGGCCGGTATTGCCTTCCTGAATCAGATCAAGGAATTCCAGACCGCGGTTGTTATAGCGTTTGGCGATTGAGATCACGAGGCGCACGTTTGCCTCGATCATCTCGTTTTGGGCTTTCTCTTTGTTACGTTCGGCGCGGTCGATTTCGCGCAGGAGGAAGACCAGTTCATTGCCGGTCATCTTGGTTTCGAGCTCCACGCGGCGGATCTTGCGGCGGGCATTTTTGATCTTGCGCAGGGTCTCCACGAAGATATTGGGATCCATATTGGTCTCGGATTTCACTTCATCAAAATCTTCGTCGCTCTTTTTGGCGCGGCGTCCGTAGGTACAGATCTCATCGATAGTATAGCGTTTGATCTTGGTGAGCTCATTGATGGAATTGTAGCTTTCTTCGATGCGTTCCACCAGGCTGCGGATGCGATAGACCATGCGCTTGATCAGCTTATCGTTGTAAGCAAGGCTCATGAATGAATCCACCAGTTTTTCACGCAGGGAATCGATCTCTTCCTGGCGGCTGGCAGTGCCTGTATCGTCAAAATCACAATTGTCCAAAATGCTGCCGATCTTATCCAGAGTACCCTCGTTTTCTTTGAGCAGATCCTTGAAATGATCGATGATCTTGACATCCTGGTTCTTATCTATCCAAGTGCCGATATCTACCTTGAAGATCTGATCCAGGCGCACCCGACGTTCCCGATAGCGATGCAGGAAGTTATACATTTCGCGCAAGGTAGAGCCTGCCTGAAAGACATTCTGATTGATCATCTTTTGATAGGTTTCGATCTTTTTGGCTACCCGAACTTCACCTTCCCGATCCAAGAGCGGGACCCTGCCCATTTCGCGGAGATACATGCGGACTGGATCATCATAAAAGCGCTTGGTCTTAAACTTTTTGGGCGGCGTAGGCTTGCGTATGGCAGCTCCACCTTTGGTGATCCGTTTTTCGGTTTCGTCGATGATCTCAATCCCATCCTGCGAGAGATCAAAGATGATGTCATCCACTTTATCCAAAAAGAATGGGCTATTGGGAAGAATGTCGTTGATTTGTTTGAAGGTGATATATCCAGAGTCTTTCCCTAGATCCACCAGCTTTTTCAAACATTCGTTGTAAGTAATCATCAATGCTCCTTGGCAACGCTCTTAAAAGAGAACTTTGTTTACGACCCGTTTCGTCGTATTTCGGTATTGTCGGAATAGTTTTTCCTTCTCTTTGAGGAGTTCCAGATTTGCCGGGTCAGAGTTTATCGCTTTATCCAGATCGTCAATATCCCGCTTTAGTTTGCGTAGTTTCAGATCTTTGATCAGCTGATCCAGCTTAACCTGCTGCAAATCCTCAAAAAGAAGTTCTGCCAGACTATCCCGAATATCAGTGTTTTCTGTGTTATCCAGAAGCGCGGCGGGGTCAAATCCCGCTTGAGCTTGCAAGCGTTTTTGCAAAAACTCGAAGATGCGCTTGTAGAGTCTATTATTAAAATAATCGGCGGAGAGCTCATGGGCAAGAAGATTGTAGCTTTCTTTATCTTTCAACGCCAGCTGCAAGACCATCTTTTCCTGCGAATCTTGCGAAATAGTCCCGCCGGTCTCAACGCTTTGCGTCTCTTCCTGATAGCGGCTCCTGCCCCGATTGAGCCCGGAAAGCAGGGCGTTTTGGCTAATCCCAAACTGCTCGGAGACTTCTTTGATAAAGAGCTCACGCTGAATGGGATCGTGCAATTGCCGCAAGGCATCCAGGATCTGATCAATCCGCTCTTTTTCGGAAACCTCAAGCAAGGGAGACTCCGCCATAAAGCTTATCAGCTCCGAGGCTTGATCCACAATCTCGCGCAGGGCTTCGGCTCCCCTGTGTAGGATGTAGCTATCCGGATCTTCATCTTCGGGCAGCAGAGCGATGCGCACCTTCATCCCCCGCGAAAGGCAGACCAATCCCGCCCGCACCGCTGCCTTGATCCCGGCAGGATCTCCATCATAGAGCAGCACCGTATTGGGGGAAAAGCGGTTGAGCAGGTAAACCTGATCTTCGGTCAGCGCCGTGCCCAAAGAGGCTACAGAATTCGTAAAACCACTCTCATAAAGCCTGAGAAAGTCAAAGTATCCCTCACAAACGATAGAGAGATCCGCTTTGCTGATATTGTATTTGGTCTTGAAGAGCCCATAGAGCTCTTTGCCTTTGGTATATAGCTCGGTGCCGGGAGAATTGATGTACTTCCCGGTATTCTCCTTGGGCTCGATGATGCGTCCACCAAAGGCGATGACATCACCAGTATTATTGTGAATGGGAAAGATCAGCCGATCCCGAAAGAGATCGATCAGTGCACCCGAGTATTCGCCAAAGAGGCCGCTTTCTTTGAGCAGGCTCACCCCAAAGCCTTGCTTCATGAGATGATTCAACAGAGCCTTGTTTGAGCTCAAAGCATAGCCCAGGCCCAGGTCTTTTGCCGTCTGATGGCTGAACTTTCGCTTTGAAAGATATTCCAGGGCATTATCAGCATGCTCAAAGAGGTTTTTGCCAAAAAACTCTGCCGCAAAGCGATATACTTCCATCAGCTGCTGACGCTTGGTCGAAACCACTTTGGTGTGCGATTCTGCGGGAATGCTGATGCCAGCTCTGCCGGCGAGCTTCTTCACGGTTTCGATGAAACTGAGCTTCTCATATTCCTGCACAAAGCTGAAGACGTTCCCCGCCTTGCCACAGGCAAAACACTTGAAGATCTGCTTGGGCTGGCTCACATACAGCGAAGGACGGGTATCATTGTGAAAAGGACAGACTCCGCGCCAATTTGAACCCACGTGCTTTAGCGGGATGTAGCTTTGCACCACATCCACGATATCGTTCGCGGCCCTGATCTGATCAATGAGGCTGTTGTCCATTTCCTTCCTTGCATTGCGAAGCTTTCTCAAGCTCCAAAGTCTTATCTCGTCTCTGCCCGTAGCAATGCTACGATGTATATGCTGCGCAAAATGCGCAAACTAGATCTTCACCACCGTCACTCCACTGCCCCCTTCAAACAAGGGCGGAGTTTCGATGCCTTTCACTATCTTTTTTCGCGAAAGATAGCTTCGCACTTTGGATCTTAGTGCCCCGGTTCCTTTACCATGCACAATGCGCAGGGTGCCAAATCCACTGAGCTGAGCGTTGTCCAAAAACTCGTCGATCAAGGGCATCGCTTCATCGAAGGTGAGCCCCAATAGCTTGAGCTCGGTCTGCACCCGGGTGTAAGTATTTGCTTTGGAAAGGTGCACCCGATCCTGCGCAGCCGGAAGCTCGGTTGAGCTTTTGTAAAGATTCTTCAGCTTGGCCTTGAAAGTGATTCCATTCATATCCACCACGGCTTGATCTTTGTCGATGGTGATGATGGTGGCATCCGCTTCAAAATCCGCCAGCCAAACCTTATCTCCAGCTTTGGGGTTTAGTATCTGAGTTCTGCCTTCAGCACTGTTTTGTTTGATCTCTCGCGATAGCTCTTCTGACTGCATCGCAATATCTTGCAATTTTCTTTCCGAAAACTTCTTGCGTTCACCCTTCTCCAGCGACTTGATCTCGCTAATCTCTTTGCTATATAGCTTTTGGAAGCTTATCAGCTCAGCTTGCATTTCTTTGAGATGTCTCTGACGTCGGCCTTTGAGCTCTTTTTCCCACTCCGATTCCCGCGTATCCAGCTCCTGAAGACGAGCCTCCAGATTGCGGCGCTTGAGCTCGTATTGATAGATTTCTCTGCCCAGATCCTTCTTCTGCTCTTGAAGGCGCTTGATCAGAGTGCTAAATTCCAGATTCTGGCTTCCCGCCAGCCCTCGAGCGCGCTCGATGAGCTCCGGTGCCATCCCCAAATTTGCCGCAACTTCGATGGCAAAGCTATCTCCCGGAATGCCGATGCTAAAGCGATATGTAGGCTGCAGTGAGCCAGCGTCAAATTGCATATTTGCGTTTACACAGTTTGCATCTGCTTCTGCAAAGACTTTGAGTGCAGTGTAGTGGGTAGTGACAACTCCCTTTACACCCAGGGCAGCCAGTTTTTCCAGGATCGCCTGAGCCAGAGCAGATCCCTGCTGCGGATCTGTGGCTGCTCCGATCTCATCGATGAGCACGAGACTATTCTCATCCGCCTGCTTCAGCATCTTGCCGATCTTGTCCAAATGTGAAGAAAAGGTGGAAAGAGCATTCTCAATGGATTGATCATCGCCGATATCGGAGAAAACCCGGGAAAAGCAGCCCACCCGGCTATCCTCATCCACAGGGATCGGTAGCCCGGTCATCGCCATCAGGCTGATCAGCCCCACCGCCTTCATGAGCACGGTCTTGCCTCCGGTATTTGGTCCACTAAGGATCAAGAGATGATAATCCTGCCCCAATCTCAGATCAAAGGGGATCACATCGTGATAGGCATTGGGGCCAGCGGACGCGATCATTTTCAGGATCAGGAGCGGATGCCGCGCGCCTTTGAGCTCCAGTGCGGGTGACGAGTGCATCTGTGGCACTTTGGCGCGAATTAGATTGGAGACGCGGGCAGTGGCAAAGAGAAAATCCAGCCTCGAAAGCAGCTTTTGATTCGAGAGAATTTCCCGTTTACGCCCCCGGACATCATTCGTAAAATCGCTGAGTATGCGGTAGATCTCTCTCTTTTCTTCTTCCTTGAGCAGTTGCATCTCGTTATTCAGCGGCACGATCTCCGCCGGCTCGATAAACACGGTGGATTTGCTGCCACTGCGGCTCTGCACGATGCCGGAGACAAATGCGGCAGCAGATTCTTTGATCGGCAAGACAAAGCGATCGTCCCTCTGGGTTACAAATTTATCCTGCAAAAAGCCCTCAAAACGGGGCTCGGAAAGTAGATTTTGCATGCTGCGCTGGATTCTGCCCCGCATCGCGCTCAAACCACGCCGGATCCGCAGCAATTCTGCCGATGCGCTATCCACCACGCTGCCTTCCGGATCAAAGATGCGCTCAAATCCTTGCATGATGCTGGGCAAAGCATACAGCTTCTTCACCAGCTTCTGCGCCTTGGGCAAATCCTCAAAAGCATCTGCTTTCTCTGTAACTCTGGTCGCCAGATCTGCATTTTGGGCTATCTCGCGAAACTCCTCCCAATCGAAGATTCCATGGGCATGATCGTCAAAAAAAACGTCCAGCGGACTTAGATCCGAGAAATCCCACTCCAATCCATGTTCAAGAGCTTCTTGAAACTCACTGATCAAACGCTGCGATTGCTGCATCTGATCCACCGAACTAAGAGGCGTGAGGCTTTGGGCAATCGCTCTGCCCAGATCGCTATGACAGCGCTTTGATAGATGTTGTAAGAGGACGTCGTATTCCAGATCTGTCATTCTGCTTCACTATCCCGGAGCATAAGAAACTCGGGGAGCTTGATATACTTGAAATAATTGTTCATCTTCAGTTGGCTTACCACATCATCCTTGAGCGCGTCGATGCCCATATAGACCCGATGTTTTTCGGGGTCCCTCAGCTTTGCCGAAGCACTTGGGGCGTAATCCATCAAAAGGCTGAAGATGATCACCAGGATCAAGCCGTTGATCAGACCCAGAATAGCGCCCAACAAACGATTGAGCCAGGTGAGGCTCAAAGCCTTGATGAAGCGATCAAGGATCCAGACCACAAAACGCACCAGCACCACCATCAGGATCAAGATCAAAAAGATCGAGATCAACACGGCAAGAGTCCGGCTGAGATCGTATTTAAGTATCAATTGATTTGCCAATAGCGGATAGTAATGACCGATCAGGATAAAGGCAAGCACGGCTCCGGCAAATTGTACCACGGCTCCGATCAAGCCACGCTTGAGACCCAGAATCGTGAATATCAGAATTACTGCTAGAATACTCCAATCAATTACGCCCATGTTTTCTCCCTTGTGCCATAAAAAGCATACAGGGATGTTTTACGATCCCTGTATGCCTGATTCTTTGTTAAAGCGGTTTGGCTTTATCTCATGTAACGTTGCATCCGACGCTGCAATTTGAGCATCTTGCGACGAGCGGCGTTTGCTTCGCGTTTCTTCTTGACGCTGGGCTTTTCATAAGCCTGATGCTTCTTTATTTCAGAAAGAATTGCGGCTTTTTCGCATTTCTTTTTAAAGCGCTTCAAAAGATAATCGAAGGATTCGTTGTCTTTAGCTACGACTGTCGGCAATTACATCACCACCTTTTGTTTATAATTTATGAGATGCCAAGATCCTATCCTCAACTTTTATGTCAAGCAAGAAATTCTGAACACTGCAAACTATAGCAGATAGATGTGCATAGCTATTCAGCTCTTTGCTGATTCCCAAAGATTATGTGATATGTTCAGAAATCGTAGCGCAGCTTAAGATAGAGCATATCGTTTTGGCTGTATTGTCCCAAGTTTCCTTCATCGCCCAAAAAGACATTTGCTCCCAGCAGGATTTCAAATCCATCCGCCAGGTCATACATGATCTTGGGGCGCAGTAGTGCATCAGAGTTGTTTATGCCGTAATAGGTGAGCAGCTCCAGCCTGAGAGTATCACGAAGAAATTCTTTTGATGCCAGAAAAGTAAGCGTACTCGACAGCTCATCGTTGCGAATCTTATCTTCATAATCCAGAATAAACTCCTGAATCAGCTGCACGCTGGTATTTACTCCGAACCAATTGTGATCATATCCGAACAGGTAATGCAGGTAATCTTTTTCTTTGATGCCATTTGAGGATAGATCTTCTGACGAAAACATTTTGCCGAGATAGTAGGCAGCTTCACCTCTTATGACAGCACCACCGACTGGCTTGCCAAAGCTGGCTCCAGCCATTGGCAACCTGTGATACTCCGGTTTGAGTAGTAGACTATTATCCATTTGCATAAAGATGTGCATAGCTGGATTATCGTCCCAGAGATAGGCAGCCATCAATTCATAATCGATCACGCTGCCCAAAGCGGAGTATTTGAGGGCAATCTCGCTATTGGAAAGTCGATCTTCAACCTTCATGGCGGATTCATCCAGATTCACAGCAAAAGGGTAAGCCGGCATTTGCGGAGCCCAGATGGAGTTTACTTCTGCTTGAATCGTAGGCTGAAAGATCGGGATCCAAACCGCTTCGAGAGTAGAATTATCCAGATAGTAATTCAGCTTAAAGGCATTCACACCAATGCGGATTTCTTCAAAATCTGGCATAAGAAACTCTGAGAGATCCCTTGGAGATATGATATCCGTGATAAACACTCCGTCTGCTTTTCCCCAGATGATCTGCTGCTTGCCAACCCGCAGATCAAAATCTGCAAAATAGATATCCAGATATGCCTGTCTCAGAGAAAGATCTACTTCGCTCTTGAGAGCATCATACTGAAAGATCGGATTTGCAAAGAGTCTTACTTCACTCTTACCATAGCTCAAGCGCCAATCCAGAGTATTTTGCGAAACCGCATAATCGCCATTCTGCCCGGTTAATGCGCCCAGATAGCTACGCACAAAACCGTTATGATCCACTTGCGCTACTGCTGAAAGTGTGCAAAGCGACATCAATGTTATCGTCAGTAGTCTTTTCATACATTCTCCTTGTTTTATCTGACTGAGCGAGTACTTTGGCTTACAATCCCCGTCTCATCATTCGTTCTGTGAATTGATTGTCATCAATCCCGGTATCCAGCTTCACATCTCGTAGTTCCATTTTTGTTTTGTGGTTTTTTTGATGATTATGCATTTCTGAGGAGGTGATGATATGGTAGTTCTTGATCTTCTCTATTTTTTTGACCGTAAGCGTTTTCAGCAAGTCACCATCCTCATCATAAAACTCCTTTTTTTTGGCGATCCATTGGTCCTTGATCACCCAGGAAATGGTTTTGGAATACATATCATCTTGCTTGGGAGTGCTTTCCACAACATAGCAAAGTGTGTTATCAATGCTTTCCTCTCTGAGGAGCCTATGCTTATCCTCGCTGGGGTGTCTGTCTCCAAGATCATCATATGTAAAGTCGGATCCCATAAAGTAATCGCTTTTGCTATCACTGGAAATCCTCTTTACTCTTTTCAGGGCCGGCAGATAAATCCATTGATCGTCATCTTTGCCTGCTTTGTCGTAACTCCAATTCATAAACGAAGTATTCAATACATCTGCAGGAGACAGAAAGAACATGATCTTCTTTTCCATATCGTTATAGTCTTTGATATATTGTTTGATCTCTCGCTTGCGGATGTCACCCCGGGAGTTTATCAAACTCATCGTTAGATTTGCTTCCTGATCCTCTCCGGAGGCCAGATTGTAGACATTCTGGATGATCTGTAATCCTGTGATATCCTGTGCTATGGCAACCACAGGCAAGATGAATGCTGCCACGATGATAAGGACGGTTTTCATTGAATAATACATTGTTATCTCCTTGGTTTAAATTCTTTTTTTGGGTTCACATGAACGATGGCTGAGCTGAGCTCATTTCCCATCTGTTTTCTTCTTGAAGTACAGATTTGTCTTGTAAAGCAGCAGGTACATGATCGTGACTGTTCCCAAGAAGCTGGTGAACATATTCATCGATACTAGGGCACCCAGTCTACGGTTTGGCGGGAACACGGAAAACAGCAGCACCAAAAAACCGGCAATCACCACGAAGGCATTGAAGATGATGGCGCGCCCTGAGTGGTGCATAGTCCTCTGCAAGGTTTGATCTTTATCCTGGGTTAGCAAAGCATTGATTCTGTATCTCTCGATAAAATGCACGGCATAATCAATCCCGATTCCGATAGCTATGCTGGAGATCAGGGCAGTAGTGGTGCTGAGCGGAATGTTGAACAATCCCATCACGCCAAAGCCAATAACTGCAGTTATCACAATGGGAACAGCACCTATGAGTCCGACCAGCAGCTTTTTGAACATCAAGGTCAGCAGCAGAATAATGATCACCAGAGATAAGATCAGGCTCTTGATCTGTCCTTCCAGGATCAGATCGGTGAAGACCAGGCTTTTGTAACCGGAACCGGCAAAATTGATCCCAATACCTAGCTGCTCAAACTCTGGTCGATACTCCTCGACCAGAGCAATAACACTTTTTATCGATTTTGAATCATCGCTTTTCAATTGAATAGTTAGATTGGCAGTTTGGTAATCGTAATCGACCACTTTCCAAAGATTATCTGGATCTCCGCTCATTTCATAAAGCAGTAGATACTGGGCATTCAAATCCTGTGAATCAGGAATCCTCTCAAATTCCTTCTGATCTGCATTCATTACCTTATTCATCCGCTTCAAGTAATCTGCCAGAGACATGGAATTACCCACCACTTCCAGCCTGCCCTCAATATCTTCCTGCATCCGATCAATCATCTTTAAAGCGACAGGAGATTTCATCACATCGGCATCCTTCCCCTCCAAAATCACATTGAGATTGCTGGTACCACCAAAGTTTTCATTTATAAAAGCATCTGTGAGCACAATATCGCTGTCCTTCTCAAAGTTGTCCAGGAAGCTGGAATTGATCCAGACTTTAGTGATGCCATATAAAGAAAGTGCAATGATGAGCACTGTCAGGACTAATGTGCTGGTCTTGTGCTTGATCACACCACTGGCAAATCTTTTTGCAAAAATATTGGTGGCAGAGTCTGAGCTCTCTTGGGCTCTATGTTTCCTTTTGGGATAGCCAAACACAATGACCGCTGCAGGGATCAGAAGCAGAGAGAACACCATCGCTGCCATCACTCCAAAAGCCGTAAACAAGCCAAAATACTTGATGGGAAGCACTTCAGAACTGAGCAAAGACACAAAGCCTATCGAGGTAGTGATAGAAGTCATCGCTACAGGTTTCCACATATTCTTCAGCATGTCTGCTACAGCTTCACGCCGGGTGGAACCCGGATTTTTGAGCAAGTAAAGCTCAAGATGGCTATAAAGATGAATCCCATCTGCCACACCTATTGCGATCAGCATAACCGGTAGCATGGTGGAAACGGCATAGATAGGGATGTTAAGCAAGGCCATCAAACCAAAAGCCCATACTACACTGAATAAAACAACCAGCATAGTAAAAAACATATTTTTAACACTTTTCAAGACCAGAAGCAGCACCAAGATTATCACCAAGATTACTATCGGCACCATCTTTTGCATATCTTTGGGTCCCAGATAAGCCATGTTGCCTTCTACGATGGGAACTCCCGCTACATATAGCTTTTCCGGTCCTTCAAATGAGTGCACCAGATCCAATAAGCGATGATAAAAGTCCTGGCTGAAAACGTCCTCTTCCAACTCAGCGATCAGCACACTCACTGTTTCATCTTCATTGACCAATCTTCCCTGAATCATTTCGTTGTTGCGAACTTGATCTGCTATTCTGGCGAGATCTTCTTCGCCCTCCGGCACAGTTGTGTAAAAAGCTGTCACATCCATACCATACTCGCTGCCTACGATGTTGTCGGCATTGTACAACGATGTAATATCGCTTTTGTCGATCTCCTTCATCTTTCCAAGTTGCAGAGTCAGATCCTTTATCTTCTGCAGGGTCCCGCTATGATAGATACCGTCGGGATTTTCAATGGCGATGATGACTCCGTCTTTGATGTTAAATATCTCCTCTGCCTCATCACTATACACAAAGGCAGGATGATCCTGAGGCATATATTTGTCGAGATCCGTTTCCATCCGGCTGTTTTCTATCATCACAACAAAGAAAGCGATGCTGATGATGAGCAAAGTAAGCAAAACGATTTTGGGATGCTTTAGCAAGGTATTCAAGATTTTTTCCATTTTAGCTCCTATGAAGGCTGTTAACTTTCACTAACATTAGTTTTATTGTGGGGTTTGACAATCAAGCTCAAGATGTCTGCACAGAGTTTTTCACCTTCAGTTTCCAGATCAAATATCATGCCTGATATGCTCCATTGTGTTATCAACAATCGCAATGAGCCGATGATCAACCTGCTCATGGATAGTGCTGAGATATCTGAGACAAGCTCATTACTTTGCTGACCGGATTGGATGGTTTTCTGCAGTGCATTCAGAGAACGGGTCATCATGTTGCTTATTCTGGATGTAAGCAAGTCATCAAATCGAAAATTTGCTTCCGAAAAAAACACCATGGAGTAATGGGGATTTTGCTGCATGATGCTGAGATGCGCCAGAAAGAATGCTCGAATTGTGCCAGCTGAGTCTTTATCATCTTCAAGCTTGGACATCGCTACTTGCATGCGAAGCTCAAAATATGTGATTATAGATTCCATAATGCTTCGTTTGTTCGCAAAGTGACGATATAGAGCAGGCTCAGTGATGCTCAATTTTCGCGCCAGATTGTTCGTCGTCAGGCTCTGAACACCTTTTTCTGCGATAATCATGATCGCGGATTCGATGATTTGCATTTGTCTTTTACTAAAGCTCATGTTACCTCTTTCCTCAATAATGTTAGTGTTTACTAACAATACTAGTGCAAAAGCATAAACATGCAAATTATTTTTTCTCATACCTGTTGATGGAGTGTAAACAAAAAGTGGTTGACCGATTAGCTCTTCTGATGAATCTTGGCTTGAGAGGAAAGATTATATGCTTGGAGTAGAAGACTGGTGAAAAACATTCTGGTTTCATATACTAAAGATCTGCAGAAGATCATCAATCGGGGAGATGCCCGGGAAGAGTCCTTTTATCATTGCCTCAAAGACATGATTGATGCCTATGCAAAAGTAAGCAAGATAAACAATTGCGAAGTAAGCATCCTGCCTAAATCCACAGACGCAGGAAACCCGGACTTCCGCATCTGGGACGGTAAAGCCCATGTCACCGGCTATATCGAAGCCAAGAAACCCGAAACTTTCAACCTTGACCCCATTGCCGTAAGCGAGCAGCTCAAGCGTTATCTGGGCACTTTCCCCAATATGATCCTCACAAATTTCTATGAGTTCAGGTTGTATCAACATGGTGAGTTCGTGGATAGCGTCACTATCGCCAGTCCGATCAATGCCACTCAAATGAGTGTGAATCCCCCGGTATCGCATGTGGAAGAGCTTTCCGCATTGCTTGATCGCTATTTCAGCTTCTCGCTTCCTGCCATCACCGAACCTCAGAGCTTGGCTAATGCCCTGGCAAAACGTACCCGCTTTCTGCGGGACGAGATCATCGCTCTGGAACTGGCAGAAGAGGCTAAACAAGGCAAGAAAGTACTGCTCAGCTTTTATGAATCCTTCAAGAAACTTCTGATCAACAACCTCACTCTGGAGCAATTTGCCGATCTCTATGCCCAAACCCTCACTTATGGTATCTTTGCTGCCCGTACTCGCAGTGAGGGTGAATTTAACCGGGAACTGATCTACAAATACATCCCCGGCACTCTGGGCATCCTGAAAAGCATCTTCAGGTTCATCTCCCTGGAAGAGCCACCGAAGGCTTTATCTGTTTTGATCGATGACATTGCGGATATCCTCTTCAACACCGATATCCAAAAGATCCTGCACCGCTTCTACACCGAGGGCAAAGGCAGAGACCCCATCGTGCACTTTTATGAGACTTTCCTCAGCGAATATGATCCCAAACTGAGAGAAAAGCGTGGTGTATATTATACCCCGGAGCCTGTGGTGCGCTATATCGTGCGCAGCATCCACAGCATCCTGAAAAGCCACTTTGGCAAAGCCGATGGCCTGGCCTCTGATGATGTCACCATCCTGGATCCCGCAGCCGGCACCCTCACCTTTCCTGCTGAAGCCATCAAACTGGCTATTGAAGAGCACATTGGCAAATATGGCAATGGCGGCACTCACAAACTGATCAAAGAACACATCCTGCCCCATTTTTACGCCATAGAACTGATGATGGCGCCTTACACCGTGGGACACCTCAAGATCAGCTATCTGCTGGCAGAACACGAGTATGAACTGAGCGAAGACGAACGCTTCAAGCTCTATCTTTCCAATACCCTGGAGCCGGATACCCCTCTGCAAACGGAATTGCCCATCACGCATGACATCAGTGAAGAATGCGCCATGGCCAACAGGGTGAAACATCAGGATCCGATTTTGGTGATCATGGGCAATCCACCCTATAGCGGAGCAAGCGAAAACACTAACGATTGGACGACT
>Ga0334901_1002561_pt1 | contig 15277 bp, 16 predicted proteins | sample GraSluR3_MG_3_FD_207216 | JGI IMG/M metagenome (GOLD analysis project Ga0334901, IMG submission 207216) | Sludge microbial communities from methane-producing bioreactor in Wageningen University, Netherlands - Granular Sludge_15_08-R3 | ecosystem: Engineered > Bioreactor > Anaerobic >... | reverse complement strand
TGTAAGACAAATTTGTCAAATACTCTTTGTGGCAAGAACTCAACGATTTGAGCAAAAACATATTTTCCCTGATTCATTGTTAGCCATATTTGTGGGCTAACATAATCAATTCAAATCGTCACCGTGTAAAAAAACTCGCTAAGCGTGAATTATCAAGGATTTCAAAGAACGGGATTTAATTTTTAGTAGACACTAATGAGGTAAAGAATGAAAAAAAATTTTATAATAGGGGTTCTTCTGCTGTTTGCATCACAAATACTTTTTGCCCAGTACCTCGAGCAGAGGCCAATGGTAACCGTTACAGCCACTGCCTCGGTAAAAGCAAATCCCGATATGGCTATTATTTCCCTCAGATATCACGGAAGCGTTAAAAGTGGAAAGGTAATTGGCAACGACTTGCTTTCGCAAATCTCTTACGAAAGCATCTTGAGCTTTGTAACCGCCAGAAACTACGATGTAACCTGGTGTCCCGAAAGCTTAACAAATGTGGATGGAAACTTCAAAATATCGCGTCCGGTAGTAGTAACCCTGCATAACCTTTCGGTATACCGCGAATTGCTCAGGGAAATAGTTAAACCCGAAAATTTTGTGGTTGAACGGGTTGAATTTAGAACCACCAAGCTGGCAGAGCTAAAAAACGAAGCCCGGATGCTTGCAGTTAACCAAGCAAAAAAGAACGCAGAAGTTTTGGCCAAAGAACTGGAACAAACCATCGGTAAAGCATTTACCATTACCGAGAAACCTTCAGCAATACTTTGCCATTTTAACCCAAAATTCAGCTCCGCTGAGGAGCCTGTTTCTCCAATTATTGATAGCTACCTCGAAGTCCCCGGTTACTTATCAATTACATCAGAAGTTGAAGTAAGCTTCGAGTTGAGATAGTAAACTCCGAAAAGCATCGGATGAGTCAGCGAGTCTTGCCGAACTGGAGCAGCCAACTACCCAATGTGGTAATCAAAAATCGAAATAACCCCACGTTGGGCTCCCGCTATCGCACAAACATTGCTAAATCAAGGTTCGCACCGTACTTGCAACCATTATAAAATAAGCACTTAAACACTTTATCTTATTAGAATTACATTAATTATTGTTAAGTTTGCGACAAAATATTTTCAGCATATTATACCGATTTTTGTAATTGCGTTAAAGGTTTAGAGTATAACAATAATTTATGTACTATGGCTTCGTTATGTTCAGCAAAAAGTTTACTAACAAAAAAGTTACCTGCATTCAACTTGGTTGAGTTGCTGGTAGTTCTAGCCATTATTGGCATTCTTGTACTAATGGCGTTGCCTAATCTTGCCCCCTTAATTACCAGAGCAAAATCAACAGAGGCGCAGCTTCAGCTGGGGCATTTGCACATGCTTCAGAAAACATACTACTATCAACATTCGAAATACTCTGAGAGTATTGACGAATTAGGATTTGAGCAGGAATTACTCGTAACCGAAGGGGGTCAAGCAAACTATAGTATTGAGATTATTGAGGTTACTCCCACTACCTTTAAGGCAACTGCTACATCGGTGGTCGATTTTAACAACAATGGTATATACAATGTTTGGGAAATTGATCAGGACAAGAAATTAAAAGAAATTCAAAGGGATTAGTTGGGGATGGTTTTTCTCAATATTGCTTTTCTGTGCTTACTTGTAACTATTGCTTTTCAAGACTTTAAATATCGTGCAATAAGGTTTTGGACAATTCCTGTATTACTAATAATAGTATTTACCATTAACACTATTGGGCAGCCCTTTAGCTTTTTTATGAGCAATACGTTAATAAACTTGGCTATTCTTCTGTTAAACTTTGCGGTAGTAAGCATTTATTTTGCTATTAAAAACAGGAGTTTTAAAAGCATTATAAACTGTCAAATTGGTATTGGCGATATACTATTTATAGCGGTACTAGCATTCCTTTTTATCCCAGCCGAGCTTATTGTTTTTTTAACCTTTTCGTTTATCATCATCTTGTTTTCATATGCTATTTTAATTTCATTAAAAAAGGATACCAAAAAAGAGATTCCCCTTGCAGGCGGTTTATCGCTAATCCTTGCCATGCTGTGGGTATACAAAATGGTGTTTAGCACCAAGGTCCAAAGTATTCTACCCATTAGTGTTAACCTATGGTAAGTTTATCCAATATAGATATTGAAGCAGAGTTGCTTCAGGTAATTAGTCCCGAGCAGGCATGGCAATATTGGGTTGTACCCAAGGCTATATCCAATAATTTCATTGAATTTTACACCGATAGGCACATCACTGGTGATGCTGTGGCCGAGGAACTCGAAGTATTTTTTGCCAAACAAATTGTTTTTAAACAGGTTACAACAGACCAAATAAAACGTTTGCTAGGTAAACATTACAGAAAACCTACGGTTAGGGAGGTTAGCTTTAAACACAGCGGGGAAAGAGGGGAAGATTTTTTACCTTCAATAATATTTGAGGCCAATGCCAACGGATCGAGCGACATTCACTTTGAAGCTTTTGAAGAAAGATGTAGGATTAGAATGCGAATTGATGGCAAGCTAATTGAGCGCTATGTTATTGAGAAGGCCGATTACCCCGCATTAATCAATAAGATTAAGATACAGGCTCGGCTCGACATAGCCGAGAAACGATTGCCACAGGATGGGAGAATTCTTTTTAACAACAACAATAATAGTTTCGATATTCGGGTATCTGTTCTGCCCACGTTGCATGGCGAAAAGGTAGTGCTGAGGCTTTTGAGCAAGGACACAACAGATATTGATATCGCCAAACTAGGTTTAACTGACACACAACTCGAAATCTTTAGAGAAAGCATGCTCAGTCAGCATGGCATTGTACTGGTGAGCGGGCCAACTGGTTCAGGAAAAACAACAACGCTTTATGCTACTTTAAAAATATTAAACAGACTTGATACAAATATACTTACCATTGAAGACCCCATTGAATACACTCTTAAGGGAATTAATCAGGTACAGCTAAAGGAGGATATTGGGCTAACCTTTGCAAGCGCATTACGAACATTCCTCCGACAGGATCCCGATATTATTATGCTAGGCGAAATACGTGATGTTGAAACTGCGCAAATGGCCATTAGGGCATCACTTACTGGGCACCTAGTGCTATCAACCATTCACACCAATTCAGCCTGGGGTATTATATCGCGACTTGTTGATATGGGCATTCCCCCATTCCTGCTAGCAAGTACTATTAACTTACTGGTTGCCCAGCGGCTTGTAAGGCTCTTGTGCCCTTCGTGTAAAGCAAAACGCAAAGCAACTCCAAATCAATTCCCTGCTGGTTATAAAATCCCCGCAAACACCCAATTTCATTATGTTGCTGTGGGATGCGAAGAGTGTTACTACACAGGGTATAAAGGCAGAAAGGCTGTATACGAAATACTAGCCATTGACCATGAGATGAGACAAATAATTAAGAATGGAACAAAGGATATTAAAGTTTTTTTTCAGAAGAAGAAAATTTTCACTTTAGCAGATGCAGCTCAAGAACTTTTCGCTGCTGGTCAAACATCCTTTGAGGAAGTTTACTCAATACTAAAAACCGATACAAGTGACTAAGATTCAACACAGGTTATTCTTTTCGATTATTGTTTGCCTATTAACCTTTAACCAACAGCATAAGGTGTATGCACAACAAGAACGTATGCACAGCATTGAGTCGAAGATGACAGTTCTTTCAACCGAGATTCAAGGATTAGAATCTAGAATTGACATTTCTGTAAGCGATGTGCCAATTCAAGATTTTGTTAGGGCAATTGCAAGAAATTCAAACTTGAATATCCACATTGACCCAAATATAGACCTTAGAATTACAGCTAATTACTCCCAGGTTAGGGTATTAGACATAATCCTGTTTTTGTGCAAGGAGTATAATTTGGATTTTTCGTCAACTGGTAATATTATATCATTATTCCAGTACCAAGAACCAGTTCTCGAAAAACCAAAACCAGTAAAAAAAGAGCTAGAAATTGAGTATAACACAAGAGATAACCTGTTAAGCGTAAACCTTTCTAAAGATTCACTAGAAAATGTAGCAAAAAAAATTACAGACTTAACAAAACGAAATATTATTATTACCCCCGACCTAAGCAACGTATTAATATCGGGTTACATTCAAAATGGAAACTTCGATACTTCACTCGAAAAACTTATGCTTGCCAATCAGCTTAGCATATCCCGAACAGATGACAATTTTTATATCATTGAAAAGGCCGATCCTAAAACAGCAAGTTCTTCATCACGATTGCAAAAAGGCAATTTAGCAAGTGAAACAAGGGAAGGACTAGCTAATTCAGAAATTACATTTCATTCCAAAACAAATTTTTCAATCCGTACAAAACCTATTCCCCTTGAAACTCTAGTTAGAATGGTATCCGACACCCTTGGAGTAAATTACGTTTTGCTGGATAAGCTCGAAGGTGAAGCTCAGCTTAACCTTGTAAACGTGACTTACGATAATATGCTATCGAGTCTATTTCAGGGCAAGGATTATTGTTTTAAATTAAAGGAGGGTACCTATTTAATTGGCAAAAGCGACCACTCATTGCTAACCGAATCGAAGTTAATAAAACTTCAGCATCGCACTATAAGTAGTGTAACAGAGATGATCCCTGATTATATTACCAAGAACCTAATAGCAAAGGAATTTGTTGAGCAGAATGCTTTTTTTGTGACAGGGAGCCAGCAAAAAATTGAAAAGTTTGAATTATTTATCCGAGAGATTGACAGGTTAGTTCCCCTTATACTAATAGAGATCTTAATTGTAGAAGTATCTAAATCTAAGGCAGTATCAGTAGGGATTAATGCTGGTTTAACATCAAACAACGAAGATAACCAAAAAAGCATCTCACCCAATTTTAACTATGATGTATCGCCACAAACCATTAATAATGTTTTAGGTAAAATAAATAGTTTAGGATGGATAAACCTTGGTAAGGTTGGTAATAATTTTTATCTGAATTTACAAGCACTTGAAGATAATAATAAGTTGGTAATCAGATCAACCCCAAAGTTAGCTACGCTAAATGGGCATGAAGCAGTCATGTCTAGTGGTGAGAAAAAATACTATAAGGAAGAGAGAAGTAACTTTATAGGGTCTCAAAACCCTGCTCTGTCAAACTATTACGAATGGAAACCAGTTGAAGCAAATTTAGTAGTAAAAATTATGCCCATAGTTTCAGGTGACGATCAAATAACCCTCAGTATTAGTGTAGAGCAAACCCAATTTACGAAACAAGGCACGGAAGGCTCACCGCCTGAGTCGGTTATGCGAAAGTTTGAATCGTTAATTCGTATGAAAGATCAAGAGATGGTTCTGCTGGGTGGACTAGATAAAGTGTCGTCCACCGATGCATCATCAGGTTTCCCAATACTATCAAGAATTCCTGTTATTAAATGGTTTTTTGGCAGCACCAATAAATCCAAGTCCGATAGCAAGTTAAGCCTTTTCATTCAACCTACAATTATTTACTAAATTTGATAACTAAAGATTTACATATAAAAATCCTTAAGGGCAAGCAGGCAATTGGAGTTGAACTTCAACTCCAATCGGAAGATAATATAACTGCATCGGTTGTTTCTCTAAAAAAAGAATTGGACGTAGTAGTAATTAAAAATAAGTGTGCCCACCTGCATTCATTTAAAGAGTTGTTCGAAATAATAGGAAAAGATATTCCAATCTATCTTTCCATTGTTGGGAAAGGAATAGTCTTTAAATCATTCAATAAAGAAGGCAAGGAAGATCAAAATATTTTAACAATTGCAACACAACTATTTCCCAACTTCTCTCCCAACGAGTTTGTAGTACAAGAAGTTAGCGTTGATGAAAAAAAATCCCTTATTTCGATTGTAAGAAAAGAATTAGTAAATAACATTTTATCATATTTTGAACAGAATGAGCTATATGTTTTTAATATAGTTTTCGGACCGTTTAGCATAAACCTTATTAATTCATATTTTTCAGAATATGAAAGCATTACGCTTAATGAACAAAAAATTGAACTTAAACATGGAAGCGTTTCGTCAGTTTCTAAGGGCGAAAAATGCAAGGAAGACACATTCTACAACATTGACAAGGAAAGTGTTGAAAACGAACTGGTTATTGCCTATTCAACAGCATTATTACACTTTATGCCCAACAATACTATTGGCCGATTATCGATTGATTTAGTTAATAATAGGGATGAGTATTTGTATAAAAGAGCCATTAAAATGGTAGGATACTCGTTTTTAATAGTTTTGCTAACATTGCTTCTTATTAATTTCTTCATATTTAGTAAGTATAATACAAAATTATCTGAATACAGTTTAGCTCATCAACAGTACTTAAGCAAAGATGCTGAATTGAATTATCAAATACTTGATTTTGAAAAAAAGTTCCTTTTTTTCAAAGAGAAAGGAATTCTAGAAGGATCTCGTACAGCCTTTTATGCCGATTGCATTGCAAAAATACTACCTCAATCTATAGTTCTTAACCAAGTGCAAATTCATCCTTTAGAAAGAAATATTAATCCATTGAAAGAAATCATTTTTAACTCAGAACTGATAAGAATTAATGGAGAAACAAATAGTACTAAGGATCTGACAGTTTGGATTAGTAAGCTTAAGGATATGAATTGGATTAATGAGTTAAACTTAACAAATCTCCAACAAGATGAGAATGAGAATACCACAAAGTTTCAGGTAGAAATCTTTATTAATTAAAGGGTTATGTTTTCTAACTTAAGTCACAAATCGAAGTTTTTTCTATTGCTACTAGCGGGTTTCTTTCTCTCGTACAGTGCTTATAATTTGGCCATTAAAAAAACAATTAGGGCTAAACTAAATTTAATTGAGATAAAAAAGGAAATAAAGAATTTGGATGAACTAATGTCCAAAATTAACCAACTTAAGAAAAAGAATGCAAATTATGATAATCTTGTTTCAAGGTCATATTCGAAGGAATCTATCCAATCATTTATTCTCAATCATGTAGCCGAATACTGCAAGACCAATAACTTGATTATTTGCGAGTATCCACAACCCCATATCTTTCAGAAAGATGATTACGTTATTGAAACTAATAAAATTGTATTAAAGGGCGGTTTCCTCCCAATGCTAAAATTAGTGTACAACATCGAGCAGCATTATCGAGTTGGAAAGGTTACCTCAGTTAAATACTACAAATCCTATAATATTAAGAAAAGGAAAAACGAATTATATGCCGAGATTTACCTACAAACCATTAAAACCTTTCAAAATGAGAAGAACTAATTTTTTAAAATATGTAATTGCAATTCTTGTTTTTGTAGTTGGCTGCGATGATTTATTTGAGGAAGACCTAAGCAATAGTATGGTCTTGCTTTATGCCCCATCTGATAGCATATCAATAAATAACCAGAATGTGACCTTTTGGTGGGATAGTCTTAGAGATGCAAATGAATATAATTTACAAGTAGTTAGCCAGTCGTTTGATGCAATAGAGTTTTTGGCACTAGATACAACCCTTACAAACACAAAATTTATTAAGGAATTGCCCTCTGGAAATTATCAATGGAGAGTAAAAGCATTAAATAGTCATAGCGAAGCTGTGTCCGATATCTGGTCGTTCACAATAACTAGCGAATAATAATTACTATATGAATAAACCAATTGTAAAGTATCTATTAATAGGCTTTGTTGTAATTCTATGGGGCATTATTTTTTTTAAGTTATTTAAGATATTCAACAACCCCGATTCAACAGAAATTATCAATCAAAGTATAGTTGATGACTTAAATAACACAGAGGTTCTAGATACTTTTTCAATAGTAGCAAACTATTCTGATCCATTTCTAAAAAAATACAGCAGTTCATCTTCTCAAAAAGTAACTCCCAATAAAAATAAAGATTCAATTCCACAGCCAAGACCACATATTGATAAAGAAACTTCATGGCCAAATGTGATATATAACGGTAGAATTACCAACCTAAAGGAAAACGCTTCTTTAGTGTTACTAAAAGTAAATACCGAAAGTCATATAGTAAAAGAGAGAGAAATTGTAAGTGATATTGAGGTAATTAAGATATACAGCGATTCGATAGAACTATTATACAAAGGTCAAAAAAAAATATTTCAAAAACATGAATACTAAGAGTTATTTCCTCCTAATTTTATTTCTTTTAGTTAGCCAATGTATTTGGGCTCAAAAAACATATAAACCATCTAAAACTAGAGAGGTTCATTTGGTTTTTGCAGACTCAAATGTTGTTTTTAACATTAATATCCGAAAAGAACCCCGAAAACTAAATGATAATTACTTCTATTTCTGGTACAAATCCGATGGGTTACATAAAAACCAAGGTAGTTTCTCAGGAAGACTATTGGACGGCGTATATTCTATGTATGATCATTCAAAACGACTTAGAACAAGAGGTTACTTTCGCCTTGGGTTAAAGGATAAAAATTGGAAAACATGGAATGCTGAAGGAGTATTAATCTCTGATATTACCTGGAAAAGAGGAGCAAAGTCTGGAAATGCCAAATATTATGATGATAGCGGTAAACTCATACGTATAGTCCCATATAAAAGGAATAAGATTCATGGAACAATGATTGTTTATAAAGGTCAAATTATTGATAAGATTCAATTCAGAAATGGAATAAGGATTAGTAAAATTGAAGAAATGTCAAAAGATGGAGAAAAAAATTTTTCTTTAAAAATTTTCAAACATTTCAAAAGAAGTAATAAATCAGAAAATAACAAAAATTAGCTCCTTCTGGTTTTGTTATGAAGTAGAGACTAATTTGGAATTGCGTAGGCTCAATTATTTTAGAATATATTTTGATATCTAAATGCATAAATCATACAACAAAATATCACAGATACTTTATTTCAACTTAAAAGCTGGAGCATTACCATTATCAATAATTATCTCCTTACTGCTTCTTTCGCTATGCAGTGGCTTGGTTTTGCTAAATTTTCTTAACATTAGCTATATTAAAAGAGAGCAAGTCAAGATTGGGCAAAACGATAATGCAATCTCAGGAATCAACATATGCCTCTCGAATCCCAACGATTTTCTTTTCAATGTAACGTCAACTCATTGCCTTTATGGTGATTCAACTGATATTGTTAATGTTGTAATGTCTAGATGGGGCGCCTATGGAATTGTGAAATCTCAAGCATTACATAATAATCATAGTAATAGTAAAATTTCATTAATAGGTGAAAAATATTCAAATAAAGCGATAGTTCTAGCAAACAAAAATAAATATTTGTATTTACTAGGTAATACAAAAATTAAAGGGGACTGCTGGTTACCTGGAGGCGTTGCTAGAGTTGGATCAATTCATGGTTCTACTTTTACAGGCGAACAATTAGTTTGGGGCGAGCAATATACAAGCGAACCTAATCTCCCCCCCATTTCAAACTATATATTAAGTTTTATTAATAATAATTTATTAAATAATATTCTTTCAGATAGCATAATTGATTATAGGAGTATTCTTAATGATAAACTTCTGGAAAACTCTCATAAAAATAAAACACTAAAAATTTTGTCCGAAGAAGAAATTAATTTAAATAACATTTCTTTGACCGGAAACATTATAATTCAGTCCTCTAAAGGAATTACTGTTGACTCAACATGTAATTTACGAGGTGTTATTATAGTAGCTCCTAAAATAACTTTTCGTAGTAATTTTTCGGGTACTCTTCAGGCATTTGCCTCTGATTCTTTGATTATTAGAAAAAAATGCACCTTCAACTACCCATCTTTTTTAGCTTCTATTGGTAACAACCCCAATCAATCATTGACTATTGACAACGAGTCAACAGTGCATGGTGCCTTGATTTTGTATGTATTAGAAAATATGTATAATACAAGTTCGGGGATTAGGTTAAGCGATAAGTGTCAGGTTAATGGTATTGTTTACTCAAACACGTACACAGAAATTCTTGGGAAAATTATTGGAACAGTTTATTCAAATAGTTTCATCCTAAATTTGGGTCAAACAAGCTATATAAACTATCTTAAGGATGCTGAAATATCTCCAAGCAAACTTTCATTATTTTACTCCAGTCCTTTGCTTTTTGCTAATCAAACCTCTTATTCAATTATTGAATGGTTAAATTAAATAAATATATTAAAGCATCAAGTTTGATGGAAGTTATAGTAGCAATGGTAATTGTAATGATTGCATTTGCACTGATATCAAACTACCTGTTGAACATTCAATCTAGCAGCAATGTGTATAAACGAGCAAAGGCACAGTTGATTTGTAACAATTTATTTGAAGATCAATTAATGGGCATATTAAGTATTAGCAATAAAACCATACAAGAGCAAAATGAGTTTTATGTACATAAAGAACTAATTGAATACGAAGACTCTCAAACCTTGAAAGTTCTGAAAATTAGTGTTCTAGATACAAATGGTGAAGTTTTGGCAACCAGAAGGAGGATTGTTCCAGTAGATTAAAACTGAATTTATGGTTTTAAATAATAAATTTCATGCATTTACCATATTAGAAATGTTAGTAGCTATATCACTAACCAGTATTTTCTTATTAATATCAACCAGCACATTAGTCCAATTTCATAGATACTATTTAAAAAGCATCCAGGATCAACAAATAATTAATAGTTTAATAAGTTTAGAATCTAGATTAAGGCAAGAGTTTAGCGAATGTGATTCAATTTTAGGAGATAATAATAAAATCACAATTTACAATCCAAGGTATATAGGTAATACAACATTTAATTCGTACAATATTATTTCTTCGAGAGACTGTTTGTTCTCTGATACTTTAATCATTAATACAGATAGCATTGAAATTTCATACCTTAAGAGAAATATTGTCTCGTCAATTAACATTTCTATAAATTACAACGGAAGTCCATTCAATATATTTATTATAAAAGATTATTCAGAAATTAGTTTATATAAATTTGACAACTAAGCTTTTTCTTTATATGAGCCTTAACCTTAAGAGTCTAGAAAATAATAAGCACATTTCAAAAGATAAGAGTTCAAATAAACTTCTTAATTCTTTACTTAAGTCCCGTACCATAAATATTTTCTCTGGGAATAAACTCAGCGATAAGAAGAGAGAACAAATGTTTTCAGAATTAGGTATGCTAATTAATTCAGGACTTGATTTAAGTACATCAATAAAACTAATTGTAGATCAAGAGAAAAACAAAACTGACCAAAGCCTACTGAGTTCTTTGCACATAGAACTTATAAAAGGATTAAGTCTTTCAGAGGCTATACAAAAAACCGAAAAATTCTCAACATACGATTTCTATACTTTGAAGATAGGTGAAGAAAGTGGGAAACTAGGCGAATCAGTATACGAACTTAGTACCTTTTATAGAAAGAAAATTAAATATAGGAGGATGATAATTAGTGCTGTTTCATATCCTATTCTAGTTCTAATTTCTGCTGTTGTCGCATTGGTATTTATGCTAAAGTATTTGGTCCCTGCTTTTTCAGATATCTTTCAGCGAGCAAATAATGATTTACCCTCAATAACTAGATTTGTTATTAATCTTTCAGATATTTTTTCGAAGGGCATCTACTATTTGTTAGTATTCATTATAATACTTGTGGTTATATATATAATTAACAGAAAAAAGGACTGGTTAAAAAGCCTTACCTCAAGATTTCTGCTAGGAATCCCACTGTTTGGTTCAATTTTCAGAGTATTCTATCTTGAAAGACTGTTTATTTCAATGGTACTTTTAATTAAATCAAACGTCTCTCTTGTTAATGCAATAAGTTTATCAAAAAAAATGAATGGGTTTTATCTTGTTGAACAAGCCCTAAATCAAATTGAAATTGATATTACAAAAGGTCTACTGTTAAGCGAAAGCATGAGAAATTATAAAATTTTCGACAGAAAACTTATTACACTAATTAAAGTTGGTGAGGAGGTAAACAAGCTAGACAGTGTTTTTGAAAGATTAAGTCAACAGTATTCCAATGAACTTAACTATAAAATTGAAAGTATTGCTGCATTCCTCGAGCCAATACTAATTCTAACTGTAGGTTTTATTGTTGCTATAATATTGGTAGCAATGTATCTACCAATATTCCAAATGGGCGGAGCAATTCAATAACCGGGTTTAATTAAACCAGAATATTTACAATGAAATTCATAATAAATATCATAGAAAACAGCTCTTAAAAACCTATATCAAAAATTTAGCTATATAAATCAAAACAGCAAAGTTGGGACACTAAATAAAAAACTGCTGCAACGCAACCCTTTAAGTTTTTTCATCATCTAAGAGTTATGTGAATAATTGGTGCTATATTTGTTTGTGCATAACAAACAAATATTCACTTGGATATCTCAAAAAGCATAGTTGAAAGATGCATGAAGAACGACCGTAAAGCGCAACAAACGCTTTACAAGTTTTTTTCTTCAAAAATGTATGGTGTATGCTTACGCTATTATCCTAATGTTGAAGTAGCAAGAGATATTTTACAGGATGGATTTATTAAAGTTTTTCAAAAAATTCGTTCTTATCGGTTTGAAGGTTCGCTTGAGGGCTGGATACGGAAAATAATGGTTAATACTGCTCTTGAATATCACAGAAAGAAAAAAGAGGAGGTTGAGGTTAACCTTACAAATGCCCACACAAGGTTTGAGCATAGCTTTATCCAAACCGATTATCAGCTGTTACTAGCAATAGTTTCAACTTTGCCCAAACAGTATAGAATTGTTTTCAACCTGTACGCTATTGAGGGTTATTCGCATAGCGAAATTGCTGTTCTCTTAAACATTTCTGAGTCAACCAGCAAATCGAACTATAGCAGAGCAAGAGCTATTCTAAGAGAGAAAGTGAGCAAGATTGAAAAGTATGAGAGTTATGCACTTTTATGAGCCAGGACCATTTGAGGATTACATAGCTAAGCTATCGGCAATTAGCGCTAAACCCATGCCCGATGCATGGGAAGAAATTAGCGCACAGCTTGATGTTTTGGCTCGCCATAAAAGACTACGAATAGTTAGAGTAATGTCGATAGCTGCTTGTATGCTAATACTAATTAGTATTAGCGTTCCTATGCTAATCATCTCCTCATCACAAATTTTACCAACCCCATTAACTGAAACAGTTAGCCTTTCAAGGGATAGGATTGAACCACAACCAATTCCAAACGAACCTATTACAACCGAAACGACAATTAGCAATCAGCCTAATTACATATCCCCTGCCCAACAGCTAGAAACACCAATAGCATCGAGTATTGAGGCTTTAAACGTACCGAATGAAGTAGCCAATTTTGAAAACGAAACGACTGTATTTGTTGAAGCAACCCAAGAGAAGGAAGAAATTGAATTGCCTCTGGGAAGCAAAAACAATAGCAACACAGACAATATATCGGTTGCAGACAAGAAGAAAAAGAATTTAAATTCGTGGAGTATTATTGGCTACCTTAACTCCTCTTTTTCGTATCATACCTACGGAGCATTTAATTACAAGCAGAACCCAAACGAAACTGGAGCTTGGATGGTTGGGGGAGACTTGCTTTTTAGAAAGAAATTCGGCAAATACTTTTCAGTTTATTCTGGTATATCAATCAGTCCAACCGGCCAAAACATTAGCAACCTAATCCTTCTAAAGAATAATAATAAAGAAGAAGGTATGGAGTATTTATACGCCAATACATCATACGGAATGGTTTCGCTTGACGATAATGCTGTTGCAATCTCAAATTTCTCTAATTTACCGAATGCACCTGAAAATCTTCTCCGTTCGGCACAGGTTAACACGGCCAACTTAGAGCAAAGGTTCTACTACATGCAAATTCCTTTTATTGTTTCATCGAACGTAAGTGCAGGAATATTCGATATTGAGTTTAAACTTGGAGCTGCAGCAGGATTGCTTGTTAACAATAAATTTGAAGTATACAGTACTCGGGGGCATTTTACTGGAAAAACAGAAGAGATTAGAAAATTCAATGCATCGGCCTTAGGTGCTGTTAGTGTTTCGGTTCCTGTAACCCACCAGGTTGATTTAATTGTTGAACCTAACATTCAAATTTACTTTAATCCACTTAGCTACAACTACGCAATAACCTACCCTTTTGCGACATCGATAAAGGTTGGGGTTGGTTACAATTTTTAGAAATTATTTCTTAGAAATAGAAAAGGGGATTACTTACTAAGCAATCCCCTTTTCCATTTTGTGGTAGTAATAAATCTATTTATGCTTCAATCCTTTCTGCAATGTTTGGTAACTGCAAACCATAGCCTTTCTTCTTATCCTCGGCTTTAAGCAAGAATGAGAAAACAAGAGCCAAAACACCTAAACTAGTGAATATGAGCATTGGAATGGTATAATCGTATGTTGGTACGGTTAAGCCATCAACAACCTTCTCACCAGTTATACAGTACTTATCAAGCACCCAGCCAATAAGTGCAGGCACACCCATAAGCCCCCAGTTTTGAACCCAAAAAATTAGAGCGTATGCTGTACCTAGCCTTTTTTCGGGGATAATTTTTGGTACAGAAGGCCACATGGCCGAAGGAACTAATGAGAAACCAATCCCTAAGATAATAATTAGAATAATGGCGATAATCCAATGGTTAAGCATTGGAATAGAGAACATTGAATGAACAAAGATCAACAGTACAGCACCTAGCATCATTATTGATGCGCCTTTTCCTTTTCTATCGTATAAATTACCAAATAATGGAGTTAGCAAAATTGTACCAAAAGGAAGAACCGAAGGGATTAGCCCTGCTAGCGATTCTTGCACGCCAAACTTATTCACCATTAAATCGGCCGCATACTTAAGAAAGGGGAATACAGATGAGTAGAATAAAACACAAAGTATAGCAATGTACCACCAACCCCTATTGGTAATAATAGCAAATATATCCTTAATCTTAAACGATTCTTCATCGTCAATTACATTATTGTCTAAATCGTAAGCGGCCTGACTTTTATCCAACTTTTTATCCATAAACGTATAGATAAAAAATGCGATAAGACCGATACAAAGCATTATTAGTGAAATGAGAATAGGCTTAGAGACATGTCCTAAAGATTTAGCTAATGGAAATGCTGTTGCCAGAGCTAACCCAGTTCCAATACGGGCCATGGCCATTTCAAGCCCCATAGCTAGGGCAAGTTCTTTACCCTTAAACCATTTAACAATTATTTTTGAAACGGTAATTCCAGCAACTTCAACTCCAACCCCAAAAATTGCGTATCCTAATGCCGCCATAAAAACTTGAGCTTTAACCTCGAACAACCATAGAATATTCCATACCTGACCATCGAGAGATGTTGTTGA
>Ga0334901_1002555_pt1 | contig 15314 bp, 14 predicted proteins | sample GraSluR3_MG_3_FD_207216 | JGI IMG/M metagenome (GOLD analysis project Ga0334901, IMG submission 207216) | Sludge microbial communities from methane-producing bioreactor in Wageningen University, Netherlands - Granular Sludge_15_08-R3 | ecosystem: Engineered > Bioreactor > Anaerobic >... | reverse complement strand
TCGAAGGTGAGGCAATCATGATGATGCTCGACATGAATAACATCTCTGTCGCTACCGGCAGTGCCTGTGCTTCTCAGGGACTGAAACCGAACTATGTCCTTAAGGCTATGGGCCGGACTCATGAAGAGGCACACGGCTCGATGAAGTTTACTTTCAGCCGCTACACGACGACAGAGGATATCGATATATTAATCGAGCAACTCGTCACTGTAGTTAACAAATTACGGGAAGGGAGCACCCTTTACCCGGGTAATGATAATAAATAGGCTGTTACTGTAAGTGAAGGGGGAAGCCATAAGAAACTTGACAGAGTGGCTATTGCCGGAAATTTGCTTGCAGCAGTTTCAGCGACATAACAAGAGGGAGAACATAAATGGAATATTCTGAAAAGGTACTGGATCATTTTATGAATCCCCGGAACAGGGGTAAGATCGACAATCCGGATGCCAAAGCAACCGAAGGGAGTCCCGCCTGTGGGGATCAAGTCACGGTTTATCTTAAGGTCAATCCGGAAAAACTCATTATAGAGGATATCAAATTCCAGTCTTACGGCTGTGCTTCCAATATTGCTACCGGTTCGATAATAACCGAGATGGCCAAGGGTAAGACTATCGAGGAAGCTAAGAAGATAAGCTGGCAGGATGCCGCTTCCGAATTGGATGGTCTCCCTCCGATCAAGATGCACTGCTCGGTTCTGGCAGTCGATACTCTGAGAGCCGCGATCAAAGAGTATGAATTGAGCCATAATCTGGCCGAGAAGGAGGATTTCTCTAAAGAAACAATCCTGGCTGAACTGGAGAAGATTCTCTATCCGAAGGTCGGAAAGAACCTCATTGAACTCAAGATGGTCAAGTATGTCGGCTGGGATGAAGGGACAGCTATCATTGACCTCGATGTCCCCAAGTTCGATGAATATCGTGACAATATAGCCGAAGAGATCAGGGAGCATCTGGAAAAATATCCTGAGATCAGGGATATAAAGATCACCATGTAACCGGTAGAACTCATGACATAACCTATTCAGAGATCGAACCACACTCTTGCTGCCTCCGCTCTCTCCTCAGGCGCTGATTTGCAGCCATTAATCTATCACAATATGTGCCGGTAAAAGATCGTTTATCTATTTCTTTTGTTTATCTGTTTCTGGCAAAACAATATATAAAGAATGGGCAGCCGATAAAGGCTGTAATTACTCCGACCGGTATCTCTATCGCAGTGAGATGCATGGCGAGGAAATCACAAAATACCAGGAAAATCGCTCCTCCAAAAGAACTGAGCAGGAAAACTTTCCGCTGGTCATTACCGAAGAGCATCCTGATGATATGGGGAACGAGCAAGCCGACAAAACCAATGATCCCGGCATAAGCTACGGTTACTCCAACCAGGATGGAACTGATTATAAAAACCCTTCTCCTCAACTGTCTTACCTCAATCCCGAGACTCGAAGCAATCAGGTCACCACTCGTCAGGATATTGAGCTTGTCAGAAAGGGTATAGAGATAGAACATCAACAGAAGTGAACCGACTATTATGATCCGGAAAACCTCCCATTCCTGCACACTGAAAATGTGGCCGAGGTTACCCATCAGAATACCGATTATACTCCCGATCTCCTCCTGGTTAAGGTAGAGAAGCAGCGAGATCAGTGCCGAACAGAACATACCGGCAATGATTCCAGAGAGGAGCAGCTTTGTCGAACTGAAAAAGCCCCCGATCTGGGCAAGATACCAGACGATTAGAATCAAGATGAGTGCCCCGATGAAGGCGAAGAGCGGTATCAGCAGATAGAGGCCGAGTATGATAGCGACAACTCCACCAAGTGCAGCACCAGAAGAGACACCAAGGATGTATGGCTCAGCCAGCGGATTGTTCAGCATAATCTGATAGACAGAGCCCACCCCACCGAGGATGAAGCCGCAGATAAAGGTCAACATCAATCTCGGGAACCTCACCTGAGCAACGATGTAGCTGGTAGGGGATCGAAAGCTCAAATAGAGATAGATTATCCCAGCTGCGAAGATGAGAAAGAGGAAAATGCGAAAAATGATTCTGCTCTTCATTGCTCGTGAAACAACCTCTTCAGAGTAATTATCCCATCGGTTATCCGGGGCCCGGCTCGGAGGATGATATCTGGATCTATATCCTCTATCCCGTAGATACGGTCTTCCTGACAGGCTTTAATATTCTGCCAACCTTTGCGGGACCTGATCCCTTCCGGAGTTACTCCCGGATATGTAATAATAATGATCTCCGGATCGTTATTGATTACATCTTCTGCCCTTACCCGGCTGTAATCGCGGGGCAGGGTATCGAAGATGTTGTTGCCACCGGCCAGTTCAACTATCTCGCCGATAAAGGAATTACTCGATACACTCATGATCGGAGTACCATAGATTTCCAGATATACTCGTGGTCTTTGTTGGCCTGTATAACGCAGATCTTCTATCTGCTGCTGTAGCGAATCAGCGTAAGCGATTCCCCGCTCCTCAATGTCAAGATGAGTAGCAATCTCTCTTATACCGGCCAGGAGTTCGGTGAACGATTGAGGATAGATCATTACGGTCTCTATGCCGGCTTTGTTGAGGTCCTGAGCGAGCATTTTCTGCTCCAGCCCGGAAGTAAAGACGATCGTCGGACGAAGAGCTATGATCTTCTCTCTGCTGACCGTTCCAAATTCACCTACCTTCGGAAGTACTGCCAGTTCCTCTGGGTAGCTCACTTCAGTCGTTACCCCGACGATGTTAGCTGCTCCCTGTAAGGCGTAGATGATCTCACCTACTTCGGGTGAAGTTACTACATAACGGGGGGATGACTCCTCATTCTGCTCGATACTGCAGGAGAAGAGAAGCACCAGGCCAAGAATCAAAACGATCATTCTCATACTTATATCCTCAGATAATGGCATTAATGGGGGAGCAAATGAGAGAATCTTCTGTCGGTTCTTTCTTCCGCAGAACCGGGCAGATGACTCAATGGCAGGTTTCCTGGCTCGCAGCGGGTATCTCACCAGGCCTTCCCATGACTCACGATCACAGTGACCCGGTACCCTTAATGCTGCTTACAGTGGCGGAGACCGCTTCCGCTTTTAACGGAATTCCCTTTTTGCTCACCATTAAGCTCTGTCACTATTCTTTTTATCTACTCTCTGGTGTCAAGAGATTATGAATTGCCTGCCGTTACCAGTAACTAACAATAATCGTATCATCTATCCAGGCCGGTAGTTCACCAGTATTCACAACCGGAGCATCATATCTCAGCCGGTAATCTGATTTCGGTTGACATAAAAATTTAGCAGATTGAATATGCGAACAGGAGCCGGGGATACCGGGTAGTTTATATTTTATTATGGAGAAAGAAGTTAGCAGGAGGTATAATAATGGAGTTAAGAGGTAAAGTTGTTGTAGCACAGGGTGGCGGACCGACCGCTGTGATCAATCAATCTCTGGTAGGGGTAGCACTTGAGGCACGGAAGTTCCAGCAGGTTACTCGTGTTTATGGCTCTCAGCATGGTCTGGCCGGTATACTGAATGAAGACTTTCTTGATCTGACGCAGGAGACGAAGCACAATCTGGAGCAGGTTGCAACAACTCCCTCTTCGGCCCTTTTATCAACGCGTGATAAGCCGGATGAGAAGTATTGCCGTGAGATCTTCAAGGTTTTGAAAGCCCATAATGCCCGCTATTTCTTTTATATTGGCGGGAACGATTCTTCGGAAGCAGTGGCGATTATCAATGAAGAAGCCGAGAAATCAGATTATGAATTCCGGGCGATTCATATTCCGAAGACTATCGATAATGATCTGGTTCTTAACGATCATACTCCCGGATATGGTTCGGCAGCCCGGTTTGTAACCCAGGCCTTTATGGGGACGAATCTTGATAACAGGTCATTACCAGGGGTTTATATAGGTGTGGTGATGGGTAGACATGCCGGATTTCTCGTAGCTGCTTCCTCTATCGCACAGAAGTATCCCGATGATGGTCCGCATCTCATCTATTTCCCGGAAAGGTCATTCAGCAGAGAGAAGTTCCTGCAGGATGTGAAGAATGTATATGATAAATACGGACGTTGTGTCATTGCCGTATCAGAAGGGATACAGGATAATGATGGTATACCGATAGCCACCAAACTGGCTGCGAGTATCGAGCACGATGCACATGGTAACGTTCAACTCTCAGGCTCGGGAGCTTTAGGTGACCTGCTTGCCAGGTATATAAGGGATAATCTGAAGATCAAGCGGGTAAGGTCAGATACTCTCGGCTATCTGCAACGCTCTTTCGTTGGTTGTGTATCGGATATAGATCAATACGAAGCGCGGGAAGTGGGTGAAAAGGCAGTTCAATATGCGATCTGGCATAATCTGGACGGTTCTATCGCAATTATCAGAACGGGATATTACTCTGTTGATTATAAACTAGTCGGCCTGAAAGATATTGCCGGTAAGACAAGACTGATGCCTGATGAATTCATCAATGCTGAAGGCAATAATGTAACTGATGCCTTTAAATTTTACGTCAGGCCGCTTTTAGGTTCAGGATTAGCAACAACGCACAGGATAAGGGCACCCAGGGCACCAAAGCTATTGAAGGGATGAATCGTGGGGAGAGAGAGCGGAACGATGATTGACGTTAACGAATAGATAGCATAGGGGGAGCATAAAGATATCGCTCCCTCGTTTTTAATTCTTTACAGTAATCCCCACTTCTTACGGAGATAGAGTTCTACGCAGAAGGCTAAAAGGAAAAGGGCTATGATAAGCCAGTGACGGTATAGCGGGATCTCCAGCCTCTGTCTCTCTGTTGCAGGAATAGCCCTTTCCAGGTCGATCTCAGTGATTGCTTCCTCATCCAGGACATTACCCCCTGTCTGTCTGGAGATAAAACTGAGAAGCGGAAAGTTGAATCCTCTGTTACGCCGTTCAGCATCTATATCGGAGACGATGAAACTACCTTCGGTTCTGTTACCGGTGATATCATCACTGATCTCGTAATTGAACTCTCCTGCCGGGAGTTGTCTGATATCAAGGCTATAGTAGCGGGAATCGAAGACGAGAAATTCTTCCAGAAGTTCTCTCTCATCTTCGTCGAAAAGAAGGATCTTCGGGTTGAGTCCCTGGTGAATAGCGAGGGTCTCATCGTAGGCAGTAAGTCTGATATTAACCGGTTCACCGAGGAAGTAGCTGTTTTTATCAGTCATGGCAATAAAGCTGCTCTCTGTTGGGTTGCTGAGCCAGGAAGATAGGTTGGTGATGAAATCGTTATACTCTCTTCCTTCTCCTCTCAGTTGCCAGCGCCAGAGATTAAAGAGGGCAAAGCAGATTACCCGTCCCTGCCGGTATTCACTGAAGATGATAGCCGGGCTCTGTTCCTCGTTGTTGAAACGGGCCAGAATTTCAGCATGGAGTAGAGGTTCGACATAGAGGAGATCGAGTGTTGGGATGTTATTATGATTGAGGTCGCTGAAGGTCTGATATTTCCTGCTTTCCGGCGTAAAGTAGAGTGTATTCCTGAAAGTACGTTCTATACCGGAAGGTTTGAGAGCGAGAATTTCGCTCAGTTCGGGTAGAGGTTTACCGAGAAAGAGTAATCCACCACCATTGCCGATAAAACGGTCCAGTAACTCTATCTGTTCCGTGTTGAATGAAAGATTTCCCTGATTGATCAGAATGAGCATCTGCAGATGGTCAGGAAAGATATCCCGGAATGGGAAGCTCTCTCTGCCGGAGTAGAAAGTATTATTCTGACTACGGAAAACCTGGACATCTTTACGGTCATCCCTTCTCAGAGCTGCTTTCAGGAACATTACATCCCAGTTCAGAACATCGGTTAGAATATAGACTCCGGAACGTTTATCTAGTACTCTTATCGCTCCTGGGTAAAGATTGTTGCCGAGATTGAACTCCTCAGTTCCAGGAGCTTCGATCTCTACTCTGATGGGGTAGAGTCCCGCTTCATCGAAGATATGCTCGAATGTGATCTGCTGGATATTATCTTCTGAGAAGTCGACTGTCATTTGCTCAATCAACTTCTCATTTATATATAGGGAGAGTTCGGCCTCTTCTTCGTAATTTTCAGCATAGAGATCAGCGATGATATAATTCTCATCCTCAGTATAGGCTGTCGGGTTATAGAAGAGAGTATTGATCCCTAGATCGAACTCATCTACCTCATATTCTGGCCTGACAGTCCAGATAGGGATATTCAAACGATTTATAATATCGAGTTGGGGGTCATTGAACCAGCCGTCGGAAAAAAGAACGATATTCTCGACATTTTGCAGGTTCTCTTTTTCTGCCAGGGCCTGGAGGGTATTGGTCATATCTGTTCTGGTTCTGCTCCCCTCTATGCCGTCGGCAAAATCATAAAGAACAAGATCATAATCTTTCTGCTTCATCTCATTGGCCAGAATCTCCCGAAAGCTTTCCATTAGTTCCAGCTTTGTCTTCTCACCCGCCTGAAGGTCCATACTGTAAGAATTATCACTGAGTAATACCATAACCGGGTGGATAGTGACTGTTCTGGTGTAGTTGAAAATCGGATTGAAGAGGAGGAGCAGCAGGATGATAACAGCAACAGTCCGGAGTGAGAAAAGGAGGACCTTCCTCGCCCTGGTGATTTCTGGTATAGTCGTCCGATAATAATAATAGATTAGTAAAAGGGCAGGTATGATTAGAAGAAAGAGCATATCTAGAATCTCCACCTTGAGGTTATGCCCAGTCCTATCCCTTTCAGATAATTACTTGGTATCAGAGACCCGATAGTCTTCAAGCCAATTTCGAGATCATAGTTTTTTGCGAACCAGCCCGATCCGTAAGAGAAGGAATAGCGGTCTGAACCCAGTCCGGGACTGAACCCTATTCTTACAGGTATTTGTGGCTTGATGTAATACTCTGCTCCCATTGATATCTCCGGTGTTTTATCTGTTAGAACGGTGTTAACATAACCCTGTTTCCAATCAACTGAGATATTGAAGTCATACAGATGGTAAATAGCAGCCAGTCTGGTAATGATTGGCAGGCCGGTTGTGAAACTACCTGTCTCTTCGACCAGTTCTTCACTTTCAAAAAAATCCTCATCCAGATCAATAATATAGACACTGTCAGCAGCAGCGGTATAAGTTCTCCGTTCTGTCTGGCCAGTCCAGTGAATGAAGCCGCCGACGTTGTCTATAGACAAACCTACCGTTAAATTCTCGTTGATCTCAGAGCGGAAACCGATCAGGCTCTTCATGCCGAAACCGTCTGTTCCATTCTTCAAAACTATCTGCTGTTCGATTTTTATCCCGTCGTCATTAATGAGTAGAATGCCACTGTAATCTTCGGTTGTTATGATCCCTACTCCGTAAAGAAAGCTGAGAGCTATGCCGCTATGAACTTCATAATCTCCCAGATAGAAGGTGTAGGGGCTAAGTCCGGTTGTCAGGTCTATATAACCGAGTACTTCCAGATGATTATCTTTTCTGGTAAACTCATAGGTTCTATCGTAATCGTTGCCGAAGAGCAGGAGTTTGACATATTGCGAAGATAGTCTGCCTCTGGCATAGAGATTACCTCTGATGGAGAGAGCAATATTGGGCAGGTGTATACCCGCCAGAGTATGAGAGATATCGGTGTGAAGAGTGAAGTACTTTTTCAAGCCATCAACGATGTTTTTCTTATCTTTCTCTGTTAGATAGGTCCCGTTGATATCATTGAATTTTCTGATAGAGAGAGCGTTGTTATCAATATCAATACCGGAATTTATCAGAAAAAGTTCACCCTGATAGTAAACTGGATAGACAAGATTAGCTGGATTCCAGTAGTTTGCTTCTGTTCCGTATGCTCTGAGGGAATAGCTTCCACTAAAGGAGAGCGATCCTGCCGAACCGGCAGAAAGACCTGAAGTGACTGTCAGAAAAAACAACAAGAATGTGATATGCAAAGGTTTTGTACTCATTGTTCTCAGTTCCTATTCGATTTCCATGTTAAGATTTACATTGAGCTGACCAATTACCTGCATATAGTGTTCAGGTAGTATTCTGATCGATCCTTCGCTCTCATCGAAGGTAATCTTGAGAGCATAATAGACAGTCTCATTGAGAAACAGTTCTATATCCTCACGTTCAAGCAGAAATTCATTACTCGTTACGGTAGGTTCCGAGCCGATAAATGAAGCAGAGACATAGTTATCGGCGAATTTGATCGTCTGAATACCGGAGGAAGCTTCCGGGTTATAAATATTTAGGGTATCGGGCGACTCACTGAAATAAAGATCAACAGAAAGCCCGAGAGGAAGAGTGTTTTCCATGGTCAAAAATAGTGATAAAGATTCGGTATACTCATCGATATAATCACGATTGTTTTCAGTAATCTGAAGAGAGAAAACCTCATCAGGGATGATAGTTTCGTTACTGACCCTGAAAAAAGCTGGTGTAGTAATCTTGAAATTACCGGAACTCTTATCGGCAGCGTAGGCGAAACCGGGGGTTTCATCCCGATTGCCGAGCATCATATATGCGTTCTCCAGACGCATTTTTTCGGGAAAGATATTGATCAAATCTATGACTTCCGGTTTGTCGATCAGGACCGTCGTCGTCTCCGGTACACCTGCCTCAATGGCTCTGTTCAAAAAGACGTCATCCTCTCTGGTGATATCGAGGGAGTAGGTTTTATTGTCCTTGTAGTTGAAGCCGGTGAAGGTACCGACGAACTGACCATCGAAGCCGAGTTCATTGATGAAGGTCATCTCCAGTATCCCCTCTTCGAACTGGAAGGCATTGGAAATATTAACTGGATTATTGATATCGTTATCGAGAACGTGTTCGTTCAAATTGACCTTCTTCTCTACAAGATACCCTTCGAAATAGTGGAAGTAGAGTGGGTTCTCGAAGAAGATTCTGAGATAGACCAGATCGTAGAAGAACTCCTGAGAGGTTGTTTCGACATAGAATTCCAGTTCATCAATAATCTCTCCTCCATCTTGCGAGCCGATTGAATAGTGGGCAATGTCATAATGATAAGATGAGATACCAAAATCGGCAATATCTACCTGTAGCGGTTCACCCACTTCATCAAGAATGCTCAGGAAGGTAATATTGAGTTCCTCCAGTTCTGGACGCGGATCGATAATCTCGATACTGATAGTCCCCTCTTCGAGAATTCCATAGATAAGGTCGATATCTTCGGTATCGATTCCACTCTCATCGACAGAAACAGTTATCAGAGTTCCCTCTTCTGCTCCGGCGACCTGGGTTATCTCAGAAGAACCTGGATTGAGTTTTATTTCTGAGGAAGCGGAGGTACTCTCGACACTATCCTCATAGATAATATAGAACTCATTTTCTTCGATGAAGAAGTTAGCACTCTCCTCCTCCAGTTCAAAGATGTGATAGAAACGATTGAGCAGAGGGATTTTAAATTCACTGTTCCAGGAGATACCCTGGAAGCTTTCCGGGAATCCACATCTTACCAGAGCAAGTATCAATAACAGTAGTAGTGACGAGACAGTTAACTTTCTGATCAGCATAGGTGTTACCATAAAAATTCAGGTTCCTTCTCAACCATGAGAACCTTTTCTTTATCCTTATCTTCATGGAAGATTAATGACAAGCTCTTTATTGGCAAGTTTTTTTTGATCCTTTCGATGAGAGCACCTCTGTCTCTCTTCAGGAGAGACAAAGCCCTGCGCGAAACGAGAAAGGTCTTATTCTGGATATATGACTCGAGCATATTACGGTAGAGGATCTCTCTGGAGACCAGTTCTCCAAAGGCTGGATGATAGGGGCCTGCCACGACTGGTGAGGTCGCACCTTCCAGTTTTCCGGCTGAAAGATCCGAATGAAGTCCGGTCTTGATTACACTGATACTATGGTTTCTGAACTCTATTGTCATTTCGGCAGAGATTCGGACACCTTCTTCAAGGGTAAGCGGCTGATAGAGCCCCTTCTCATACATCCTTTCCAGTTCGGTGAATTTCAGGACTACAGTTGGATAGATTCTGACAAAATCAGGATGAAGCAGAATAGTCTTTTCGATAGTCTCGGTGATGGTCTCTTCAGTATCGCCTGGTAGACCAGGCATGAGTTGTAGCCCGAGTGTTAAGCCTTCTTCTTTGATCAACCGGGCAGCCATCATAGCAGTTTCTGAATCGTAAGGCCTGCCGGTCTTTTTCAGAACATTAGTATTAAAGCTCTGAATCCCAAGTTCAATGGTATTTATATGATTTTTCTTCGCGAAGTCGAGCTGTTCTCTATCTATCCCGTCGGGACGAGTCGATATTCTTATCCCATCGATCAAAGGGATGAATTCAGTAAGCTCACGGATGTATCTCTTTTGCTCATCGATAGGGAGGAGTGTGAAAGAACCGCCAAAGTAGGCGATCTGCTTCTTCTCATTACTCTCTCTCTGACAGAATTCTCTCAGTTTGTTTCTGATCCGGTCAAAATCTACCCTGTACTGCTCCTGTTTATCCGGTGAGCCGGTACGGGTGATAAGGTTTTGTTGACAGTATATACAGCGGCAGTTACAGCCAGCAAAGGGGATAAAAACTGGGAAGATTCTCATAATCCCAGTTTTGTATAAGCTTCACGGGCAGCATTCTGTTCGGCAGACTTCTTCGTAGTTCCGGAACCGCTACCTATCTGCTCATTATCAAAACAGACGACAACTGAGAAGATTTTCTTATGATCTGGCCCTTCAGCTGAGATCAGTTTATATTCGGGTAACCTCTGATATTTGGATTGAAAATATTCCTGAAGCATACTCTTGTAATTGATATGTACTTCACTGAGGAGTTCTTTTTCGAAATTCCTGAGAATGACTCTCCCGATAAAGCTCCGTGCCTCGTTCAGACCGCCATCCAGGAAGATTGCACAGATCAGAGATTCCATCATATTAGCCAAAATCGATTTCTTTGCGTAACCTTTCGCTCTAAACTCATCCTCTCCAAGACTAATATAGGAACCGAGATCTATCTTTCTGGCTCTGATAGAGAGATAGTTCTCCGATACTATGTTAGATTTCAGTTTTGAAAGCTCTCCCTCTGCTTTATCTCTGTATTTGTTGAAGAGATATTCGACGGTAACCAGACCGAGTACAGCATCACCAAAAAATTCCATTCTCTCGTATTCAAAGAAACGACGCTGACCATTATGATTTCTTGTGCTGGTAGAGCTATGAGTCAAAGCAGCCTTAAGTAAGAGAGGATTTTTGAATCTATAACTGATTTTATGCTCTAGTTCACTGAGATCACCTTTCAGGGATTTACCCTCTTCGATACGATAATCTCTGGCGGGAGGTTTAAACAGGCCTGAAAAAATAGATTTAATGGTTTTCACATTACATTTAATAATGGTCTGAAGAGTAGCAAAGCTACTCTCCAAACCTCGGATATGGCTGATTAGCCGGTAAATTTTTTCAATACAAGAACACTGTTATGTCCACCGAAACCAAGCGAATTGCTGATTGCTATATTCACAGGATGGTTAATTGTTTTGTTCGGTACATAATCAAGATCACAATCAGGATCTGGATTTTCATAATTTATAGTCGGATGTATCACTCCTGTTCTCAGAGACATGATACAGGATATAGCCTCAATACCTGCAGCGGCTCCAAGTGTATGTCCAAGCATCGACTTAGTTGAATTGATCTTTAACTTATAGGCATGTTCGCCAAATACGGTTTTGATCGCAGCAGTTTCGGTTTTATCATTCAGTGGTGTTGATGTTCCATGAGCACTGACAAAATCTACCTCTTCCGGAGTAATAGCTGCGTCGTGCAGGGCATTCCTGATTGCCAGAGAAGTGCCGGCACCATTTTCTTCCGGCGCAGTTATATGGTAAGCATCTGAACTTGCTCCGAATCCAACAACTTCAGCAAAGATCTCTGCATCACGCTTTCTGGCATGTTCAAGGTCTTCAAAAACCAGGAGAGCTGCTCCTTCTCCCATGATAAATCCGTCGCGTTCCTTATCGAAGGGGCGTGAGGCTCTATGTGGTTCGTCATTTCTCGTTGATAATGCCCGCATGGCACAGAATCCTCCGATAGCGAGAGGGGTAACTGCTGCTTCACTACCACAAGTAATTACCAGGTCAACATCTCCATACTGAATAGCTCTGAAGGCTGCACCCATTGCATGATTGGCAGAAGCGCAGGCAGAAACACAGGTGTAATTGATCCCTTTAAGCCCGTAATCGATAGAGAGCTGAGCAGCTGCGATATTAGAGATCATTTTTGGAATGAAAAAAGGACTGATTCTCCTCGGCCCGGCTTTGAACATCTTGTAAGACTCCTCTTCGAAGGTGAGAATACCACCAATACCAGCTCCGAGGATAACACCGAAGCGGTTTGGATCGTAAGAGCTTTTCAGGATCTGAGAGTGTTCCATTGCCTCTTTGCCGGCAATGAGAGCGTATTGAGTATAAAGATCGAGTTTCTTGGCAGCTTTCGGTTCGAAATAATTTCTGGGATCGTAACCCTTTATCTCGGCTGCTATCTTACTAGTCAGATCTGTTGTATCAACTTTACTGACGAGTTCAATGCCACTCTCTCCTCTGACCAATCTTTCCCAGGTTCCTTTGGTATTATCAGCGAGAGCATTGATAGCACCCATTCCGGTTATGACAACTCGTTTCTTATTCATTATTGATTACCTCGTTATGGTTTATCGTTTTCCTGTTAAGAGGGTATCTGCCGTTATGTGCATCATTAGTTACATTACATTCTCAGGCAGAGATGATACGGGGATAAAAAATCCAGCCCTGCACCAATCTGAAAGGTTGCTGATAGACAGCCGTTCAGATTGGTGCAGGGCATGTAGTATTAATTGAGTTTGCTTTTAAGATAATCGACGGCATCGCCGACGGTTTTCATCTTCTCGGCATCTTCTTCCGGGATATCAATCTCGAATTCTTCCTCGAATTTCATGATCAATTCCACAGTGTCGAGAGAATCAGCACCCAGATCTTCTATGAATCTTGCCTCAGTAGTAATTTGAGCTTCATCGACTGATAGTTCGTTTACTATTATTTCCTTAACTTTTGACAAAATGTCCATTGATTCCTCCTGTCTTTTGTTTACATAATTAAGCCGCCATCGATATGGATGGTCTGGCCTGTTATATAACTGGCATCTTCGGAAGCCAGGAATATGCAAAGATTAGCTACATCTGTAGCAGTTCCACCTCTTTTGAGTGGGATAGATTCAAGATAGTTATTAACAACTGTTTCAGGTAGTTTGGCTGTCATCTCGGTCTCAATAAAGCCGGGAGCAACTGCATTGACTCTTATATTACGAGAAGCAAACTCTTTGGCAGCCGACTTAGTCAGGGCTATGACACCACCCTTGGAAGCGGCATAGTTTGCCTGTCCGGCATTACCGGAGATCCCGATAACGGAAGCAATGTTAATAATCGAACCTTCTCGCTGTTTCAACATGGTCCGACTGACTTTCTGAGTACAGATAAAAGCTCCTTTCAGATTGACATTGATGACATCATCCCAGTCCTGCTCACTCAACCTCATGATCAGGTTATCGCGGGTTATACCGGCATTATTGATCAGAACATCGATTCGCTTATATTCTTCCAGGATCTGAGAGAATGCACCTTCGACACTCGTAGATTCTGTAACATCAGCGGCGAACCCGACAGCTCTGTTACCTTCATTGACGATTTTATTGACCGCAACATCGACAGCATCCTGAAAGAGGTCGATAATAACGGCCAGAGCACCTTCTCTGGCGAAGGCATCAGCAATTGCAAAACCTATTCCACCGGCACTGCCGGTAACGACAGCAATTTTGTCCTCGAATTTCCTCATAACCTGTCCAGTTTCTCCTTAGCTAATTCTAAATCCTGAATGGTATCTATGCTTAGAATTTCAATGTTTCTGTCAATCTTTTTAATCATACCGGCCAGGACCTTTTTCGGTCCGAATTCCAGAAAGAGCCTGGTTCCCATGGCAATCATACGTTTTACAGAATCGACCCACAAAACGGAAGAGGTGACCTGTTGGGCTAGATTACTCTTGATCTCTGACGGATCAGTATGAGGTTGTGCATCGACATTCGATATAACCGGGATAGAGGATTGTCGGAACTCAATCTTATCCATTTCTTCGGCGAGCCACTTTTCTGCTCTGGCTATCAGAGGTGAATGGAACGGACCTCCTACCGGTAAGAGAAGGGCACGCTTTGCACCTCTCTCTTTTGCCAGTTCACAGGCTCTGTTTACTCCCTCCTCGGTTCCTGAGATCACTGTCTGTTCCGGGCTGTTATAGTTGGCGACGATAACGAGTCCAGTTTCAGAAGCTTCCTGACAGATATCTTTAATCTCTGCAGCCGGAAGCCCGATAATAGCAGCCATAGCGAAGGGTGTTCCCTCATTGGCTTTGATCATGAATTCACCTCGCCTGTGGACCAGGTAGAGGGCATCTTTAAGGTTCAGGACACCGTTAGCAACGAGTGATGTGATCTCTCCGAGTGAGTGGCCGGCGACAAAGTCTGGTTTGACAGGTATCAGTTTCTGCAGTGACTGCAGAGCGATTATACTGTGGAAGAGAATAGCCGGTTGTGTATATTTGGTATCCTTGAGTTTTTCTTCCGGCCCCTCTTTAATGATCGAGGTCAGATTAAGGTTGTTTTCTCTGTCGAAATCGGACAGAGGTTGTAACAATTCGGGGGATCGTTCGGTCAGGTCCAGGCCCATTCCGATGTATTGAGCACCCTGTCCGGGGAATACAAAAGCGATCTTTCTCAACTTATCAGTCAATTCTATCCTCCTCGATTACTCTCTATTATCAGTGATTGTGTGATTATAGTGGGTTGTGTGGAGATGAGGCTTTCAGGTTAATACCTGAACAGCATACCACCCCAGGTTAATCCAGCACCAAAAGCGACGATGAGCACCAGGTCGCCATGCCTGATTTTATTCGCCCTGATAGCATCATCAAGGGCAATAGGTATGGTTGAAGCTGATGTATTACCGTATTTCTCGATCGAGACGATTACCTTCTCGATATCGATACTCAGTTTTTTACCTAATGCTTCGATGATCCTGTAATTTGCCTGATGCGGGATTAGCCAGTCAATCGAATTGATATCGATATGGTTACGGTGCAGAAGCGTAACACAACTCTCATACATAGATTTGACTGCCAGTTTGAAGATCTTATTTCCCTCCATGTAAAGAGTATGCTGATTCTCACGAACAGTCTCTTCCGATGCCGGTGTCCTCGACCCTCCTGCTTCTATTTTCAGTAATTCACCAAAAGAACCATCAGCAGAGAGATCAAAATCTATTATTCTGGAAATGTTTGTTGCCTCCGTGCGGGAGATA
>Ga0334901_1002553_pt1 | contig 15322 bp, 14 predicted proteins | sample GraSluR3_MG_3_FD_207216 | JGI IMG/M metagenome (GOLD analysis project Ga0334901, IMG submission 207216) | Sludge microbial communities from methane-producing bioreactor in Wageningen University, Netherlands - Granular Sludge_15_08-R3 | ecosystem: Engineered > Bioreactor > Anaerobic >... | reverse complement strand
GCTGGTAATTTTTGTTATTTGATATGGGTTCTGTTTCATATACGCTTTTTTAAGCGCTCTGGGATAAGATCCCTAAAAAATTTCCAATTTCTCGTTTTTAGGGACTTGACATATCACCACTAGGCTTCAGTTTGATTTAATGTCAATTAGGATTTGGATTCTTTTGACCTTATTTGACCTTATGACTATATTATAATCTGACCTTCTTTGACTTTCAAGTATAAAGGATAAAAAAATAAAAAACCTCTGCAATGACGATATTTGCAAAGGTTGTTAACCATATCAGTAAAAATTAATTATTTGACGATCATAACCGGGCATTGCGCGAGTTGAAGCACTTTATTGCTGACACTCCCTAGGATCATCTGTCCAAATGCACCCATTCCTCGGTTGCCCATAATAATTAAATCTTTCTTCGTATCATTTGCATAATCACAAATTTCTTGTGCCGCAATACCGTAAAGATGTTTTTTGCGGAACGTCACAGATGTATCTTTAGATGCTTTTTCGATAGTGTCGTCGAGCATCTGATTTCCTTCTCTTTCTTCAACCTCTTTGACATCCGCATCCAGTGATGGACCGACCATAGAATAGAAAGGAAAATAGACTGGAGATGGGCTCACATAAAGTAATGTAATTTCGGCATCCTTCTTTCCTGAAGCGATCGAAACTGCTTCATGAACAGCGCGGTTTGCCGGCTCAGAACCATCAACAGGAACGAGAATCTTATACATAATCATCACCAACCTTCCAAAACTCTTTAACTTACTACACCTATACTATACCACCTTTCAAAATTTGTAAGCGTATTTTAAGACAATAATTCCCTAATTTTATGACATTTTTTCTACACTTATAACAATGATTAAAATTTCCGATTTTCGAAAAAAAAGCTGTTTCAAAGCCAAATATTCGACTTAGGAACAACTTCTTTAACATTGCTTGATTCCATTTGAACTAATCAATCTTATTTAAATACAGTTTTCACTACCTTTTCCGAAGAATGCCCGTTTTCAAGCGAGCAGAACTTATCAAAAAATGCATCAAAACGATCAGATACGGCAAATCCGGATGCTGCAATGTTCTGCACAGCCTGAATTACTTCCTCTGTTGTCAAAACAAGCGGTCCTGGTGCTTTCTGTTCAAATTCAAAATAAAAGCCGCGCAGGTGATCACGATAGTCATCAATATCATACGTAAAGAAAATCATTGGCCGTCTTAAATTCGCAAAATCAAAGAAAACGGATGAATAGTCCGTAATCAAGAGATCAGAGATCATGTAAAGTTCACTAATGTCCTCATGATGTGAATAATCATAAGCAAATCCTTCATATTCAGTTAAATCAAGGTTATCAGCAATCAAGTAGTGCATGCGCATGATGATTATGAAATCTTCTCCAAGTTCCTTTTGCATGCGTCGCAGATCCAGATCCAATTCAAAACGATAACGACCTTTACCATAGAATTGATTATCACGCCATGTCGGTGCGTATAAAATAACTTTCTTATCTTTTGGCAAGCCAATTCGATCCTTAATTGCATCGATCGTTTCTTGATTATTCTTCTGATATAGAAAATCGTTGCGTGGATAGCCGGACTCGATCATTGTATTCTCAAAGCCGAACGCACGAGCAAAAATTTCCGATGAATACCGGTTTGGTGATATTAAATAATCCCACCGAGCAGACTCTGCCAGAAAATTCCGTTTGTACTTCTCAGTATTTGTTCCTGGCATGTGTACTTCTTCCATATCCAAAGCTAGTCGTTTTAATGGTGTTCCATGCCATGTTTGAAGATAAATCGTGTGTTTCGGTTTTGACATCCAAAGCGGTAAGCGCACATTCGTCACCCAATAATTAGCACGGGTCATGAGCATCAGCCATTTCCATGAAAAACGCTTGACGTACGGCAATTGATGCTGTTCAAACAATTCTGTATACTTGGCGTTAGCGCTCCAGATCAATTGATATTCAGGGCAATGCTCACGCATATACTCATAGATCGCACGCGGATTGCAACTGTATTGGCGACCGAAAAAGCTCTCAAACATCACTAAATTCTTTTTCATCGGCAGATGAGAAAGGGCTTGAAATGTTCGGTGATAAAGAGATGTAAATACTCTGCTCTTCTTTACACGATTCAAGCCGCGTCTTGCTTTCCCTTTAAGTGCATCAGCCACGGTATACGGCGCGATGCGGAAAGCAAGGCTGTGATTGCGATTTCGCTTCACAATCAGGCTCTTCTTCAATCCATTCAGTTTAATGATGTGGCGGCCAGTGATCACCTTATGTCTGGCAAGAATACGCACTGGACGTTCAGAATACAGCATCCCGTTCTTTTTGTGAGTCAGTTCCAGCCTGAAATACAGATAAACGGGCTCTTCGATATCAGCAAACTGCGATGCAATGGGCTTGAGATCAATGGCAAGAGAAAAACCTGCCCAATCATAATTACGATTTAAAGATGCGGCAGCCTCTGTTAAATCCGGACGTTCTACATTCTCAGTCCGCCATTCCGCAATGACCTCTTCTTCGCTGTTTAAAAGCATGATTTTCTTTTGGATATCAGGCTGCGAAAGCACATCAGAAAACGGGAAAACAACATGTCCTTCGAGAGTAAGCATAAAAGTTCTGCTGATCTCCGCACGATCAATTCGAGCCATTACGTGAACTTCCTCAACACGCAGTGAAAGGCCATTCTTTTTTGTATAAAAAGGAATGAGCATTTTGTCTTGCTCTTCATTATAGAGGCTAAACAAATCGAGCGGTTGCAGCGGTCGCAGTGCATGCAAGCGAATAGTCAAGCGAAAACCCTCTTCGAGCTCACTTCGATCAACAATCTCCATCTCTTCAGTCTGAGCTTCGTCCAAATTTGAATAGACCTGATCTAATAACGACTGGTCTACAGGTACAGATATGAAAAAGTCCCAATAGTCGCGTTCAAACAAGCGATTCTGAATTGCCGGCAACATAATTTTGATCTTTGCATCCCAATAGTCATTTTCGTCTTTGCTCACAGACTCAATAGGAAATACAAACGCAGCATCGCCAAAACGATCGCACACGTGTATTTCCATGCGTTTTATGTAACTTTCATCTGCCATTGGATTGAAACGAATGGTGACGTTCCATTCTCCCGGACTCGCCTCAAAACTTAAAATCCGTGGTTTTATTAATTTTTTTATCTGTTTTTCGGCTTGCTCACTGATCATTTCCCCTGCTCCTCCTAGATGTAGTAGGATCTATCCATTCATTTTTACTCTTCTTGTTTTTTTTATTGGTTGTAACCACTATGACCATTACTCCATTCATTTGTTCATACAGGCAGTCAAATAATCCACAATCTTACTGCTCGACTGACCCGTTGAATAGCGATTCCATTTCTCCGAAAAAGCCGCAATTTGCCGCAAGTCAAAGGTGTCACGCTTAATCAGCCGAATGACTTCATCAGTGGAGTTCGCAACTGGCCCTGGAACCATTTGCTCATAATTTTCCCATAATCCCCTGTTTTTTTCATAAGAATTCAAATCATATGGGAAAAAGATCATCGGACGATTCAGCAATGCAAATTCAAAGGGAATGGATGAATAATCAGTCACTAAAAGATCCGTACCGAGCAGTAACTCGTTTACGCTGTTCCATTTGGAACCATCAATTAAAAACTTATGATCCCAGCTGAGATTAATCATTTTTCCTCTGTCAGAAGGGTGCAGACGAAGAATCAGCACGTAATCTTTGCTGAGTTCTTCCTCCATCCTATTTAAATCGAGTCCAAGCTCCTCCAGAGGCTGATCTCTGAAAGTTGGTGCATATAAGATGATTTTCTTGCCCGAACTCATTTTGTTTAACGAATCTTTTATCTCTGCCTGCTTCTTTAAATCAAAAAAAAGATCGGTTCGCGGTATCCCCAAATGAATGAAATGGGCATCACCTAAACCGAAGGACTGCCTAAAAATCGCCTCCATGGCATCGGAACCGACAACAATCTTATCAAAGTGCCGATATACGGTTGAAAACCGCGCACGCGCACGCGCAGACCTAAAGGTAACTGAATGATCTTTTAAACCAAACGTCTTAAAAGCTCCGCATGCATGCCAAAGCTGGATGCATAATACATCTTTTTTAAAATTGACCACCGAAAGAAAACCGAAATAATTATCAACCACAACCAGTTTCGCTGTCGCCAAATGATAAGCTGAGCGAACAAACTGCCATATATTCATGGTTTCAAACGGAATCACCATTTCACCTGTGCTGCCGAAATGAGTGAAAACAGCTTTTCCTCGGCACAGAAAAACAACTTCTGTTTCAGATCCTCTGTGCTTCATTTCATCATAGACAAATTGATTATTGTCTGTATAAGAACAGACAAAAACGATCTTCCTGTGAAGCCTAAAAATTTTGCAGAGCGTAAAAATGACTTTAAAAAAAACAAGATAACAGTTAATCAGAAATTCCTTAGCCATTTTTCACAGTAAACAAATCATGTTTGATCTTTGTGGTTGAAATACCAACTGTACGCGGCAGATAAACAACTTCACAATAATCTTTCAGAAAATCAAATTTTCCCTTCCAGTCATCACCCATGACAAAGATATCCACATCATTATCTTTAACATCGGCGATCTTCTGGTCCCAATCCTTTTCAGGGATTACCTTATCGACATAGCGAATCGCTTCGAGAATCAACTTGCGGTTCTCATAGCTGTGGTAGGCCTCTTTATGTTTCACGGCATTAAACTCATCCGTCGAGAGCCCGACAATTAGATAATCGCCAAGTTCCTTCGCGCGTCTCAATAAATTGATATGTCCATAGTGCAATAAGTCAAAGGTGCCGTAGGTTAAAATTCTTTTCAATTTAATTCGCTCTCCTTAAAAATCACAATGTGCGCAAGCCCATCAATCCATAACAGTAACTAAAGTGTCTACACAACATTTATTCTGCCCAAACGCAGTTTATCAAATCAAAAATACAGGCTTATATGACCTGTCAAACACTCACCTTTAATGGTTCGACATAAGCTCTAATTCAATGGCACGTATGAATACAAGCATTCTACATTTTGCGTCCCTAAATGTCAATCGGTGCGCCGCATTTAGGCTCTAAACACCCATAATTTACTTAACAAAAAGTTAACACTTAAACCAATGAGTGTACTGATTAATTTATTTATGTACAGAGGCAGAAACAACATGCTGTGCATAGCCAGCAAAGTGATGCCCAGTACAGCGAGATTCAGAACAATAAATCGAATCAATCGTGAAAGCGACCGTTTGGATTCTGAGAACGTAATTTTGGAATTCCAAATATAACTATTCAGCATACCGGCGCCATACGACAGAACCTGTGCAGCTGCATAAAAAATGGAGAAAAAATGTGCCAGTACAAAAAATACAATAAAATCAACTGCCGTGTTACTCACGCCAACGGAGCCAAAAATAAATGCTTGTTTGATCCATCGCCATTTTAAATTATCTTTTTTTATTTTTTGATCAATGTACTGCCCTCTACTTCGGCTACTCATGGAACTTATCCTTTTCACTTAATTTTTTATTGTGCAGTGTATTGATTTCTATAGTATACCGTGGTCTCTTTTTTGTTTCCGTGAAGATCTTGCCAATGTATTCGCCAATCACGCCGATTGCCATGAGCTGCATACCGCCAATCATCCAGATCGACAAAATCAGTGAAGTCCAGCCGCTAATTGTATGATCTAGAAACCAATTGATCAACGCATAAGCAGCAATTGCGCCTCCAATCAATACAAAAAGAAAGCCGATACTCATCACCAATTTAATTGGCACAATGCTGAATGAAGTAATGCCGTCGACTGCGAATGCAAGCATTTTCTTCAACGGATACTTTGATTCACCTGCATACCGTTTTTGGCGGTCATAATACACTTTAGACGATTTGAAGCCGAGCAACGGGATAATGCCTCGAATAAAGAGGTTCTCTTCTTGATAGCGCATGAATTCCTGTACCGCTCTTCGGCTGAGCAAACGAAAATCCGCATGGTTCGGTACCAGGTTAACTCCCATTTTAGCCATGAGTTTATAAAAAACACGTGCAGTATTTTTTTTAAAGAATGTATCTTGATCACGCCGTTTCCGTACTCCGTAGACGACATCAGATCCCTCCAGATACTTGTAAACAAACGCAGGAATCATTCGGGCATCATCTTGCAAATCAGCATCAATAGTGATGACACAATCCGCTTCTTTATTCACCGTTTCAATACCTGCAATAAGCGCATTCTGATGCCCAAAATTTCTGCTCAGCCTTAATCCTTGTATTGACGGAACAGTTTCAGCGCGTGCACTTACAAGCTGCCACGTTTTGTCCGAGCTTCCGTCATCGACAAAGAGGATAAAACTCTTCCGGCTGATCGTGCCCGTCTCTGACAAAGAATTAAGGATCCCGGTCAATACCTTTATTGTTTCTGGCAGTACAGCTTCTTCATTGAAACAAGGAACAATAATGCAGAGTAGTAGTTCTTCGTTCATAAATATCCGCCTGTCTTTTTGGCACCCCTGCCATTTTGCATGTTCATTCATACAAATCTGCAGGCCATTATTTGTCAGCCATTTTAGTATAGCGCTGCACTCGATTGCTAAAAGCAAAATGAAATTCTTTTCACAAAATTAGGTTTGTTTGCCGCTCACACATGAGACAGTGCATCGATTGCAAAGCCGGACCAGCTCTCCATTCGATCATAAACATCAGGGTTTCTTAATTCATCAAGTGTATTCCAGCTTCCTTCCAATTTGTCCTTTTCACGAACATCGACTTGAGCATCATTCGGCAAGACGATGACGACAAGAACTCCGATGTGAACTTTGCCGACTTCAGATTTATCATCATTAATTAAACCAATGGTTTTCATGTCTGCGGTTTCGGCATTCTGTACAATTAATTCCTCATTGATTTCTCGATCCAAATTCTGAGCAAGGACTTGCTGAAAATCATCTGCGCCCTTAACTTCATTCATATGTCCTCCGACCCCGATCGATAATTTTCCATAAAGGCGTTCTTCGCCGCCTTCGCCTAACCGCTTATATGTAAAATAGCGCTCACCTTTCTTCAACACTGCATATGGAATAGGCTGCTTGTATAACGGATTCTCTTCCGCATCGCCCCGTCGCATAACCAAAAAGTGGTCAGACATTCTTTTCTTTAACGTGGCAACCGATTGTTCGTATCGCTCTGTTCCTTGAAAAACAAGGCTGCTGTCTCCAGCTCCGAATAAATCAGATCTGCCTACAACAATTATTTGTTCATCCATTTTTCCCATCTATTATTCCTCCAAATCACAACATACTCAATCACAAGGTTGGGGTAATCATACGCTCTTGTCAAGCAACTGGCGATGAAATCTTACGAAACAACGCGCCTTTGCGTGCTGCTTGAAACTCGGATTTTCCCTTTTCTAAAATAAAAAAGGGAACATAAATGTTCAACCAACAAATAGGCATTCGCATAGATTCAAGGATTGGGCGTTTATTTCATCGCCAAATACCCCTGGTTAACATAGAATATCATATCTCGTGATAAAGGAGTGACTTGAATGGGCAACTTTGGTTTCGGCGGATATCCGTCAAATGCTCCATATGGTGGTGCAAGTGAAGGCTGCGGCTGCGGTGGCGGCTACCCTTCTTATCCTGTAGGTGGCACATCCTGCGGTAGTGGGTTTGCGCTCATCGTTGTATTGTTCATCCTGTTAATTATTGTTGGCGCTGCATTTGTTTGCTGATTAACAGATTATGAAAATGCCCGACGGTATCCAACCGTCGGGCATTTTTCTATAAAATGAGTAACCACTTGCAAAGATTGTGTTTCTTCTTTCAAAGCATTCCATTTTTCGTGTATACTGAAATAGTGTAATTCGATTATTTATTTGGAGGTGAAACCTGGGTATTCATGACAATACTCAGGGCTCATTTGGACGATACCATTGGCTTATTAATCGTCATTTTTTTAATTATATTAACTGCTTTTTTCGTAGCTGCAGAATTTGCGATTGTTAAAATTCGCCCCACCCGCTTGAATGAACTAATCAAGCTGGGCAACAAGCGTGCTGCTGCTTCAAAGAAAATTGTAGATGAATTAAATGCTTACCTGTCAACAACACAACTCGGTATTTCGGTTACTGCGCTTGTCCTCGGCTGGATTGGGGAACCGGCAGTTGCCCACCTATTTAATCCTGTATTTCAGTTGTTTGGCTTGAATAACGCGTTAATTCATACCCTTTCAGTGCTGACCGGCTTTTTCCTGATCACGTTTGCCAGCGTGGTTCTTGGTGAATTAGCACCTAAAGGAATTGCGATCCACAAAGCGGAGCAAATTACACTGAACATTGCCTATCCTCTTATTTGGATACATCGCCTGCTCTTCCCATTTGTATGGCTGCTTAACACATTGTCAAACGGAGTTATCCGCCTGCTTGGCGTTAAACCTGAAGATCAGCATGACAGCGCACTGACCGAAGGCGAATTGAGGCTTACACTGGCCGACAGCTTTAAAAGCGGGGAAATCAGTCAAGGCGAATTACGTTATATGACACGCATCTTTGATTTTGATGAACGAACTGCTCGAGAAATTATGGTGCCGCGAACCGAAATAGTCTGTATCTACAAAGAAGATCCGTTTGAAGAGTCGCTTCAAACGCTGCATAACGAAAAGTTTACTCGTTTCCCACTTGTAGAAGAAGATAAAGACCATGTCGTCGGCATGATTAATATTAAGGACATGTTCACCGATGTGCTGAACAAAGATCTTCAACCGATGGATCACTATATTCGTCCGATTCTATCCGTGCTTGAAACGATGCCGATTCGCACGCTTTTTGAACGCATGCAGAAAGAAAGCATTCATATGGCCATTCTCACTGATGAGTATGGCGGCACATCAGGTCTTGTCACCGTTGAAGATATTCTGGAAGAAATCGTCGGAGAAATTCGAGATGAGTACGACGAAGGCGAAGAGCCGCTAATTAAACGTATTAATCCTGATCAGGCTCTCGTTGATGGCAAATTACTGATCTCTCATGTGAATCAGCAATTTCAAATTGACATCGAAGAAGAAGGAATCGATACAATCGGCGGATGGATTCTTGCCGAGGATCCAAATGTCGAAGTTGGCTCAACCCTTAATTATGATCATGTGACTTTTGAGGTTAAGAAAATGGAAGCCCATCAGATTCGAAAGATTATGATTACTAAGGTTAAAACGGTTCCAAATAATTCTTAATCAGTGAGCATCTTGTAAATAGTAAAAAAGAGGAGCGCTGTTCCGCGCTTCTCTTTTTTGTCTATCGATTTTGTTTTTCAATTGCCTGTCTTAAATAAAGGGGTACATCCAATTCGTAAAGACTGCGGTACCGTGCAGATTGACTGAAAAGCTGATCATGTCTGCCTTGCATGTGCACCTTACCATTGTCCATAAAAATAACTTGGTCCATTTTTTCTGTCCCGGTCAGGTGATGCGTGATCCAAATTAATGTTCTGCCCTCAAGTGTATCAAAAATCTTCTTTAATAAAGTCCTTTCAGTAATTGGGTCTAAACCGACAGTAGGCTCGTCCAAAATGACAATCGGCGTCTTTCTTAATAGTATACGTGCAAGAGCCAACCGTTCTTGCTCACCACCGGAAAATATGGAACCTGCTTCATGCATTTGAGTATGATATCCTTGCGGGAGCTGTTCAATGAGCGCATCCAACTCCACTTGTTTTGCCGCATTGACGATTTCATCCATCGTTGCCTCAGGACAACCGAGCGACAAATTGTTCAGGACAGATGTATCAAATAGATGCGGATTCTGGCTGAGAACGGATATTTGTTTTGATCGATCCGACCCAATTTGGTGAGCAGGAGTTCCATTTAAAGTCACCGTTCCCTTTTCAGGGACAAGTGTACCGTAAATTAAATGGGCGAGCGTCGATTTTCCTGCCCCGCTTCGTCCAATCACCGCAAGCTTTGTCCCTTGAGGCAGCTTCAGCGATACATCATGAACGGACCAGTCAACATTTTTTGCATATCTAAACGAGACATGGCAAATATCAATGGTGATCTTCTCAGCAGCTACTTTCCAATTCCCATCAGTTCGAATCTCTGTCGTCTGAGCTTGAGGCGTTTCAATTCTGTTCAGACGATTGAGTGCTCGTTCGTAGTGCGGCAAACGTTCAACTGCTTCTGAGAGAGGCACAAGCGCTTCTGCAACTGTAAATACCACCAGTGCGAATGCAGCGATTAATGTCGGATCAATCCTTCCTTCATGAGCAAGACGCCCGGACCATAGTACCAGAAGTACAACACAAAGACCGACAATTAATTGGGCAGCAAAATCGCGCCACTTTCTGAAAGAATGTAAGGAATGTTCCGCTGACCGCGATTCCCCCTCCAGCTGCTCATACTTTTCAAGAAAACGTTCCTGTCTGCCTGACATCATCCAATCTGCGGAACCCAAAACAGCATCGGTTAATTGTACGTAAAGTCTGTGCCTGCTTTGCGAAATAATGCGATGCCTTTTTCTCATCCATATTAAGGACGCAATTGGAAAGATGAGGAGCAGGAGAAGTAGATATAGTGCCATAAAACATGCGAAACCTAAATCAAACAGTCCAAGCATTGTAATCCATAACGCGTAAATAATAAGCGCAATTCCGCCGGGCAGTACGGTTCTTAAGAAGAGATCTTGAAGATGCTCAATATCTTCCGAAAGAACACTTAAAATGTCGCCTGTTTTGTATTTTGACTGAATAAACAAGGCGGATCGCTCAAGCTTTTCATACAAATGCGTGCGCATTTCAGAAAGTATTTTTAAGATCGTATTATGGCTTGCCAGTCTTCCCGCGTAATTAAATACTGCTCGGAAGGTACCAAAGGTCCGCACACCAACGATTGGAACATAAATCATCAGTATATTCTCCGGACGCAGGGCTGCTTTGGAAATTAAATAGCCGGATGTAAAAAGCAAGCCTGATGCGCAAAGAATGGCCATAAAACTGAGCAGACCGGCAAAAAGCAAGCCTCTCCAATGTTTTTTTATTGATGGTTTGAGCCACTCATTCATCAGATCCCCTCCAATTGAGAGCGAACCATTGCACGGTACACACCATTTGCTTGAATCAGTTCGTCCTGTGTTCCGATTTCAGCAATCTTACCGTCCTTAATGACGATCATTCGATCCATCTGTTCCATCCAGTGCAAGCGATGCGTCGCCAGCAGAACCAGCTTATTCTCAAATAACCGCAGCATCGGCTTTTTCAGTTCGTATTCTGTTTCAATATCAAGATGCGCCGTCGGTTCATCAAGCAATAAAATCGGACGGTCGCATAAAAAGGCACGCGCCAGTGCGACACGCTGCTCTTGGCCTCCGCTCAGCTGCCTTCCTCCATTGCCTATACGTTCATACAGTCCATTCGGAAAACGGCTCACAAGCGTATCCAGCCCTGCCTCATCTACTGCATGTGCGACCTGCTGCTGCGTTGCTTCCGGGGCATAAAAAGCAATATTATCACGCAGCGACGCACTGAATAGATAAGGATGCTGCGGAAGGTAGGTCACTTGCTGCCGCCATTCACTCGAGGTAAATACCGCAGCTTTGCCATTTACCGTTGTCGTGCCTGAATTTGCGTTTATAAAGCCGCCGATCAAATCGATCATTGTGGATTTACCCGCTCCACTGACGCCGATTATTCCTATCTTTTCGAAACCTGAAAACTGCAGATTCAGGTGATCAAGTGCTTTCTTACTTGAACCCTGATAAGCGACCGATCCGTTTTCAATAGCTAAAACCGCTTGTTTCGACCATCGATCGATATGAGATTCGTTTGTTGCCACCTGTTTCCCAATGGTTTCTTCCTTAGCATAGACATTTAATTTTCGTGCAGCTTCCTTGCCGTCAAGTGTGGCATGGTAATCCTGACCAAGTTCCCGAACCGGCAAAAAATATTCAGGGGCAAGAATGAGCACGGTCAGCGCCGGTTCCAATAAGATATGTCCGTCAACAAGCCGGATACCAAGTGCCACCGCAACAAAAGCGATCGACAGCATTGTAAAAAAGTCCAGAGCGAATGATGACAGAAAAGCGAGGCGCAATGTACTCATTGTCATCGTTCTGTATTTATCACTGACTCGATTAATCGTCTGCTTATGTCGTTTACTAATACCCAGATAGTAAAGTGTAGGCAGTCCTCTTAACGAATCAATAAAGTGGTTGGACAGCACGCGATAGGAGGCCCAGCGATCATCCATCTTTTTCTGTGCAGCAAGCCCGAGTAAAATCATAAAAATGATCAATATCGGCATGGTCAGGAGCAAAATAACTCCGGACATACGATCCGCCCAAAAAACATAGGCGAGAATTAATAATGGAATAATTCCATTCGCTGCCATCTTAGGAACAAAAAGTTCCAGATAATTCCGAGTTTGGAGCACTCCTTCGAGTGCGAGAGATACCATGGACCCGGTCCCTTCTTTTTTCACCGACCGCGGTCCGGTTTCAAAAAGCTTCCTCAGAAATGATTTCCTCAATTCAGAGCTTGTTCGATCAGCAAAACGATAGCAAGCTTGCTTGATAATGAGGATGAGTAAATATCTGAGCATCAATGCAACGAAAAAAAGGAGCAGATCGGAGCTTATGCTCGCAATCTGTTTCCCTGAAAAAAGGCCGGATACGCTCCGGCCCAAATATATCGCTTGCAAAATAATACACAATCCTTGAAATACCGTCAAGAACGCCGTTAATGCGAAAAGCGGCTTGGCGCCTTTATAAGACAACAGTTCCCGATCCATAAACAGGCTTGGCAATCATTTAATCTCGTTGTCACGAGGGCCAAGCGCCCACATCCTTTCCTTACTTTCTCTTAGTATTCCATATGTTCTTCTTTCGAAACTCTCTTTCTAAATACATAATAACTCCAAATCGAATAGCCGAGAACAAACGGAAGCAATGTAACCGCAACAATGGTCATAACAGTTAGTGAGTAGGAACCTGATGCTGAATTGTACACGGTTAAATCATAGGAAGTCTTGATGTTGCTGATCATCAGTCTTGGGAACAAACCAATAAACAATGAACTGATTGTCAGAACAATAACTCCGGCGTTCATTCCGAATGCCCATCCGTCACGCTTCTTACTTAAGAAAAATGCCGACAAAACCAGCAGAACGACGTCCAACGCATAGATCGGATACAGGAACACACCGCGTTTCGCAAACAGATCAGTGACAAAGAATGTAACCACAACAAAAACAATTGCGGCAACTGCCAGTATCCAAACTATTTTTTTAGCCAAGTCACGCGTGCGCTCTTGAATATCATTCGTCGTCCTTAGGCAAATAAAGACGAGCCCATGATAGAGGCACAAAAGTGTGATCAATACTCCGCCAAGAGCCGTGTACGGATTAACAATGCTCGTAAAGGTTGCATACATATTCATATTTTTATCAATCGGAAGTCCATAAACGAGCGATGAAAAAACGACTCCCCATAAGAATGGGCAGAGCAGGCTGGCGATAAAGATCGCCCAATCCCAAGTGCCTGACCATTTTGGGTGAGCGACCTTCGCTCTGTACTCAAACGCAGTTCCTCGCGCAATCAAGAGCAGCAGGAGGAAAACGAGCGGAACATAAAATCCGCTGAACAAGGTCGCATACCAGTTCGGAAAAGCGGCGAACATCGCACCGCCCGCTGTAATCATCCATACTTCATTTGCGTCCCAAAACGGCCCGATCGTGTTAATCAACATACGCCGCTCTGTTTCATTACGTGCGACAAACCGCGTAGCCATGCCGACACCGAAATCATAGCCTTCAAGGAAAAAGAAGCCAATAAACAAGACAGCAATTAGAAGAAACCACAATTCATTCAGTAACAACGTGATATCCCTCCCCGTCAAACGGATCGTTTGATTGAATCGTCATTTTATTATCGAGTGAAGGTCCTTCTTTAAACGTGCGTACAAACAGGTAAACCATGACGATGGCCATAATTGAGTACATGCTCATAAACGCAATGATCGAGAATAGCAGTTCTCCTGCCGACACATTGGGCGACACACTGGCAGCCGTTTGCATAAAGCCAAACACAGTCCACGGCTGACGGCCAATCTCCGTCATTAGCCATCCGGTTGTGCTGCCGATAAAAGGGATAGCGATTGCTGCGACCATGGTGCGTAAGAACCATTTATTATTCAGGAGTTTCTTTTTCCAGACAAGGAACGCGCCGACAATGCCGAGCAGACAGAGCAGTCCACCCATAACCGTCATGATGCGGAACGTCCAAAAAGTTGTTTTCACAGGCGGAATATAATTCCCTGGACCATATTTTTCCACATATGCCTTTTGAAGACTTTCGATCCCCTCTACGCTTCCGCTGAATTTTCCGTACGAAAGGAAACTCAGCAAGTAAGGAATCTTTATTTCTCCTGTATTTTTATGGTTTTTCGTATCGATCTTCGCAATAACGGTCCACGGAGCAGGATCGCTTGTATTCTGCCAGGTCCCTTCACTTGCGGCCATTTTCATTGGTTGCGTTTTTACTAGATACTGTGCCTGTGAATGTCCGACAAGCGCAAGCAGAACTCCTGACACGAGCCCGATCATTATGGCAATTTTAAATGATTTTAAATAGAAATCCACATGATTTCTTTTCAGCAATGCAATCGCACTGATACCGGCAACAACGAAAGCGCCGGTGGCAAATGAACCGAAAATAGTATGCGGGAATTCAACCCATAATTGAGGATTTGTTAAAAGTGCCAAGAAATCATTCATTTCCGCTCTTCCATTGTTGATATGAAAGCCAACCGGATGCTGCATAAATGAATTGGCAGTCAGAATCCAAAGGGCTGATAAACTCGTTCCAGCCGTAACCAGCCAAATGCAGGTAAGATGAACCTTTTTCGACAGTCTGTCCCACCCGAACAGCCACAGTCCGATAAATGTTGACTCCATAAAGAAAGCAAGCAATGCTTCAATTGCAAGAGGCGCTCCGAAGACATCGCCCATAAATCGCGAGTATTCGGACCAGTTCATTCCAAATTGGAACTCCTGCAGAATTCCTGTCACAACCCCAATCGCAAAGTTAATTAAAAAGAACTTCCCCCAAAATTGAGTCATTTTCTTGTAAATTTCATTATTCTTGACAACATACATCGTTTCCATAATTGACACAATCAGCACGAGGCCGATGGACAAAGGAACAAAAAAGAAGTGGAAAATTGTTGTTGCCGCATACTGAAATCTCGCTAAACTCAATACGTCCATACTCTCTCCTCTTTTCAAGTTGGTGACTTTTCATTGATGCCACCATTTATCT
>Ga0334901_1002545_pt1 | contig 15348 bp, 18 predicted proteins | sample GraSluR3_MG_3_FD_207216 | JGI IMG/M metagenome (GOLD analysis project Ga0334901, IMG submission 207216) | Sludge microbial communities from methane-producing bioreactor in Wageningen University, Netherlands - Granular Sludge_15_08-R3 | ecosystem: Engineered > Bioreactor > Anaerobic >... | reverse complement strand
AGACTTTTGTTGTCGCTCTGGCTGAAGCCGGGGAGAACGAACTCCTGAAGGAGTTTGACGAAGACCCGAGTAACGATATTCGGAGTATCCTGGCGGCCTGCAAAGGGCAGCTCAGGCTTGAAGAAGAAGAGCTTTCATCTCTTTCGGGCAAGTTCCAGAAGGTGGCGCTTCTTTCGAGATTGGGCCAGAGAAACTCAGGCGCCGCTGAAGAGCTTCTAGTTCTCTTGAAGGATTTCCGATCCTCAAAAGTCAAACAGATAATTGTTGAGACTTTCGAGTCCTTTCCTGATGATATCGCACTTCCCACTCTCAAGAAATTGATTGATTCCGATGATAGAACAGTTGCAATCTCCGCAATGAAAACTCACAGGAAGATCAAAGGATACGATGTTTCGATGCTTCAGTCAGCAGAGAGATTCATGGATTCTGAGGACGAAGAGATGAGATTCGCAGGCGCACAGTATATTAAAGGTCTCTTAGAACCGTCTGCAGCAGAGATTTTACACACTGGATTAGAAGATCCTTCTGACAGAGTGAGAGCCGTATGTATGGAGGCGCTGGCAAGTCTTATGGATCATTCTATTGCAGATGTTATCGATGAATCTCTTAGATCAACATCATCCCGGCTAAAAAAGGCATCGCTAAGGGCCGTGAAGAAACTTAAGACTATCGATATCGAAGATCATATTACTAGAATTCTTTCTAACAGAAAAGAGGACCTTCAGACAAGAGTACTCGCTTCTTCCGTAACGGGACTTCTAAAACTGGAAGGACCTCTTCCTTATCTTGAAGAAATCGCTCTAAATACTTCCATTGAAAGCCGCCTAAGAATCTCTGCGGTAAGAGCTATGGCAAGGATAAATCCTTCTCGTCTGGCCGAACTTTTCGGCTTCACAGTATGATGGCGGTCAGAATCGAAAGCATCGTTACTACTAAGAGAATCGAGTCACTCAAAGACCAGCTTTTTTCTTTGAGGCAAGTTAACTTGTGTCCAGGTCTGTATCCTCTAATTTGAAGGGCGGCAGCAGTGTCCTGAGCCTTCTTCAGCGAGGTTGCAATTACCGGGATCACTACGGAGATTGAGTTTTTCACTCTTGAGAATATGCTCCCTTTGTCGAACTCTATTCCCCGCGCCTTCTGTGCCAAGATTATTCGGTTTGTCTGAAGGGAGATAAGGGGGATGAAAGTGAGAGTTAGAGAAAGCGCCATTCCAATTTCAGAAGACCGCTTCTTACCCCCGGGGAGTTTTCCAATAATCTCTTCCACAGAAGAAGAGATCTCCAGGGGTGTTGTTGTAAGTGAAAGCATTATACTGAAAAGCACCGCAAGAATCATTCTGGCCGAAAGCACCGCAGCGTTTATCAAACCCTCTTCTGTGATCCTCAAAACCTTTAAGTCCAGCAAGACTCTTCCGTGAGTAAAAAGGATCTGAAAGACTACGATCAACAGGATTAGCAACCTTATCCCCCGTAGCGTCTTCACGAACTCCCTGAAAGGAACTGCTGAAAGTGCGGAGAGAACAATCCAGAGTGATAGGAAGACTGTGAAATCTGCAATCCCGCTCAGAAACAGCGAGCCTATTGAAAGCGAAACAAAGGCTATGGTCTTTGCTATCGGTGACAATTTGTGAATCACCGAGTTCGTTGGAACGAATCGCCCAAAAGGAACTCCTACCAAACATCTCTCTCCCTGTAACGAACAAAACTAGTCGGTGTTTCCCACACCGCCACTTCGTAAAGCTCATAATCGCTACCTCCAACCCTGGAAGCCAGGCGTTTGAATATCCACTCGGCTATGTTCTCTGCGGTTGGCTGAGGTATAACATCATTTATGTATGCGTGATCGAGCAAGCTCAACACTTCTGACTTGACTATGTCTTTGAGCCGCAGAAAATCGATGACCATATCTTCTTGATTCTTCTCTCCGGCAACTGTTATCTGAAGCTTATAGGTGTGGCCGTGAAGCTTCTCACACTTTCCGTGATAACTGGTCAGATTGTGAGCCGCATCAAATGTGAACTCCTTAGTTAGGAAGAACATGAGTCTCAATCACCGTCCTTTTTCACTACCAATTCAGACTCTCCATGAGACTATCATATCGTATTCTCGCTTGTCAGAAGGGTAACACCAAGGAAATGCTGATGATTTGTCCTGCCATTGAGCGGAGGAATCCCTTTAACGGATACCAGCATCGGTGTTTCGCTGCACAATGAAGAACGAGAAAGACTAAGAGTGAATAGGTCCTCAAAGTGATTTACTGGCCATAACAGATGCTCAATGTGGGAAAAGATTAGCAGAGCATAGAATTTCTGAAGAAGATGTCGATAATTATCAGCTGACAAACCGGTCGAGCTAGCTCACTCTATAGTTAGATAACTGCGGAATTTGTATGAATATGTTTGACATTCATCTAACTATCTGTCATAATAGTACTGTAAGAGATGTATCGAACCGGGGAGGGATGATAGGTGTCAGAAAATCAGATGAAGTCGATGAAGGAAGTTACAGAGCAGATAGAGAAAGTGAGAGTTGAGATTCTCAAGACGAGATCATTCATAACTTTCTGAGAAAGTGCTGGAAAATCCTGAGAGAGCTTTCGGGCTCTCTTTTTTTGTTGAAACTCCTGGCGTTTGGCGCATGTCTGTGAGACCAACCGAGAAAAATCATTGTCGGGAGTTTTGCTTTGAGAGTGCGAGAAAGGATCGTCGTTGACCGTTACGGGTCAACCGTCCGAGAACACCGCGAACCAGTCCACAGAAAAGATCAATCGAGAAAGAGCATTGTCGAGACGTTTGCTCCGCTCACGAGAAGACGAGAAATTCAAAGCCAGTCGCACTTCGTGCGGCCAGGCTTTGCTTCGCAAAGGTCGGTTCCGCTTCGCGGGCTAAGAACCGTTGTGCGCTTAAGAACGAAGACCCGTTGAGCGCTGACGAAGACAACGTGGTTTTATCAGCGACCAAGGTCTTTTTGCTTTTCATAGAACAAAGGTCCTTCCCCTTACTTTGAAAGGAATGAAAAAAGGGCCTCTGCTGAGACCCGAAGTCATCTTTCTTTCCGTGGGGGAAAAGGGGGGTTGCTTGTATGTCGCGATTCTACTGGTAAATTCTTCAGAACGCCAGGAAATTACCGTGTAATGCAGAAGCCGATCTTGCCTTGTCGATTTCTTTCTGAATGTCTTTTCGTATTCTCTTTGGTTCTCTCTTCATATCGACTCCTCCTTTTCGTTGCGTTCGATTCATCTCTTACATTTTGATCTTAGCATTGGGTTTGATAATTGTCAAACCATAAATGTTAACGAACAATGAATTTCTAACTATATGTCGTTTAAGGACCTTATATTCTCTGATCGTTGAATGGTAGGGATCATAAGCATGAATAGATTTGTGTAGGAGCGAGTTCTGCAAAGCCTAAGAGCTATGTCTAGTCAGAACAGAGAGATCAGTTCTAAATTACTCTAACTGTATCTGTGCTATAATTCAAGACAAGTCGAACTTGAGAGGTGTATTCCTTGAAAATCATTCCGGGATACGTTGAACTTGTAGAGATTTTAATGGCATGTGGGTTTGCTGATAGAAAGAGTTACTTCGATGCGCTCTCGCAAGACCTAGGGTTTGATTTCGAACCTGGAAGAGAACTTGCCGAATTTCTTGATAGAGTTAGAAGTAATGATAACTGGTCGATAAGAGTGGCTGTTGAGGTCTTCTCCGAAATAAAGGACAGTGTCATATTCTTCTGTGATTTTCCAGAGGAGCCCGGAGGCGAGCTTCTTCTTGAAGAGGCCATAGAGAGCCTGGGAAAAAGTTTTGAAGAAAAGGCAAGGTGTGTGGTTGACAGCATCTTGTTGAACAATCTAAATCTCTCTCAAGAGGACGTGAAGAAGACGCTAGACGGTGACTTGAGCATCGTTTCGGAGGCCGTTGACAAGGCTGAAGACCTTTCTGAGAACACGACTTGGTTCATCACTCAACTGATCAAGTTTCCTAAACAGTCTAAGGAGATTCTCATCTTTGCTCTGAGAGAACTTAAGAAGCACTATGAAGAATCAGGGCTCAGAAAGAAGAATCGTGACAAGATCGCTGAAAGGCTAAGACTATTCAGAGCCGAAGAGTACGAGGAAGTTGCGGAGGATTTCTTGAAATTCTATGGTATAAGGCCCAGGGAAGATTTGCCTCTTCACCTTTTATTTCAGAACACTCTCAAGTATTCGGGCCTCAAGTTCGCCAGCGCCTGCGATATCCAACTTATAGTTTTCAGTGAGCACCTGAAACAGATCGAAGAGATCATGAATCCTGTGGTAACCGACAACACTCTCAGATTATTTCTTAGAAATCTTTCCGATCAGACAAAGATGCAGATTCTTAAGGCGATATCCGACGAGCCGAAATACGTAGATGAGCTTGCGAGAATTGTGGGTTTGTCGAAGGCGACCATTTCATACCACCTTTCTACATTGGGTGAGCTGGCTCTTGTCACGAGTCGTAAGGATCACAGAAGGGTGTACTTTTCACTTAATAAAGAGCGTCTCGAGAAGATACTTAAGAGATTGGAAACGCTGTACGAAGAGGGTGAAGAGTAATGGAATTGATTACAGGATACTTCGAGATATACGATCTGACGATGGCCATTCAATTCTCACTCAACACTGGTCCGGTTGAGAAAGTGCTTAAGACACTCGGAGTTGATTATGAGCCATCAACGCAGCTGATGGAATTCAGAGGGGATTTGTTGAGAGACACAGAATGGTCAACAAGGATGTATATTACCTTCATGAATGAATTAGGTGTGATGGCTCCCATACTCTTTCCAATTAGGCAGAAGCTGCAGGACGGAATGTTCGTAACAATAGAGGAAAGCCTAAACATAGCTGAGGAAGGCGTAAAGCTGATAAGAGATCGATTCATTCAGGTCTTTGCCGACAGAAGACTGAAGATTTCAAACGATGAACTTAATCGTATGATCCATGAGAACCCCCAGAAAGTCTCGCAGGCTATAGAGGCAATCGGCGGAATAAGTGCTGACACAGTATGGTTCATAAACCAGTTGCTTTTCTTCCCGAAGACCGCAATGGATTTCCTCTCTTCCAACACGCTGAAAATCCTGAATTACTATGAGCGCAGTGGATTGAGGGAGCTCAACATGAGGCTTGTAAAAGGGTACGTGGAGAACAGTTCTCCTCAGAGAATTAGAGATGCATTCTCGAACTATCTAGACTATTATGGCATAACGCTGGACGAGTCCAAACCCTTGTATATAACACTTCAGAACTCTGTGCCCCACACAAACTCCGGTGTAATGACCTATCCGACGTTCCACCTCCTTATAATGGGTCTTGAAGAAGTTACTGAAGATTTCTCGGGCAGAATACCTAAAGAGGTAAGGTTGAGGAGTCTTCTGAAAGTCTTGTCGGATGAAACCCGTTTCAAGATCTTGAAGAAGTTGAATAACGAGCCCGCCCTGCAGAGAGATTTAGTTGAGTTCACTGGACTTGCAAAGTCGACTATCTCCTATCACATTGGTCTTCTTTTCAAGTCATCGTTGATAGATGTGGACCCATTTAACAGCGTCATCTACGTAAGAAAAGAGACCATAAGTAGGGCAGCTGCAGATATTAGAAATCTGTTGAACATAAGGGAGAAAAGATGATTAGAGCGGTAGTATTCGATATGGACGGGGTCATTATCGATTCGGAAAAAGTCTATAGAAAGGCATGTACGGAACTGGTAACCGAGCTGGGCGGTAAGATAAGTGTTGAGTTGTTTGAAAAGCAGATGGGTCTGAAGATGACAGAGACCCAGAAGGTCGTTGTAGAAACGGCGGGACTAGATATGAAACCTGAGGACTTTGGCAGAAGATACATGGAAAGGTACATGAAGCTTGCAAGGGAGACTCTAGAACCAAATCCCGGGTTGATCGACCTTCTCGCTTACCTGTCGGAAAAGGTTAAGCTGGCCATAGCTTCATCTACAGAGAGGGCCGCCATTGAGGAACTTATGAGAAAGATTAATGTACTCGATTACTTCGAGGTAGTTGTGGGTGGTGATGAAGTTCATGAATCTAAACCCTCACCTATTATCTATCTCAGAGCTGCGGAGCTTCTTGGAGTCAAGCCTGAAGAGTGTGTTGTTGTTGAAGACTCGCCAAATGGAATAAGAAGTGGCGTTAGAGCCGGAATGGAAGTTCTGGGTGTTAGAAATGAAGAGAATGCCCATCTAGATTTGTCTTTCTCGAAAGATGTTTTCGAAGATCTTTACGGAGTAAAAGAGTATCTCGAAAAACTTCTTGAGAGTTAGTCGAAAAGCAAATTTTCCAGGTGCTTGAGATTCCTTATCTCCACTGTGTTTCTATCAGGCATGGAAATGATCCCGTCTCTTTCAAGTTCCGAGAAGTTTCTGGACACCACCTCTCTCGTTGATCCTATTAGACTGGCCAGAGTCTTCTTTGTGCAGGGAAGCTTCAAAGTTTGGGAGTCCTTTTCAAGAGATAATTCGAGCAGATAACAGGCGATCTTTTTCTTCACAGTGGATAGTGAAAGAATCTCGATTATGCTTGACAGATTCAAGATCTTCTCGGAAATGCTTCTGAGATAAGTGAGAAGAAAGCGCTGATTCTTGAAAGCATACAGAAGCACTTTCTTGGGGATTTTGAGAATCTCCGAATCCACCTCTGAAACCACATAAGAAGCATACCTTCTTCCTGCAAAAACCAACGCCTCGCCGAACATCTGCCCTTTTTCCAGACGGTTCATAATCTGTTCCTGGCCTGAAGGCAAAAACTTTGATATTCGGAGTTTGCCTTCGAGGACAAGACTTAGCGAATCGCACCGATCATCGGGAGTGTACAAGACCTGGTTGCTTGAAGAGTGTATCCTTCGAGAGCCAACAAGTATTTCTTCTATTTCGCCGGATGTCAAATCGCTGAAAAGGTCTATGCTATGCAGCATCTACTTATCAACCCTGTACCAGTACTCGTATTCCATCTTAAACCCGACTCTTGAATAGAGTCTTATCGCATTTATGTTAGGTTTGTCTACTTGAAGATAGGCGATTCTAGCGCCCCTTTTCTTTCCGAGTTCCAGCAGTTTCTCGGTTATCTGTATTCCATAACCCTTTCGCCTTTCAGTTTCGAGGACAGCTATTCCGAATAATCCTATATGGTCTCCTTCAATGACTGCCAAACCACAACCAACATCGTTCCCCTCCTTCTTGAGTAGCACGAAGAAGCTCTCGGATATTACCATCGAAAGAAGTTTCTTTGCCCAAGACTTATTACCCCGTGCTCTCTTGTTAAGTGAGAAAAAGATGTCGAGCCATCTTTCTTCCGGTGTTGGGAAGATATCGAGATCGGAGAGATCTAACCTTTTGCTGTCCAAGGTCTTAGTCATGACGAGAGCCCTGTCTATCTCTTGAAAGCCCATTTCTTCAAGGGTGTTGTCAAGGAAGACCGGCTTAGACTCCTGTGTCAATTTGAACATTGGAGGCAGATCCCTGGAACGGTAAAATGATCTGACCTCTTCGATCTTATGAGAAAGAGATTCGTGAGAATCATATAGTGGATATACTGAGTTTGACCTGTTTGTGTATCCGCCGGCGTATCTCATTATCCATCCATCCCTCAACCTGCTGTAGGCGGCGGGCCAGGAGTTCAACGTAATCTCTTCAAGCTTTCTGATCCTTGACATAGTACCTCCAATCTCACCAATTTCAGGTAAATTTTACGTCATAACCGACTAGCCATTTATTGTTGATATGAGTGCGGTAAATCACTGGTTTCTTGATGAGCTGCTGCCTCTGACATGATACGTTATGACCTATGCAGAAGGCAACTCCACTAAGGAAATTTCAGGCTGATGGAATCGAAAGCAACTCGACACAAATACCCCTCCATTGTTGATTTCTGAAGCAAATCTTAGCCAATTCATTTACTGATTCATCCAACAGATTCACGGTGAGCTGATCTTATGCGGCAAATTGCTTAGTCTCAAGTGCTTTCTGCCAGATATTCTCGAACACTCTCGACAGTTGGTTCGATCGCCTTTCTTTTTGTGAATCGACGACCGTTTCATACGCAGCAAGCATGCCTTTTTCATCGTCGGATAATTCTTGTCCGTGCCTCTTCTTCATCTTAAGCTTTAATCTTAAGAGAGACATGAGGATTTTGCCTTTGATATTCAGTTTATTGAAGTCAAAGCCCCCCTTAGGTGATGAAATTCTGCATGGCATATCATTTCAGGAGTTAAGTTCTTGAGCTTAATCTCTTCTAATACTTCTGGTCTTGCCGGTGATGTGCCTACCGAGATGAGAACTACCTTCTTATTTCTTAGGGTTTCGAAGTTCTCATTTGTCACATTTATACCAATAAGCTCGCTCGCATAGAGAGAGCCGCCGAAGACAACACATTTGTAACTATGAAACTTCTTGCCATCGAAACTATCTGCAGCGAACAGATCTGCCTCCAGTTCTTCTGCAATCCACGTCGCATGCTTTTCCGAGCTACCATACCGGCTCTTTGATAAAACAACTACTCTTGGCACAAGATTTCCCTCCTGTTTTTCTTAACTCTCCTTCTCATTCTAACAGCAAAGGCAGCGATCTAGTCTTGCCAAGAGAGTTCAGAAGAACTATCTAAAAGGGCCATTCAAGTTCAACTATTCAGAAGATTCCTTTCAACCTTGTTATCTAGATCTTTCTAATGTAGAATTGAGACGCTTACCTTACTACATAGGAGGCCTACAATGATTCGAAAGTTCATAGCCTATTATCGGCCACATTTGAGGCTTTTCATACTTGACATGGCCTGTGCTTTTATGATCGCAGGAATAGATCTGGTGTTTCCCAGATTCACCACATTAGCGCTTGACAACTATATACCATCCGGGAATATGAGAGGTATAGTGATCATCTCAGTGATTATGGCGATGCTGTTCATATTGAGGGCCGTCTTCAACTACATTGTCAACTACTGGGGTCATGTTGTGGGAGTAAGAATGGAATACAACATGAGAAAGGATATCTTCTCCCATCTCCAGACTCTTTCTTTTAGTTATTTTGACAAGGTAAGAACAGGAAAGATAATGTCGCGAATCGTCAATGACCTAAGAGAGATAACTGAACTCGCTCATCACGGGCCTGAAGATCTTTTCATTTCGGTCGTCACTCTGGTCGGAGCTTTCGTCATTCTCATGCAGAATGACTGGAGGCTCACTCTTGTGGTCTTTGCTTACATACCTTTCATGATTTGGTACGGAATCAAGAAGAGGCAGAAGATGGCAAGGGCATTCAGACTCGTGAGGAAGAAGATTGCCAATGTGAATGCTCAACTAGAAAACAGTATTTCGGGAATAAGGGTTGCACAATCGTTCACCAACGAGGAATTCGAAAAGAACAAGTTCGATCTTGGGAATCAGGAGTTCAAAGAGTCGAGACAGTTTGCATTCAAATCAATGGCTGAGATGACAACCGGTATCGACCTGATGATGAACATGCTCAAGGTCACCGTGCTCGCTCTTGGAGGTTATTTGACTTACTCAGGCGAGATAACGATTGGCGCCTTTGTCGCCTATTTTCTATATGTAGACCTCTTCTTGCAGCCTATAAGAAGACTTATGCAGTTCGCCCAGCAATATGAAGATGGTATGTCTGGATTTGAAAGGTTTGTAGAGATAATGGAGACAAAATCCAGTATCACCGATTCTCCTGACGCTGTTGAACTGACAGATGTTAGGGGAGATGTAAGGGTAGAGGGGGTATCTTTCGCATACGACGGCGGAGAAAACGTTCTGAAGGATATCAGCCTTCATATTCCAGCAGGAGAAATGGTGGCTCTTGTCGGCCCTTCTGGGGGAGGGAAGACAACGTTATGTCATCTGATACCGAGGTTCTATGATGTCAATAGTGGAAAGATCACTATAGACGGAATAGATATACGAAATGTGACTCTGCATTCCTTAAGAAGCCATATAGGAATAGTTCAGCAGGATGTTTTCCTTTTTGCAGGAAGCATTCGAGACAATATCGCGTATGGCAAGGGCGACGCTACAGACGAAGAGATAGTTGAAGCGGCTAAGAGAGCAAATATCCATGACTTCATTCTGAGCCTGGAAAATGGGTACGATTCGTATGTCGGCGAAAGAGGCGTAATGCTTTCAGGTGGTCAGAAACAGAGAATTTCAATTGCCAGGGTATTTCTCAAGAATCCTCCGCTTCTGATACTGGATGAGGCTACCTCTGCTCTTGACAATGAAACGGAACTCAAGATACAAGAGTCTCTGGAAGCCTTATCAAAAGGCCGTACCACACTGGTAATTGCTCACAGGCTTTCAACGATAAAGAATGCAGACGAGATAGTTGTCATAACAAGTGACGGAATAATTGAGAGAGGCTCTCATGACGAGCTTCTCGAGAAGGGTGGGCACTACGCGAGACTCTACAGGGCTCAATTCAAGGGTTACATCCCCGACATGTGATTGCTTCTTTCTATGTAAACGTATCTGTCAGGTAAGCTGAGGACAGTTGTGATGAACTCCTCGAGGATGCTCTTGGGAATACTCCTGAAAGAGTTTCCAAAGTAGGTTTCTTCAAGATGTTGCTCAACTTTCTGCCAGTAATCGGGATCTAAGGAGGCTGGCTCGGAAGGCCTTGATGACGATGAGGGCTTGAATTTACCTTCAGAAAGCGATTCGTGCAGCTGGAGTTTTTCAATCGTCTCCCAGTTATCCGAGTACTCTGTTGGGAAGAGACAACTCCTTACTCTGTATCTCATACTTTCACCCCCTTGAAGATTGTGACTCACAATCTGGACATTAAGGTTTATTTGTTATACTTAAAGCTAGCCGGAGTTCTTTGGAGGGATGCTTATGGACATTGAGAGAGGTTTTCTTTTCAAATGGTATGAGCGTCAGTTACTTGTAGAAGGAGTGACAAAGCCTTTGCTTCTTCGACTTGCCAGGGAGACATTCGGTGGACTATCAAGTGAGATAGAAGAACGAATAGCTGAATTGTTGATAAGGAGCGGCCTATCCGGGATTACTGGAGACTTTCCCAGGCAGAAAATCCTTCCCTTCTACTCTCCGTTGATCTACAGGCAGAAAGCTACAATAGAATTCATTGACGGGGAGGAGATAAGCATTCAAGAAGATGAAGGGAAGAAGATTGTCGCTTTTCCTCACACTCTACCGTTAATATACGCTCCGGTGATCGCAGCAAATGTATTCTTCCAGTTGATGAGTGGCGCGTCGAACGCAGCCCCCGTAAAAGAACTCCCAGTAAGTCTTGACAGGTTAATTAGAAAGGGCAGAGTGATGGTTATTGGAGCGGGTGGATTAGGGTGTCCCCTAATAAAGACCTTGCTTGATAGCGGGGTTGATGATGTTTGCATTGTTGAGCCCGGTGAAGTGAAGCTTAACCATTTGCACCGACAAATTTTGTACGATTATGGAGATATAGGTCTTTCAAAAGCAAGTGTTATTGAGCGAAAGATTTCACAGTATTACAGTGGAGTAAGTGCAAAAGTTTATCGGAAGCAGTTTGATCCGGAGCTAATTAGATCTGAAAGACCGGATATTGTTGTCAGCTGTGTTGACAACTATGATGCCAGGTATCTGATAAACGACTCGTGCTATCGAAATGGAGTCCCTTTCGTCGATTCTGGAGTCGAAGGCTTCAGCGGCTATGCCATGTTTAGGGATAGAGAATCGCCATGCTACAGGTGTTTCATGGGCGACAATAGAAAGGATACCGCTGCTCCCAAAGGAATACTGCCGTTTGCCAGCTACTTCGGCGGATTGCTTGAAGCAGCAATCGTGATAAGCTACCTCAACAAAAGACCTTATGAAGGTGAAGTCTTCTCTTTCGATCTGAAGAGAAACCGATTCGAGGAAATATCAGTTGAGCGCAGGGAAGACTGCCCGATCTGTTCTAAAGCGAAGAGGTGACTCTCTTGGAAGTGGTATACGGAGACAGGAAGTGGGATTTCGACAGAGATTTGACATATGGAGAACTTTTAGAGGAGACTCGACTCGGGAGAGTCTCAGTTCTGGTTATGGTGAATGGCCGTCTGGTAAGGCAGGGAGAGTTGATTCCGGCCAAGTCAAGAGTTCTCATAATCAATGCTGCCAACGGCGGATAAACTGGCGCATACTTACGCATACTTGCGTATAAGATCAGTTGGAGCGATTTATTAAGCTCTATCGGTTTGTGGGAGAATTGAGTTTTTTTGTACATTGACTCTTTTGAATGTAGAATTTTGATGGATAGTTTAAATAAAAACGGAGGTGTAGAAATTGGAAAAGAAAAGGGTTTTGATTCTCGGTGCCGCAGGACGCGATTTTCACAACTTCAATACTTATTATCGGGATAATGACGAATTCGAAGTTGTAGCCTTCACGGCAACGCAGATTCCCGGTATCGATGGAAAGAAGTATCCTGCGGAACTCGCGGGTAGACTCTATGCTAACGGCATCCCGATATTGCCAGAAGATGACTATGGAAAGTTGATTGACGAGCACAAGATCGATCAGGTAGTGCTTGCATACAGCGACCTTCCGAATCAATATGTTATGGAGAGGGCGGCAATAGCCAATGCTCACGGAGCAGACTTCGTACTTCTTGGTCCGAGCAAGACGATGGTCAAATCCTCGAAACCGGTAATCTCTATCTGCGCAGTTAGAACAGGTTGTGGCAAGAGCCAGACAACGAGAAGGGTCCTAGACATTCTGAGGGCAAAGGGAAAGAAAGTTGTATCGATAAGACATCCCATGCCATATGGAGACCTTGTGAAGCAGAAGGTTCAAAGATTCGCCGATTATTCGGATCTCGACAAACACGAATGCACGATAGAAGAAAGAGAAGAATATGAGCCTCACATAGACCGTAAAGCAGTTATCTACGCAGGCGTTGACTACGAGGCGATCCTCAGAGAAGCAGAAAAAGAAGATGTAGACGTAATTATCTGGGATGGCGGAAACAACGACTTTTCCTTCTACAAGACAGATCTATTTATCACTGTAGTCGACCCTCACAGAGCCGGTCACGAGACTACATATTACCCCGGCTTCACAAATCTAATGATGGCCGATGTAATCGTTATCAACAAGGAAGAAACCGCTTCTCCGGAGGACATCGATACCGTCCGACAGAATATTGCGAAACACAACCCCGATGCAATAGTTGTCGATGGTGCTTCTCCGATCACCGTAGAGGGGGGCAAGGCATCTGAAATAAAGGGCAAGAGAGTACTGGTTGTTGAGGACGGACCGACTCTAACCCATGGTGGAATGAGATATGGGGCCGGCTGGGTAGCGGCCAAGAAATTCGGTGCTGGAGAGATAGTCGATCCAAGACCGTATGCAGTTGGATCACTCATTGCGACTTACGAGAAGTACAATCACTTGGATCAAATCCTTCCGGCCATGGGATATGGCGAAAAGCAGATGAAGGAGCTAGAGGAGACCATTAACAAGGCAGACGTTGATCTCGTCATAATTGGAACCCCGATAGACTTGAGAAGAGTCATCGACATAAAGAAACCGGCAGTTAGGATAGGCTACGAGCTTCAGGAAATTGGGAAGCCCGATTTGGAGGACATAATCGAGGAATTCCTCAAGAAGCATAATATCTGACGTCTAAGAAAGAGGGGGACTGGAATACCAGTCCCCCTCTTTCTTGTTTATTGTTTCTTCTTGAGAGGTATATAGATATCGAACTCCGAGTCTTCTTCTCCCGTGAATCTCCCATCATATAGCTCAAACTCATTCAGTCCGACAGGTTCATACTCGGAGTTCCGAAACACTTGCCGTATATGTACTCGTTAAGTATCCTGTGTGAGTCGAGCTTTCCCTTGTGGGTAAAGGCAGCGTAAGTTGCCTCGGGTATCTCGGCCCCCACCATTCCCACCGATATCTTGTCCAGGCTTGAAACTTCTGCGGAAGCAATGTAGTCGAACTTACCGTCAACGAAATCCTCTTCCCTGGTGCGCATTATTCCGTAGTGCTCCTGTGAAGGTATAACATTCTCGATCTCTGAGTATCTCTCCATGAAATCACGCCAGAGCTTCGGACAATTATTCGCCGGATCGTTTCCCCAATACTTGGGGCCTACTACCTTTAATGCTTCTTTGTGAACGATTTTGGTTCCATTCTTATCCCTCCCTCAAGACTCAAAAGGTCTCTCCTGTGAAGCCTCTTCTTCTGGATAACGGCGAAGTGAAGTTAGAGTCTTCGATACTTTCCCGGGGTAATAAAATACTTGCTTCTGAATGCTCTAGTGAAGGATTCTTGGGAATCATATCCGAACTGAAGAGCAATTTCGAGTATTGGCATTGAAGTTGTTGCTAGCCTATCAGCCGCTTCGCTAAGCCTTCTACCCTTGAGATACTGTCCGATGGTTTCGCCAACTGTATGGAGGAAGATTCGCTGAAGATGAACAGGCGAGTAGAATGTCTCTGCACAGAGATCCTGAGAGTAACTTGAGCTGACAGACTCTCTTCAATGTAATCTATAACAGAATTGACGCAATCGACGTAATCTTCCTTCAATACGGTATCCTTAACCATCCCTTCACCTCCTCCGTGAATGCAAGATTATACACTAGCGATAAGAGTGGCTTTTTGATAGGAATTATCATGATCCAAATAGAAACCTGGAGACTTGGTTATCAACTTGGTGGAGTCAAATGGTTCAATGAAGAAATGGAAAATCAGTATATGACGAGTCTTCCAATTGCTCTGGCAGCTTCGATAGTGCTGCTAACTTCCTTCGGTAGAGGCGGAATTCCTTCAAAGCCCGTCTTCTCAACGAAATCAATCAGCTTTAGCCTCAGTTGTTCCGATTCCCAAGAAGAGAGATTGTCAAGTGTATCCACACCTGCCTCATAGTACAGTCTTGCCCGTACGCCTTTCATCCCTTTCAACCGCGAGAGATCTGAAAGTTTCAAGTATTATATTATCTTGTGAATTTCGTTGCCTGTCCCTTGAGATAGGCTTTCCCTAAGTTCTGGAGTAAATACAGCTTCGATCATCTGGTCAGTTCGGATGATCGCTGCCTGTGCGAGTTTGTCAATAACCTGTCGTGCCCCAGGAAACTATCAAGTCCTTTTCGGTCCGAAGATACTTCTTTCTCACCCTGACATCCCGCTTGTTTTGTAACTAGGTTTCTTCGAAGGCAACAGAGCATCTTCGTTACAGTATCTTGTGGGCTTGCATTTCGTGCATTTATTAGGTATAAGTGAATACCTATTGAGAGGAGGGAATGCATGGCTCATCGTATTCATGTAAGAAATAAGGATACAGGGGTTACCTACGTTTATGAAGGAATATCTTACTGGGATAAAGAGAAGAAGCAGCCACGGAATAAGAG
>Ga0334901_1002543_pt1 | contig 15355 bp, 13 predicted proteins | sample GraSluR3_MG_3_FD_207216 | JGI IMG/M metagenome (GOLD analysis project Ga0334901, IMG submission 207216) | Sludge microbial communities from methane-producing bioreactor in Wageningen University, Netherlands - Granular Sludge_15_08-R3 | ecosystem: Engineered > Bioreactor > Anaerobic >... | reverse complement strand
GCTCTCCGAACGCCTGTGAGGCGGAGATGAGCAGTGATGGATCGTGTCTGAGATCGAAGACGAAGATCGTGTTGGTGTTTTTCGTTCCTGTGGTGATGGGGATGACAATCGTTGAGCACCCCTCGACTCGAGTAAACTCGGCAGCGGTATAGATGACCGGCGTTCCGAATGGTGTGCTGAGTTTCCGTTTCACCTGCTGCTTGTCCCTCAGGCCAAGGTAGTAACTGAACAGTTTCGGTTGTCTGAACTTGATCAATCTAGCAAGTTCCAACGTCGCCCAGACGTCGCTCATGGCATCGTGTGCTTGCTCATGAGCGATCCCATTGGCTTCGGTGAGATCGGTGAGCTTAAATGAGGGGCGTCCTGAATCGGGTTTCACCGGCCAGACGATTCTATTTGGCCGTAGATCATGAGCTGCTCTGACCAGATCGAGGATATCCCATCGAGAGCGTCCTTCGCTGTATTCTCGTTGATATGGGTCGAAGAAGTTCCTGAACAGCGCGTTTCTGATAAACTCATCGTCGAATCGAATCGTGTTATAGCCTACCGTACAGGTTCCTGGTTCACTGAACAGTGCGTTGATCCGTGCTATGAATTCCTGTTCAGGCAACCCCTTCTCTTCCACTTCCTGCGGAGTTATGCCGGTAACGGCGCACGAGAGCGGATCGGGCAGGTAGTCGTCTGAGAGTTTGCAGTAGAGAATCACCGGTTCTTCGATAACCTGGAGGTGAGAGTCCGTTCTCACACCCGCAAATTGAGCAATTCGATCGTACCGGGAGTCCAGTCCGAAGGTTTCCAGATCGTACCAGAAGAAAGTTTCCATCCGTTTCATCCTCATAATGTACCACAGAGCTTCCCTATTTCACAGGGGATACCTCCTTCTTTACCCTGGAGGTCTCTTGGAAGTGAACTCCGATCACATAGGCAAGATGGCGAGATTTCAGGAGTGTTTGACCGGTGATATGCTGGTATGTACCCGCATAATATGGTATCTGTTATGAACATATGGATACGAATGTGCGTCAGATCCTACGAATGTGGATATCTCTACTGGTTCTGCTACCGATTCTCAGTGGACCGTTGCATGCAGCTTTGGGATACAAGGGAGGCATGACTGCCGATGTGCCACAGCCCCAGGAGGTAAAGGTGGCGCTTCAGTCAGTACTCGTTGCAGCTGCAGCGACTACCGCGGCTCAGAATCTCGACTCACCTATCACATTCAGCGAAGCGAAATTCATCTCCGATGCGAGTTTCGCCAATTTCTCACTCACCTTGGATCGGGCAGATATCGGCTACCTGAGGAGAATTGTGTTGGAGAGTCCCCCTCCTGCACCTCGGCAGATGGGTTTTCTCGAAGCTCTGTTTACCAGTGTGGTCAGAATCATGCCCGACTACTACCGGATGATCGAGTATCTCAGACCGCAGGCATTGTTTGAGGGTGAAGTGATTCTCAGCGGTGTGGTGGAGGCCCTGAGGCTCTCTTCTCCCTATCCATTCAGATACGAGGGGAGGGGTGAAGTACTCGTCGATGGCCAACGATTCACGAGGCCGTTTATCCTCGACTTCTCATTCGTGATTCCCCTCGAAGGCCCAGCAGGATCGGCGATCATTCCCCTTACCGTACACGCGAATGGTTTGGATTACCTGGAGGTGGCGCAGTCACTCTTCCCACTTCCTGCTGGCGTGGATAGTGCTGATCTGTTGAAGCGGATTCTCTGATCCACACCGACAACTTCTCACATCTTAACTGGACAGATACCATCCTCTAGCCTAGAATAGGAGCACCATCACCTGCCGGGGGCCGCCATGAAACACACAGTGTCACGTACAGAATCTTTCTTGCAAGAGTGGAGTATTGCACCTGAGACCATAGATATGCAGGAGTGTTGCGACAACTTTCTTCAGGAAATGGAGATTGGGCTTGAGGCGAAAGGAGCTGGGTCTCTAGCCATGATTCCGACCTATACGCAGGCAGATAATATCATAGAACCAGGGAGAAAGGTGATTGTCCTGGATGCAGGAGGGACCAATTTCCGCACCTGTGTAGTCACCTTCGATGAGCAACTTCGTCCGACGATAGACTCGTTCCACAAAAGCGGCATGCCGGGTGTACATAGGGAGGTCTCTGCAAAGGAGTTCTTTTCGACCCTTGCAGACCAGGTCGAACCATTGCTGGATCAGAGTGATTCGATCGGTTTTTGTTTCTCCTACGCTGCGGAGATCACCGAGGAGCACGACGGCATTCCACTCGTGTTCTCAAAGGAGATCAAGGCTCCTGAAGTGATCGGTATGCCTGTGGGCAAGTCGCTTCTTGATGAACTGGCACGGAGAGGTCATGATGTGTCGAGAAAGCGAGTTGCAGTGGTGAACGACACGGTTGCCACGCTCCTTGCCGGGAAGACCTCGACGGGAGTCTCCCCATACGATGGCTATATCGGGTTCATCCTCGGTACCGGTACGAACACCGCCTATGTGGAGAAGAATGAACGGATTGGGAAATTGCCGGAGAAGCGTGGTGGTAACCAGATCATCAATGTCGAGTCCGGCAACTACGATTTGATACCGGGAGAACTTGATCGTCGGTTCATCAACAGCACCAAACAACCGGAGAACTACCACTTCGAGAAGATGATCAGCGGGGCCTATCTCGGAGCGTTCAGCCAAGTGGTAATTGAGGAGGCCATTGCCGAGAGAATCCTCTCTGAGGAGTTCGCAGAACGGTTCATCACGAAAGCTCCACTGAACACGACCCGGATGAGTCACTATCTGGAAATGCCACACAATGTGGACTACGACCTCGTCTCATGTATAACGAACGAGTCAGATGGTGTCGCTCTCTATCTGATACTCGATGCCATCATAGCCCGTGCTGCGAAATTGACGGCGGTGAACCTCAGCGCTGCGGTGATCAAATCATCGGCAGGTGCGAATCCGCGCTATCCGGTGTGCATCAATGCAGATGGGACAACCTACTACAAGACAGAGAATCTCCCGCGGTACACTGAACAGTATGTGACCGAGTTCCTGCAGCGAAAACACCATCGGTTCGTCAAGTTTGTCCATATCGATGATTCACCGACCATTGGAGCTGCTGTAGCTGGTCTGTCACGACTGTGATCCGACTTGGGCATCGGCTCGTTCGATAAGACTCCTCTGCCACGATAGCAGATAGTCGTGACGTCTCTGGTCTCGTCCGAGGGCATCTGCCATGAGACGGAAAACCGGCTCTGTGCCGCTACCACGCATCCAGATAAAATCGGTATCGTTTCCCTCGGCATCGCTGAATACTATCTTGAGGCCTCCTCGCATCGGCGGTCTGCGATATGCCGATCCACAGCCTATACGGAGCTCCAACCCCTCTGTCTGCTCCTCTCGCCATCCATGAATACCGAACGTTGCCTCCAACTCATCGCTTCGCTGTGCATAGTCCACGAGGAACACCCGTTCATATGCCCGCTTCAACGCTCCATGGTCGGTGGTGGAGATTCGTATCATGGCTTCTTTTCCGAACATACCGGTTATCGTACGTGCAGGAAGAGCTGACAAAGCTTGCACCATCGAGGGGCGATCGTTCGCTATCTGATCTGACGGTATTCCCATGATCTGTGCAAATCGTTCAGGAGAGCTGAGTAGCTTGATCAATGACATGAGCGTGTTCAGTGGATCGCGCACCTTGCCTGGATGGGTGATGTTTCCACCATTCGAGCCCTCTCCGAGAATTCGTACCGTATACCCACGTGTGCGAAGATCCTCTGCCAGGCTCACCACGTTCGCCTCTCCGACTTCGGCTCGGAATACGCGAACGCCCAGACGCCTCGCTACATGGTCGATCATGAGAGAAGTCGGCCCATTGACCACGATCGCCTGCCTGTTCGTGTCTGTTCTGCTCAGACTCAGCTCAATGGTCGCCACGAGGGCAAACAGATCCTGCGCCCCGAGAATCTTCGCCACTTTCGTCCGTTCATCGAAGTAGACGATGTTTCCCCGATCTCCATCGTTGTCCGGAACGTACCCGAGTACAAATGCCGGATCCTCTGCATGCGCCTGCTCGAGAGCCGCTCTACACATCTCTAGGTTTTCTCCCTCGGGAACAATGGCATGGACTATCTGTCTCGGTTCATCGTTGAGAAATCGGGTCTTTATCCCAAGGGCTTCGAGGAATGGCCGGTCAATGCTCAGTGTGCGGGCACTGCCGTTTAGCTCGCCCACGATCCCAATGGGGTGCTGAGCAATATCGTGTCTTAAATCGGCTATCAGATCACCAAATATGAGCTCATCTTCCGAATCGGTGGCAATATCGAGTACCAGACGTTCGTAATCTACGAGTGCCTGCTGCTTCTCCTGTTCACCTGTTCGGAGGATGGTTTCATAGTGTGAAGTATCGATCGAAGCACTGAGTTGTTGCACCAAAGTGGTGCTCTCCGGATCGGTGAGTAACGTTCTGAAGGCTGCAATGACCCCGGTAGACTCCTCTGAATCGGCTACTTTTCCCTGGGACCCGAACTTGAATCCATTGTGACCTATGGGGTTGTGACTTGCGGAGATATAGAAGAAGTCGGTAGCCTCTCGAGTAGTACTTGCGGCCATGATTTCAGGAGCTGCCGAAATGAATGTGTGCCGAATCGAGACGTCATGAGCGATGAGGATCCTGCACACGACATCGGCAATCGCCGGACCGGTAGGTCGCGTGTCCATGCCTATGATCACGTTCTCAGGGCGTCTCTCTCGATAGAACGCTTCTGCTGCAAGTGCGACAAGAAAACGGTCGGCAGGTGATATCTCTGGCGATGAGTCTTCCTCTCTACCGGAAGCGGCGAATACCTTCCTCCAGCCAGAGGCACTGATGATCATAGACCGATAGGCAGATTCCAATTCTTGTGCACTTGGCAGGAACCCGGAGAGTGGATCGATTTCGACGTCGGCGATAGGGAAACCTGTTCGTGAATCTGTGTATAGCATACGCATCGACTCCTTCATAAGCGAGTATATCCCCCTTGTCTCCCTCGGGCAAGACTGGTACTGTAGAGCCAGCATGAAAACGGTTGCCGCCATACACGATCTCTCCTGCCACGCGAAGTCCTCACTTACCGTCGTAATACCCACACTAGCAGCACTTCAGGTAGAAGCATCCATCCTCCCCACTGCACTGCTTTCTACACAGACGGATGGATTCGTCGACTATGCCTATGTGGATCTGACCGAGACCATGGATCGGATTTTGCACCACTGGAAGAGTCTCGAGCTACACTTCGATGCAATCTATTCTGGATTCCTTGGTTCGCAACACCAGATTGAAACAGTCAGTTCGCTGATCGACTGGCAACGGTCGAACTCTGCCGATCCAATTGTGCTGATCGACCCTGTCATGGGGGATCAGGGAGAGCCTTACGGGCCCATGACTGCCGATCTCATGCGTAAGATGCAACACCTGGTGACTCAGGCGAATGTCATCACACCGAATGTAACCGAAGCGGCACTGTTGCTTGGAGAGGACTTCGATCCCGCTCTATCGTTGGAGACAGCCGGTATCTGGGCGCAGCGTCTGAGTGATCTCGGTCCGGATCGAGTAGCCATTACCAGTGTGATGGATCGAAGTGACGGCCTCGTTGTCGCATACGATGCGGCAGAGAGGACGATCCGACACTTTAGACAACAGTATGCTCCAGTCTCATTTCCCGGGTGTGGTGACCTCTTTGCAAGTATCCTCTGTGCCTTGCTGGTTCGAGGTACGCCATTCTATACGGCTGTACAGCGATCTTCTGAGCTGGTGAGTACAGCTGTGCACCGCTCATGGCGTGCTGCTGTGCCGGTGAGGATGGGAGTCGCCGTCGAGCTCATCATTGCCGATCTGGTTCGGGAGGTGTCGTGATTCTCGTGGTCGCCTCTTCCAAGAGGGAGTTGCAGGGTGACGCTCTCAAACTGTTTAGAACCGTTTCGCTTGGAGTGGGTAAAGTTCTTGCGGGCGTGGGGGCGTATGAAGCCATTGTCAGGTACAGACCCTCACATGTAGTAGGTATTGGAATCTGTGGAGGGGTCTCGCAGCATCTTTCGGTGGGAGATCTGGTGATTCCCGCAAAAGTTGTGCAGTACGATATGGATCTCCGTGCATTCAGACTTCCCCGTGCCAATACCTATGGAGCGGAGGGAGAGCGAATAGGGGATCTGAATACGGATATGCTCTCCTCTTGGCCTGAACAGCGTGTCACCCGATTCAGGGGTCGTGCCGTGCATGAGGGCGTGACTTTGGGAACTGCCGATCATTTCGTAACCATCGAGGATATGGATGCGAGGCCGTGGATCCACCATGCATTGCATATCGATGCGGTGGATATGGAGAGCTATGCCATCGTCACGGCAGCTCGTCGTGCTGGCGTGCCTGTCACTATAATCCGCGCGGTAAGCGACACTATACGGGGAGAGCGGGTCTCATCGCTTCTGAGGTTTCTTCGGGATGTTTCTGAGGATATTGGAGAGATGATCGCCTGCTACAGCGATCCGAGTGAGAAATCACCAACAATCTTGTAAACCTTGCCATCTTTGACGACCGAGAGTTTTCTGTGGGGAAAGTGTACCGGTAGCTGATCACGGAGAAAGGCTATCCCCGCCTCCTCTATCTCCTGGCGATCCTCGGGTTTCACCCGCTCCAGCGTAGACATCTCGATATCGACAAGGTAGCCTCGTCCATGCACACTTCCGTACCCAAGGGTGAATTTGGTTCCTGTGCTGAACAGTCCATCGTATGCCACTCGGGCCGCTCGCCCTCGCGGAGGTCTGTTCGGATGCAGGGGGTATCGGTCTCCGAAAGTATCCTCGAGGTAGTGATCAAGTTCATCGCACAATTGGCGCATATGGGTTTCCAACAGCTGTTGTTGGTGACTCATGAGACTCACTGTGCATCCTCCGTTGTTCCCGGTGGTGTGAAAAGAGGGCGGGGGGGGTGCACCGGTCTTTGCACGAACTCCTTGCAGAACGAGAGAATCGACTCCTCGTGTTCTTGGTAGATTCGATGAGCTGTCTTGATCATTTCGGAAAGAATCAGTGGATCCGTTTCATCAAGCTTCACCTTCCTCCCGAGATCCCCATGCACCCGGATATACTCTAGGTCCCCGATTGCAGATGCGATATCGTTGGATGTGTTCATTTGGGAAGATGCATAGATCCGGTAGATTGGAGCTCCTTTCGCAGGGTCGAGCCAGCTGATCACTCCACTGCCGGTACGACCGGGGTCGAGTCGGTAGGGGGCGCTTGCGGTGCTCAACGAGAGTACATGGAACCGTTTTGCATCTGGATAGAGTCGCTTTGCTTCTCGGTAGGCGTAGAGTACCGGGTTGTTCGCGACCACACCACCATCGATCAGAGAGACGGGTTCGCGTTTGTCCGGGTCGAACAGTGTCGTGGGACTGAAATAGGTGGGGGCTGCGCTGGTAGCACGAGCTGCGGTTCTCACCGGAACGTCGCCGGTATGATAGCTCGAGATGATATAGGGGCGATCGTTGCCGTAATCGTAGGTCACTACCATGGTGGGAGTGAGCGACTCCCCGATTCTAGCTTCGTTGAATATGTCGAACAATAGTTGGTTGAACGAGAGGTCGTCGTACTTCTCAGTGAACAGCTGACCGATCATCTGCAATTGGAAGAGCGACTGGCTTCTGGGAAATATGATCCGACCATACTTCAGGTAGATATCGACTATCCGCTTAATATCGGGGCCTGGGTCGACGTTGAGCAACTGTTTCCCCCGTTTCTCGGCTGGGGTGGATGGCATGCTCGATTCAGGAGCCCCCCTCCGAACTGAAAGCAGTGAATTCTCACGATTCCTGCTGGTCAGAGCAAGTGCGATGAGGCCCCCTGTACTGGTTCCGCTAATGAGGTCGAAGTGGGAGTAGAGCGGTCGGTCATCCCCCATAGAGCGGAGAGCAGCCTCGATATGTTCGAGAATCGTTGCAGGTATCACTCCACGCATGCCTCCTCCATCGAGGCACAGAATGTACCGATCCTCTCCGAGTCTTCTGAGTTCTCTGTTCTTGAGATACCTGCGTAGTCCCATGGAGACAAACATGATATATTTAGCGTTGCTGGTCAAGCCGAGAGGATGCGAGGAGTGTGAATGAGCGATAGGGAAATCGGGTATGGTTCGTGTGAACTCTGCCCCCACAAGTGCACAGTCAATCGGAGCGTTGGGGAGCGGGGAGTGTGCGGTGAAACTGCTACTATGCGCATAGCGTGGATGGGCCTACACCGAGGAGAGGAGCCTCCTTTGATAGGAGATCGTGGTTCAGGAACGATCTTCTTCACAGGGTGTCCGCTCCACTGTGCCTACTGTCAGAATTGTCAGATCAGCGGAAGAGGGTCTGGATTTGGGGTGCCGGTCTCCACACACCAGTTTTCCCAGCTACTTGTCCAACTTGAATCTCTGGGTGCAGCGAACGCAAATCTCGTAACGGGCACACACTTCATTCCAGGTATCGTGGAGGGTATCGAGCATGCAAGGAGGCTTGGATTCTCGCTCCCTGTGGTATGGAACTCCTCGGGCTTCGAATCGGTCGATGCGCTGAAACTGATTGACCCGTATATCGATACGTATCTGATCGATATGAAGACACTCGATTATGAAGTTGCCTCCCGTTTTTGCGGAACGGTTCGGTATGCACAGTATATCGAGCAGGTTATCGATACGATTCTCGAGTGGCATCCGAAGACTACCATGGAAGATGGAGTGCTCACAGGGACGGTGATTCGACATCTGCTTTTTCCGGGGTGTCTCTCGGCCACCGAGGAGGTGCTCCGATGGTTCTCCGAGCGTGCGAAGCAGTCGGCTTGGTTGTCACTTATGGTGCAGTTCGTTCCTCCGCATGGTATGGATGAGTTTCCTCCTGTGGATGAGCCGGTCTATGATCGTCTCATTGCACTGCTGGAGGAGCTTGGCATTGAAGATGGGTTTGTGCAGGAGCTTGGAGAGAACATTCCCTGGATTCCAAACTTCACTCGAGACAACCCCTTTCCGGACTCATTCGCCGAACCGCTGGAGGCGTTCCTTCAGTTGAAAAGGGGCCAGACTGTAGACGATGCTACCCGATCGTAGTCCCTTCGAACGGTTCTCCCCTGAGTATGGCCAGCATGTTTGAGATATTTCTACCGTCGGCACAGACGACTTGGAGGCCGGCTTCATCGGCTTCTCGCGATGCAATTGGATCGAATGGTACATTCTTGCCTGGAATCCAGGTGTCTCCGACCATCTTTCTGAAATCTTCCCAGTTTATGGAATCGATAGGGGTCGCTTTCGGATCGATCTTCGGATCGGCAGTATACACTTTGCTGATATTCGAGAGGTTCACCACCTGTTTCGCTCCGAAGCGTTTTGCCAGATAGACAGCGTCGGTGTCGGAGCTGAATCCCGGTTTCCAACCAGCTGCGACCAATACCTGTTTGGAGAATGCGATGGGACCTGTCGGGTCGGTTACGAGCGGATCCGCACAGTAGTGGGAGAAGAGTGCTTTCACGAGCGTACCGTTCAAGTGGGTGGCTGCGATTCCGAGCCAGTCGAGCATGTCGCTATCTGGAGCTTTGCACACGGCGTTGTATGCCCTCTGATAGTTTCTTGCAGGTGCTCCTCCGCCTGTGACGAGGATGATTTTGCGACCGGCATCTTCATCCAGATAGCTCTGCATGGCCGACACGAACTGTGAAAGGAATTCGTGATCCACGGCATCGGGAACTATGATCGAGCCGCCGAGCGAAAGTACGGTGATATGGTTCATGGTTTCTCCCTCCCTGCATAGCGTACCAGAATTTCCCCAAAAGGCCACTACTCTTGCTCGCCATTTTCGTGGAATCTCTTTCGACTTTCGCCCCTGAATGTGATGGATGCTTCGTGTCCGATTCCTATGAGTGTCAGTATGAGCAGTGCAACCGCTATGGCTTTTACTATGCTCTGGTGTCGTTCCATAGTGGTGTTGAAGAAGGTAAGGAACTCCGGATTATAGAGTCTCCAGCGAGTCGCGATAAAGATGAAGTAGAAGATGCCGATCAGTTCGGTGAGCGTGTTCAAAGTGAACACTGCAGTTGTCCACCTCCCTTTGAGCATTTTCACCATAGAAACAGCGAAGTTGAGCAGTGTGATTCCCATCCATCCAATCAGAAACGGACGTAGTGGTTGTGCCATGAAAAGCGGGATAGGTTCGAAATCCCTCTGATGGATCGCGATCAGGTTGCTATTCGTATAGACAAAGACAAGAAAGAGCATGAAAAGGGTCAATCCTATCAGGTCTGTGTAGATTTCACGCTTGGTGATCTCTTTCGTGGAGGCCGCATCCAGATTGTAAAGAGCTTCGAGGTTCCAGGTCTCTTTCTGCATATTGATCTGGAAATAGTCGAGCAAGGTGAATGTTATGGTGACCCAGAGGAATACTCCGGAAGCGGCACTGAATAGGGCTGCGATGGTTTTGGCGACCATATTCAGTATGCTCAACTCCACAGGTTCAAAAAAGAATGTGATAATGGTAAGGACCAGTGTGACGGTCAGGACGATTACGGTCACGAGTTTGAGGACCATAAGGTAGAAGTCGAACGTATTCGGTCCTATGAGACACCGCTCCCTTCCTCGGTATTTCGCCGCAAGAGTGGAGGGGGCTCCTAGCTCAAGGAGGGTTCTCTCGACCATTGCATCGTTGGGATTCTCTCCTAGCATATCCAGAATATTGGAAGCTAGCTCGATTCTTACATCTTCTCGCTCCTGTGGGCGCAGAAATCTCACTGTCTCTGCAATATATCGTTCAATCAGTTCATGCATGGCTCTCCTCCTCCATCAACGCATGGATTGTCTTCTGTTGACTCTTCCAGCTCTGTTTGAGTGCCGAATAGAGTTCGGATCCTGCCGCACTGAGTTGATAATACTTTCTTGGTCTACTCTCTGTGGTGTCCCAGCTGCTTTCGAGTACTCCTTGACTCTCCAGCCTTCTCAACATGGGATACAGCGTATTCGCTTCCAGGGGGATCTCCTTTTCTGCAAGGTTCTGCAGCAGTGAGTATCCATACTGTGGTCTGGTCAGCTGGCTAAGTACGCAGAGTGTATAAGTTCCACGGTTGAGTTCCGAGATGAAATTTGACAGGGTCTCTTCTTTCATAAGCACCTCATGGACACACAATACTGTGTGATACACACTATTGTCAACACTAAAGTATGGTGCGTATGTGCGTTCGTGACTCTCTCTCTTTGTCGCACAGATTTGAAGCATTCGTGCTTGAAGATGCGTTATTACGGTACCAGCAATGTAAGAGAGCTGGAAAGGAGAGTATATGAACAATTTGAATTCGATTCTCATTGACGTTTGTATTTCTAACTCTATAAAATATAACGAGATAACTGTGTATTGCTATAGCTTGAGTAGAGGAGGTTGCCATGAATTATCAAGATGATGAATTGATGCAAATCTTTTCAATGTTGGACCTTCACTCGAGATCGGATCAGGGTAATCTTGATAACGTGCTTGATGAAATCACCTATCCCGAGCAACATTTTGACCCCATCAAACGATATCGTTTGGAGACTAAAACACACCGCAAGCTGAAGATCTGTGCCCAAAGCGGCTATAAATACCAGGCTGTTCCAGCAATAAGATTGCAGGGGAAATGGCTTCAAAAATTAGGATTTGAGATTGGCAAAAAAGTGAATGTAGAGTGTTTGGACGGAAAATTGAGCATTTCTTTAGAAGATACAACAACATAATTTTTATATGCTCCCCCAATTCAAACACTCATTATTTAGATGAAATATTTAATAAGTATTTCAGTGTATTCATTATTTGAAGAACTTAAGATCTTATTTTTCAACATAGGGACAATATTTTGCTTCATCTTTTCGTTATTGGAAATTTCTAATAATAGTTGATGATTATATGTTCTTAGCCATGCTATTTTAAATTTACGATAATCAAAGTGTAGAGGATCAACAAAAAAATCAAATTGATCGTCCGTTCCTAATAAGTTTAAGAATCTTTCACTTTTAATTTCCCCAATGAAGTATAATACTGCAATTTCAATAACATAATTTTTGCTACCAACAATGATTTTTTTCTGTTTATTTAATTCAATAGTCTTTAATTGTTGCTTTAGGTATTCATAAATCATGGGTTCGTATTCAGATAAATCCTGAATATCACCAGTCGATTTTCTTTCTAGTACATCAGAAATATCTGATATTCCTTTTATTTTAGAAAGATGCTGTCTCGCTTTGTTTGATAGTATTGGGTACAGCTTATAAAAATATGAAACTTTGGATTTCATCTCGTCTGATAGCTCCGTGGCCAGGTTAGAGAGCGTATTAGATACATAATCTTCATGAAAATGATGAATCAAATTAGAGAAAAACCAAGAGCCTATGCCATTTGAAGTTAATTCAGAAAACTGATCATTTTCATAGTTTTGAGATACGCTTATCAAAAACTGTTCTATTATTTGAATAGCCTTTGCTGGCAATCCGTTGTTTCCACATATTTGATCACACCAAAGCCATTTTTTTCCAATGTCAGCTTCTGACAATGGAAAATGAAAAAGAATAGCATTTATTATTTTTATGATTGTTTCTTCTGAGAGGTTGATGTATTTTGCAAATCGGAATGTGGTTTTTGCCTCTTTTATAAACCTATTATGAAAAGAAAAGTTAACTCCAGAGCATTTCTCCACAAGAACACTTACAATGCTGCAGATGTAATTTTCTATTTCCTCTTTATTTATGAAATTGAAATTTTCTATTTTGCAACTTCTTTCAAGATTAATTAGCTCCTCTTCAGTAAAATATTTTGTAATGTTGACAAAATCATAATACCCAACAGAAAAATTTGTTTTCTTAATACCCAGAAATGTTCCAATTTCATCTATATCGCGTGTCCGATCGTAATGCTCTCTTTCAAATTGGATCGTTAGTGAATTCCGAACATACTCTTTAATTACAAACGAAGTTGCTGTCCATAAGCAATTTTCATATAAAAAGCGAAGAGTATCGTTAAGCCTGAGTTGAACTTCTATATCAGATGTTAACTTTCCAAACGAATATGATCCCTTATTAATCTCAGCATGAATTTTTCCTGATAATTCAGAAAGCCTAACTGTATCTTGATAGAGAAACTGATTGTCACTTAAAAACTCGAGTAATTTGTACTTTTCTTGGAAATCATTTGGCATACTTCGGAAGATGTCATTGATGTCCAATTTCTCCATTTCAATTTTAATTTTTTCCACAAATTCACTAGAATATGATTCTTTATAGCCATGACCTATTAAATTTAAACGGCCGTAAAATCGTTCATTTTGAACTATTGATTGGTATAGATTAAATCTATTGATCTGAGAAAGATAATAGATCCACCATTTTTTCTCATGAATAGATCTAGAAATGATATCTGAATATAAGTTGTAGGCTTTTTCCCAATCGCCTAAATATGCAAGATAAAAAGCTTTTTCATAGTTATCTTCAATCAATGTGGATGAAGACTGAATTGAAGCTTCCATGGCGGCATAGTTTAAATTATATGCATAACTGCTGATGGAGAATTCGTATTTAGAGCCTCTGAAACCAGTGTTATCATACATACCAAAAATGTTATTACGTTCAAAAAAAAGTAAAATATCTCTGAATTTTTCTCTTGATTCTGCCGAGAGTGAAGGTCCTCCACTCTCCTTAAGTTTAAAAAACTGATCCAAATAATCTTTTGTTCTGTCTTTTAATTTGCTAATCACTCCATTCACTTCAAAGTAGTATTCACGATCAAACACAAATTTTAGATCTATCTTTCTGATATACTTTAGCACAAATAAAGGTTCTAATTTCTGGAAGATATGATTAACAATATCGTTGTCTGAAGTCAGATTATAAGCATTGCTGGATTCAATCAGTTTTTGCATGACAATACTATAACGCTTTGGGTAGTCGTTCTTCTCAGAATCAGAGATTTTTGTGGAATCAATAATTCTTAATCCCTTTTTCTCATAGTAAGTTAAAGTAGAATCATCAATCGGATCAGGATCTGTATGGATAAAGAAGGGTTTGTTATAGTGATCTTTCTGTAAATGCTTAACCCAATTTAACAACAGATTGATATTATAGTCTCCAAGACCGTACCCAATGAAAACTATTGTATTTGTTGCCATAATAGTTTTCATTAAGTTGTTAATTAACGGATATTTAATTTCATAATCGAGATAATCACTTTCTTTTAGAACCAAATACTCCCCTTTATACCCTCGGCTGAAATCGCCATGTGCTTTAAGTAAATACCGTGTTGAAGATGCTTTTGCTACGTCTTCCTCAACACTGATATGACTATAATATTTGCCTCTTTGCCAACATGTCTTTTCAATTAAATCATCGTAATTTGTGGTGATGATATGAATCGGGTTTAGCGCAAGTATATTATAATGGATCGGATGGGGAGATACTTCGACATTAAATATTTCTTCAAGTATACTGTCATAAGCATTACTCCCTTTTACGTCATAGAATATTTGGGGAATTCTTAAGAACTCATCAGTAGTATACGAATCTTTTTGCGCGCCATGCAGTTCCCAATAATACTTCGCCACCAATTCTTTCCAAGTCGGATAACCTGATAATTTTGATAGACCAGCACCAATAAAAAAAACCAATTTGCCGGAATTTGATGCTCTTGTGATCTCATTGATAGAATCAGGAAGGTTCTCTACTGTCATTTACTTAACTTTATCCTTCAAGCTTCCGCTTTTAAATATTTTCAAATATTCATCTGGGATACTCCCCATCTTATCAAGACTCATAATGGAATGCACTAATTATTTTACCCATTATTTAATTATTTCTAAATTCATAAATTAATTAGGAGAAATTTGTCGTATGAGGTTTGTGTGCCTTTGTATTGAATATTGGGTCAATATCCAGTTGTAGTATGAAGGTGAGCAAGATCTGATATCTAAGGATAAGATTTAAATCTCTAAGGATTGCATTTCTCAGTGGGCGTCTGAAGATAATTACACTAATCTCATAAATCAGCCTATTAATGCCCTTTCGAAGAAAATTACATTAAGCATATCGTAACCTATATAGTAGGGTCGAACACAAAGGAAGATCCTTTCTAATCCTGTTGCCTTTTTTTGTGATCATTGTAGCAATTCCTACTACAATATTTTCGGTTGGTGCCGTAGGTCACAAACGTCTCGCCACAGTTTTGACAAGTAACTTTGTTTGTAGCCCGTCCTTCGCCGGCTTTGAATTTTGCATACCGATTCCACCAATCCTGCCGGCATCCGTCCGAGCAAAAAATCTTTTTCCTAAAACCGGGGGTATGTTCAAGTTCTTTCCCGCAAGTCTTGCAGAGCACATGCTCTC
>Ga0334901_1002542_pt1 | contig 15355 bp, 11 predicted proteins | sample GraSluR3_MG_3_FD_207216 | JGI IMG/M metagenome (GOLD analysis project Ga0334901, IMG submission 207216) | Sludge microbial communities from methane-producing bioreactor in Wageningen University, Netherlands - Granular Sludge_15_08-R3 | ecosystem: Engineered > Bioreactor > Anaerobic >... | reverse complement strand
CCGCTACGCTCCACTTCACAATTAGAATTTGAAAATAAAATGTAAACCAATAATAGGATTAAAAAAAATGTGTAAATTTATAGCAGGATTATAATGTTAAACTGTAAACTTTTTTTAGGACGAGACACACGAACCCGAAGCAATCTGCTATCCCCCACCGTCATTGCACGGAAGACGTAGAACGACAAAGCAATCTGCCCTACCAACTCATTACCATATAACAGATTGCTTCTCCGCCGTTTGGCGAATCGCAATGACGGTGTATGAGATAATAACGGCTCTGAGTTAAGCATTAGTTTCATTATTATTTGTTATTTTTCGGTTTCAATTTAGCAATTTTCTCCGGACATCCCGCTAATTTTACTTGAATATACTGAAGCATTTTTTAAAACATAATAAAATTCAAATCAATAAACTTAACTTTGCCCCTATGTCGATGGAATTAATTGCCCAGTCGGGTTTAGATTTTTGGCTTATTAGCCTGATACTGATTTCAGCCGGATTTGTTGTTGGCATTATCAACACTATGGCAGGAAGCGGAACAGTAATTACCTATTCGATATTTATGGCACTAGGTATGCCTGCTCCAATGGCAAATGGCACCATAAGGCTTGGAGTAATTATGCAAACACTTGCTGCAAGCATAAAATTTTTCAAAAAGGATAAGTTGGATATTAACAAAGCGTTAATATTAGCAATTCCGGTTATTGTTGGTTCTATCACAGGAGCACAAATTGCAGCTACAATAGATAAAAGTATTTTTGAGAAAGTAATAGGTATTATATTACTTCTGCTTTTAATATCGATTTTTTTTGATCCCAAAAAATGGATAAATGGCTTACAACACAAGCAAAAAAAGAAAGTCGGAATAATACAATTGCTTATGTTTTTAGCAATTGGTTTTTATGGCGGTTTTATACATATAGGAGTTGGTATTTTTCTAATTTCGGCATTAGTAATGAATGCCGGCTACGATTTAGTTAGAGCCAATGCAATAAAAGTTTTTTTAGTGTTTCTTTATTCTCCCTTTGCCTTATTAGTTTATATCCTTCACGATCAGGTGTTGTTTATACTTGGAGGGATAGCTGCTATAGGTAACCTTTTTGGTGGAATGCTTGGAGCACATTTAGCAATAAATAAAGGTTCAAAATTTGTCCGGTATTTTCTAGTTTTGATTATAGTATTATTTAGTACAAAACTATTAGGATTGTGGGATTGGCTACTTTAATGGAAAAACAAATAAGCCACAAATATTGCAGCAATAATTCCGGCAAAATCAGCAATTAAGCCACATACAACGGCATGTCGAGTTTTCCTTATACCAACAGAGCCAAAGTAAACAGCTATAATATAAAAGGTAGTATCAGTAGCTCCCTGCATAGTGCTTACTAATCTTCCTACAAAAGAATCGGTTCCGTATTGAGCCATTGCATCAACCATTAAACCTCTTGCTCCACTCCCACTCAACGGCTTCATTAAAGCAGTAGGCAATGCAGGAACAAAATCTGTATTCATGCCGAGCATACTAAAAAACCAAGCCAAACCCGATATTATAAAGTCCATAGCCCCAGATGCTCGAAAAACTCCAATACCAACTAAAATAGCCACGAGATAAGGTATAATTTTAACGGCTACTTTAAAGCCATCTTTTGCCCCTTCGATAAATGTTTCGTAAACATTAATTTTACGTCTTACTGCCATAAGAACAAATGCAATAATTATTACAAAAAGGATAAAATTACCTGCAAATGTTGAAATTGTATTTACTTCCGAAGACCCAAGCGTACTAAAATACCAAATAACTAATGCCATTAAGATACTAAATCCACCTAAATATGCAAGAACAGTTCTTTTAAGCAGATTAATCCTCTGATACAATGAAACAGCCATAATCCCAACTAATGTGCTTACAAAAGTTGATATTAAAATAGGAACAAAAATATCTGCAGGATTAGCGGCTCCCATTTGTGCACGATAAACCATAATACTAACTGGTATAAGCGTTAAACCCGAAGTATTGAGCACAAGAAACATAATCATTGCATTACTAGCTCGTTTCTTATCAGGATTTAGGGCTTGTAATTCAGTCATAGCCTTTAATCCAAGTGGTGTTGCTGCATTATCTAATCCTAACATATTGGCAGCTACATTCATTACCATACTCCCATGAACAGAATGATTTCGAGGAATCTCCGGGAAAAGCTTATTAAATAAAGGACCAATTACTTTTGCTAATACACCTATAGCACCTCCTTTCTCTCCAACTTTCATTATACCCAACCACAAAGTCATAACTCCGGTAAGCCCCAAAGATAATTCAAAGCCGAGCTTTGCCATATCAAAAGTACTTTGCATAATTGTGGTAAATACCTCTGTATCACCCATAAGAATAAGACGAGCAAGAGCTACCAAAAATGCAATTACAAAAAAGCCTATCCAGATATAGTTTAAAACCATAACAAAGTTTTATAATTGTAAAAGTAAGTCCTTAGAATACATCAACAAACAAGCAGTTTCGCTTTGTTTCAACAGAATAATTAACATTATTATTTACAATATTTTTGTAAGCTTAATTGAGCCTCAGGATAGTTGTAGTGTGCTGCTTTATGCCAATACGAGCATGCATTTTCAACATTATTTAATTGATATTCGCAATTTGCTGCCTTAAACCAGATATTACCTTGTACAGGATTTATATCAAGCGACATCATAAAGCTATATAAAGCTGGCTGCCAATCTGTTATCCTAAAAAAACACTCTCCTAAATCATTAAAGTATTTTATTTGCGAAGGGTCTTTTTCAATCAAAATATTTAAACTTTGTATTGCATCCCAATAACGCTCAATATTCATAGAAACTATTACAAACATATATTGAACTGAATCGCAATGTTTAAAATGCTTGGTGTAAAGAAGCAAATCATCGTGTGCCTGATAGTATTTTCCAGAGTTATTAGCTGCAATAGCACGATAAAGATAAGCCTCAGCATCTAATTCGTTTAAATCCAAAACTTTGCTCCACGAAGTAAAAGCATTTGCATCCCTTTTAAGTGCCATTTCGATAAGTGATTGCAAACGCCAATAATCGTAATTACGATTTCGCATGCTTATCGCCTTATTAATATCTTTTAATGCCTGTTTATAATCTTTATTATTATAATTTGCTAAAGCACGATAATAATAAAGATTATGGTTTTCCGATTTTGAGAGATATTGATCAGCTAAATTTATTGCTTCAAAATTATCATCCATTTTTATCATCCGGGCTATTTCATCAAGGCTTGTGTATAATTTCCCAAATTGTTGATTTCTCCAAAACTCTCGCCATTTATCATCAGATTTAACAAAATTAAAAGAAGTATCACTAATTACCTGATGGCGTAAATACTGTCCATTATTGTCAAAATATTTTTTTAGATATTCAATTGTTAAATCAACATTTGATTTAAAAGCAGCACACTTAGCCATTCCATAATAATACTCTGATGGATATTGCTCATTCAAAGCATTATAAGTAATTTCGGCTTTAGCAATATCTCCTGTTTTAAGATATAAATCGGCCAAAAGCAAATTTAATTCGTACTGTTGCTCATTTTCGGTTAAATACCTTTCTGCTTGCATTATAGCCGTATAAATATCTCCCCTTTCGGCAGATGCTAATACAGAAAAATACTTATCCCTAAAATCCTGAGAAAATAAACCGACAGGTATCAGTGCAAATACAATAACGATATTTATTATATATTTTCTCATTCTGATATAGGTTGAGTATCACTACCTGTAATAACGTGAATAAACCCTGTTAAATGTCTGACTTCAACACCTGTTAGTCGTCTTTCGTAAACATCACAAGTATAGAAATATACACCATCACTAACAAGTTTATTATTTTTAAAGTATCTACCATCCCAATTAATTTCGGGATCATCGGTTTCATAAACTACTATTCCCCATCGGTTTGTAATTTTAATATCAATTTTTTCAACGAAATAATAAGGTTTTACAGGAGTATATAAATCATTGAAACCATCAGCATTTGGCGTAAATACATTAGGCAACTTATAATATATACAATTATCAAGGCAAACCCTGTTTGAAGGCTGACTCTCGTTCAAAAATGAATCTATTGCTGTAACATAATAGCATCCCGCCATACTCGTAATGGGATAATGCAAAAAGAAAGTACTGTCTTTATGATGCGGATTATAAATAATACTTGATTCTCCTTCTAATGTTGGGCTGTAATAAAGCTTATAAGCAAACACATCCTTGTAAGAAGAATCTGCAATTTCCCAAAATAATCGGTTGTATGTACTATCGCAAACACTTTCTCCATGAAGCACAGGAATAGATGGTGGGACAGTATCAACCGGACTTGCACACTGCTCATGCGAAAGATTAATTATTGGGCTAATTAAACCTTCAACATTATATGTTCCTTTAGATTTTACATAATAGCAATATTCTAAACCATTTACCAAACCTTTGTCAATAAAATAATCATCTTCGGTAAATCCAATTGAATCAAACAATAAAGAATTTTCATTAAATCTAAATACATGATACTCGTGATTTAACCAAGGAACATATTTCAAAAAATTAATTTTCAGTTCATTATCACCTTCCTCAATATCCAAAAATATTGAACTTGCAATATGTGGTGTTCCAATTAAGAAACGATTTTCTGGTTCATCATTGAAAAATTCTATTTTATAAGAATAAGGATATTCTAAAGTATTTAACCCTGTATCTATAAATACAGTATCATTAATAGAAAGGGTAGAATCAATGAGCTGCATATTTTCGCCCCACAAATCATTAGAACGATAAATCAGATATTTATAAGGTCCCGGAGCTTGCACAGTATCAAATTCGGTAGGCTTTGACCAAGCTATATAAATTTCACCATTATTTTCGTCTGTTTCGAGAACACTAACATTTGTAATAGTTGGTATTCCCCTTATCAATTCGGTACAAACCTCCTCAGAAGCATATCCTTCTACCCCATCAGGAAAAACCGCAGTTATGATATAACAATATTCAAATCCTTGGGGCAAGCCTGCACCATTATCATTGTCAATAAATAGTGTATTACTGTATCCATCTGTTGTACCAACTAATTCATAACCTGTTTCTTCGGGGACTCCAATTTCACAAAAATCCGGAATAAATCCTGAAGCTGTAATTCTGCGATAAATATTATAAGCTATAACTTCTGTACACCTGTTAGGGTTCCAGCTTACGCTTATACTATTGCTTGTAGGTATTAGCTGAACATTCTTAACTGCAGGTCCTACAACATAAATATTGATATTTTTTATATCAACGAGACTCGTCGGCGAACTATTGTCTTCGGCTTTTATATTTAGTAAATAGGGTTGTTTACGCACATGAGCACAAACTGTTTGCCACCTAAATCTACCTTCTGATTCACCTGCACCTACCACTTCCCACTCAAAGGATGCTGTTCCTTCCATAACTAAAAAGGGACCACCGTATGCCGATAGCATTACACTATCACCATCGGAATCGGTAGCAGAAAACTCTAAAATTAAAAGTGAGTCGGCTTCTACGCAAATTACTGAAGGAGCAACAATTTCCGGAGGTAAATTATCGGTTTCGTAAACCTCAATTTGCATATCACGAACTATTTCTCCAATCTTTATACCTGAACGCCATTCTTCAATCAAAATTGCAATATTATAAACGCCTGTTTGTGTGGGTGCGTCCCAAACCAAATCACCTGTAATTTCGTTAATAGTAAGTGAATTGGAAGCAGGCGGAAAGCTATAACTAGGAATTGGTTCTCCGTTTGTACCACGACAAATTGTTAACTTATACGAAATACTATCGCCATCAGGGTCAAAAGCTCCTGGATTATGAATAAATATCTGCCCTACTGCTGCCTTATCAACAGGAGGTTGAGTTAAAACCGGAGTATTATTACTTCCAAGGTTGGAACTAATCATTAGAGTAGTGGATATAGAAAACAAAGTATTTACTGAGTTTGGAATATTTTCAACTCCCAAATTTCTATTCGGATCTTCTACTACAAGTTCGTAGATACCCGGTCCAGGAAATGTATGAGTACCCTCATAACGATTATAACGGTAAAAATCCGGCAAATCGACTAACTCAACACGAGGCAAAACAGAAGATGTACCATCTCCCCACAAAATTTCAAGTTGATCTCGATCGGCAGTCCAGCCAGGCCCTGTAGCCGTATAGGTAGTAATTGTTATTTTATAAGTAAGATCCGAAATCTGCTGATATGTAATTTCACCTGCACGATTGTGTGTACAATGAGCAGTAAAAGCCCACAAACTTAGCAATATAACAATTACAATTCGTTTCATAACATTCTAACCTGTAAAGTTACAATATAATTGTGTAATAGACCGAAGCTTTTAAAACATTATTCAAAAATATTTTAGTTTATAACAAAAGGATTAATAAGTTTTTTTAATTTTACACATCATTAAATAAAATCATACACGATGAATGATATAATAATAACTACAGCAGATTTTATCCCCGGCAAAGAAATTACTGAATCATTGGGAATAGCACGTGGCAGTACTGTAAGGGCAAGAAATATAGGACGTGATTTTTTTGCAGGACTAAAAAATATCGTAGGCGGTGAAATACAAGAATACACAAAATTACAGGCTCATGCACGCGAACAAGCTCTGCAGCGTATGACTGATGATGCACAAAAATTAGGAGCCGATGCAATTATTAATGTAAGATTTAATACTGCAATGATAATGCAAGGCACAGCTGAAATTCTTGCTTATGGTACAGCAGTAAAAATTAAGTAATGGTTTTTGTTGGGAAAATTTTACCAATAATTTTTGGTATTGTACTGGCTCTAATAATTGCAGGTATAGTAATTGTAATTGTTAGGCAAATCGAAAACAATAATTCTGACCAGTATGAAAAAAGGGATAATTAATTACCACAAAACTAATTACAAATAAAACCCTGCTTGTCATTTATATGCTTTTATAGCTTTCTCATTATAAAAACATAAAAATATTTCATTCCCGAATTAATAAAAACTACTTTTGCAGGCTGATTTTTTTAAAGCTTAAAATTAAACAATGGAAATAAGAAATATTGCAATTATAGCTCATGTTGATCATGGTAAAACAACACTAGTTGACCGAATATTACACCAAACTAAAATATTTCGAGAGAACCAAGAAGTACAAGATCTATTTTTAGACTCAAACGATTTAGAAAGAGAACGTGGCATTACTATTCTATCAAAAAATGTTTCGGTACGATATAAAAACACAAAAATTAATATCATTGATACTCCGGGACACTCCGATTTTGGTGGTGAAGTTGAACGAGTACTAAATATGGCAGATGGTGTACTACTACTCGTAGATGCATTTGAAGGTCCTATGCCACAAACCCGTTTTGTTCTTCAAAAAGCTTTAGAACTCGGACTTAAACCCATAGTAGTAATTAACAAGGTTGACAAACCAAATTGCAAACCCGACGAAACTAACGAAGAGGTCTTTGATTTAATGTTTTCGTTAGATGCCAGCGAAGAGCAATTAAATTACCCAACAGTTTACGGTAGCTCAAAGCAAGGTTGGATGAGTGCACATTGGGAAAATCCCTCAAAAGATATTACTTATCTATTAGATACAATTATTGAATATTTTGAACCTCCTGCCAAAAATGAAGGAAGCTTACAATTGCAAATTAGCTCAATTGACTACTCATCGTACACCGGAAAAATTGCTGTAGGTAGAATTCATAGAGGAAGAATTAAAATGGGCGATAAAGTTTCGGTTGTGCAGCGCAATGGCATAGTAAACAAATCAGTTGTTAAAGAACTCTACCGATTTGAGGGATTGGGAAAAGAAAAAACAAAAACCGAAATAAGCTCAGGAGAAATTGTAGCCATTATGGGAATAGAAAATTTTGATATTGGCGACACTATTGCCGATTTTGAAAACCCTGAACCCCTTCCTACAATATCGGTTGATGAACCTTCGATGAGTATGCTATTTACAATTAATAATTCTCCTTTTATGGGGCAAGACGGTAAATTCGTAACATCAAGGCACTTGCGAGATCGGCTTTTTAAAGAAACAGAGAAAAACCTCGCTCTAAAAGTTGAAGAAACTAATTCACCGGAAAAATTTATTGTTTACGGTAGAGGAATATTACACTTATCTATATTAGTTGAGACAATGAGACGCGAAGGCTACGAAATGCAACTCGGTCAACCTAAAGTTGTTATTAAAGAAATAAAAGGTTTCAAACACGAACCTATTGAACTACTATATGTTAACACTGATGAAGAGTTTTCGGGTAAAGTAATTGATTTAGTTACAAAACGCCGTGGAGATATTCTTAATATTGGAACTAAAAACGACCGGACAAACCTTGAATTTAAAATACCTGCACGTGGACTAATAGGATTAACAAACGCAATACTTACTGTTACCGAAGGAGAAGCTGTAATATCGCACCGCTTTAAAGGCTACGAACCATGGAAAGGCGACATTATAACGGACAAAAATGGGGCATTAATATCTCAAGAAACAGGTAAAGCTATACCTTACGCAATCGATAAATTACAGGACAGAGGGCGATTCTTTGTTGAGCCTAACGAAGATGTTTACACTGGTCAAGTTATTGGAGAAAATACTAGAACAGATGACATTGTCCTAAATATTGTTAAAACAAAAAAACTAACTAATATGAGAGCTTCCGGCTCCGACGAAAAAATAAGTATTGCTCCTGCTATAAAATTCTCTCTAGAAGAAATTATGGAATACGTTAAAGAAGACGAATATGTAGAAGTTACCCCAAAACACGTAAGACTAAGAAAAATTTTACTAGATGAACACGATAGGAAAAAAAACAAAAAACAAGGGAATAACTAAACTGGTTTTGCGAATGGAATTTAAACATTAGAACATTTCTGCGATAACGCTAATTTGGATTTGTTCAATAGATTAAAAAAAGAAATTATTACTAATCTTCAAGTTTAAAAAATAATTTTAATATAAGTTTACGTAATAAGTCAACAGGTATTATACTAATTGACAAAACTAGTATTATGCCCAATTCTCTAACATACAAACTTGTTGTTCTAAGAATATCTCCACCAATATAAGTAAATACAATCTGTAAGAAAAATATTAATGCTATTATCGGCAAAAAACCTTTATTACTAAGTATTTTCTCTAATAGATTAATCTTATCTGTCCGTGCATTAAAACTATTGAACATTACAAGAAAAATAAATAGGTTAAAGAATGCTGTTAAAAACACATCATTATCAGGAACTCCATTTCGCATAAATAATTCTTTAAAAGGAGGGAACAGTAGAAAGAACAATGAAAATGCGGTAATATATAATCCACCTGTAAATATTCCTGATGCCATATATCTTGAAATGATATTTGCTTTTCGGTTAATTGGCTTTTCTTTCATAAACCGCTTAAGAGCGGGTTCTCCGCCTAAAGCAAGAGCTGCTAGTGTATCCATAATAATATTTATCCAAAGCAATTGAATAATTGTGAGCGGGAAATCAAAACCGACTAAAGGACCTACAAAAGCAGTAAGCACAGCTGCAATATTAACAGTTAACTGAAAAACGATAAACTTACGAATAGATTTAAAAATAGTTCTACCATATCTAATGGCATTAGTAATTGATGAAAAATTATCGTCTAATATAACAATATCACCGGCTTCTTTAGCTACTTCGCTTCCACTACCCATCGCAAAACCAACGTCAGACAGTTTTAATGCCGAAGAGTCGTTTACACCATCACCTGTCATACCTACAACTTTGCCCAAATTCTGAGCAATTCTTACTAGTCGGCTTTTATCTGTAGGTAAAGCTCTAGCCACAACTTTGAGATCAGGCAATATTTTTGCAATTTCTTCATCAGTCATTTTATTCAAGTCCTGCGAAGTAATTACAATATCAGAATCAAGTTGTAATAATCCCACTTCGCCAGCAATTGCAGCAGCTGTTCCTTTACGATCGCCGGTAATCATTACTACTTGTATTCCAGCCTGATGAGCCATTTCGATTGCGTTTTTCGATTCAGACCTAATATCGTCTTTAATTCCTATGATACCCAAAAGTGCAAGACCCTCAGGCAAATCACCTTCCTCTTCAATCCGGTTATCCGAACATGCTATGGCAATCAGGCGAATGCCTTGATTAGCAAACATATCCGACTTTTCAATAAGTGAACGTTTAGATTCAATTCTACAAAGTTCTCCTCTGTTATTAAAATAAGAGGTACATTTCTCCATTAGTACTTCAACTGCTCCTTTAATAAAACTAACCTTTGGGCTTAGAAACAATTTTTCGAAATCAGCTCCTCCATCTACCATAGTAGCCGAAAACTTTTTTGCACTATTAAACCTTATTGTAGCTAGCGTTGTAGTGTTCTCATTATTAAGTAGTCTATCTTCAATATCAACAAAACTCATCAGAGCTCTTTCTGAAGCATTACCTCCTACCGGATGTCCTTTAGAATCAATAACACTAAAACTGTTTTCGCTTACTGCAATCTTTATCAATTGCTGTAAATCAAAAGGTACTTTATTGTAGCTTTCAAAAGATTCTCCTTCTCCATTTATCATAAATACAGGTTCAAGCATACCTTTAGTAAGAGTCCCTGTTTTGTCGGTAAATAAAATATTAATACTACCGGAGGTTTCTATTCCCAAAAGTTTCCGGACTAAGACTTTCTCACTAAGCATTTTTCGCATATTAAGCGACAATACTATTGCAATCATCATTGGCAAACCTTCGGGGACAGCTGCCACAATAATTATTATTGCCAACACTAAAGCATGAACTACATCATTTAATAGTAATTCCCAATTTTTTATATAATCTAAAATTAAATCAGGATTAAAATCGTGAGCTATTACAATTTTATTAAATACAAATGCCAGAAATATTAAAATAGCTCCGATATAACCAAAGCGGCTAATAAGTTTTGCAAGATTTTTAAGCTTCAATTGCAATGGCGATAATCTTGTAGTTTTTACACTCAATTCATCGGTAAGCTTACCATAAAAACTTGCTGCCCCAACAGCTTCTACAACCATAACAGCTTCGCCATCTTCAACTACCGACCCCCTATAAACAAAATACGGATCAGAAAAATCTACATTTTCGGGAAAATTGAGCTCTTCGCTTGATTTTTTTAGTACGGCATAAGATTCTCCTGTAAGAGACGCTTGATTTACTCGCAATTCTCCTTGTATCAATCTTCCATCGGCAGGCAACTTATCACCACTTTGCAATAATACATAATCACCCTTTACAATATCATTAATAAACACTCTTTTTATTTCACCATCTCTAAAAACATTACAATATATTGAAGAAGCCTCTTCTTGTAACTTTTGAAAAGAATTTTCGTTTTTATACTCCGAAAATGTTGACACAAAAACTGATAATAAAACAGCTACCCCAATACCAATGGCTTCATACCATTCGGTAAGTTCTAAGAATGAAAGAACTATTATAACAACAAGAGCAACTAAAAGAATAATAATAAGGGGGTCTTTAAAATTACTAACCAATTTGTGCCAAAAAGTTTCCGTTTGAGACATTGTAAGCTCATTGCTGCCGAATTGTTTACGGTTTTGCTCCACCTCTCCTAAACTCAACCCTGAATATGAATATTTCATTTAAATAATTTGCTTTAAATAACACTTAATAATAATACAAATATATATATAATAAATTATTGACTAAACGTTCAGTCAAAATTATATAATATTTTTTAAATAGCAAATATATTAATCTAAAAAATCTTTTCTATCCATTTTTCCCATCAACAATTCTATTATTCTATCTATCTAAATGTTAATAAGATGCAATAAAAATTATTAACTAATTTTATAAAATGTTAATAGTGAAACTGTTTGATTGTATTTTCAAGTATTATAAACAACCCATACTATAAAATTTTATTAATAAAATATGTGAATTTCTTGTGAATACAAAACATTAAAAATATTTGCAATTAGCACATAATCAGTACTATATTTACAATACCAAGTGAGAGATAAAAGCCTGCTATACTTGAGTAAAATTTTTGAGACAAAGTTTTCTTACGGGATTACAAAGTTAGCAACAAATAAAATTTATTATTAATTTAAATTATACATTATGAAAAAGATTCTTTTTACAATTTCATTACAATTATTATTAGGCTTAGGTTTGTATTCTCAAATAAAGGTTCATTCCTCAGGAGATGTTTCACTTGGAGTTCCAATTACAAGGATGGATTTTAATGTTAATATCGAAACAAATTCTGATACAAAGGCTATTGTATATGCTCAATCTTATAATGATGCAAGCATGTGGGTTGGGAATGGTTATATGGCTTATGGTTTAGGAGTTGAAACTTCAAGTAGTAATGGATTTTTTTACATTAATGCTAATAGTCCTAAAAAAGTTGCTATTATAAGAAATTGTCCTAAATATACTATTGGCTTAGGGTTTGCAGGTATTACTGATCCTAATGTTGATGGAGATTATTATTTACATGTAAATGGTCCTATAAAGGTTCAATATTGTACTGAATATTCAGATATAAGACTAAAGAACAATATTGAAGACTTTTCAAATCCAAACAGATTATTAGATTTACAAGCTATTTCGTATAATTTCAACAATCGTGAAGATGAAAATGAAGATTATATTGATACAGTAGAATATATTTTACAAGAAGGCGAGTTTGTAAGACGAAAACACTATGGATTTAGTGCACAAGATGTTCAAGATATCTTTCCTAATTTAGTTTACGAAGGAGAAGATGGGTATTTGGCATTAAATTATGTTGAATTTGTACCTATGTTGGTAGAGGCATATAAACAACAACAAAGTAAAATAGATGAATTAGAGCAAACAATAAATTCCTGTTGCTCGTTTGAGTCTCAAAATAAATCAACAAATGCAATTGATAATACTTTAGAACAAAATACTCTGAAAACTAGTTCATATTTAGAACAGAATACACCAAATCCTTTTACAAATGAGACTTTAATAAAATACAATGTATCTGGAGTAAATAGTGATGCTCAAATTTTAGTGTTTGATATGACAGGAAAATTGTTAAAGAGTTACAAAGCAATGCAAGGAAAAAATCAACTTGTTATAAAAAAAGAAGATTTAATTGCAGGTATGTATTATTATAGTTTAATAATTGCAGGTAAAGAAATTGACACTAAAAAAATGATTTTAATAGACTAGTATTATGAAAAGAATAGATTTAATAATATTGTTTTTATTCCCAACTATTTTGTTTGCACAAAGTAGTTGTATAAACAGAAAGGAAAATAATACTATAACTAGCGTTTTCCCTGTAAAAAATGCAGTAGCTATTAATACAAGAGGATTAACAAAAGTTAATAATCAAAGTACAGAATTAAATTATCTTCCTGATAATGACTGGAAAATTCATAATAATTATGTACATTCAAATTGTGATAATTATTTCTCGAATAACAATAAATATTGGAATTTGTCAAATGGAATATTAACATTAAAACTTTTCGATGATGTAAGTTATTATAATGGTTATTTATATGAGTACACAGCAGGTGTATTAGTAAATGAATTCATAAATCAACGATATGGTTATTTTGAGACTCGAATTAGGCACATACCCAATGATATGTCAGGTTTGTGTATGTCTTTTTGGAGTTCAGGGGGAATTTGGACTACTCCAACATATAGAGAATTTGACGTGATTGAACATTTTGTTGCAAATTCACATGCAAATGTATATCATACAACATCTTCATTTGGAGCACGGAGGTTTGTTGATATGAGCATTTATAATTCTACAGATTGGTTTATTTTTGGAATGGAATGGACACCAGAAGAATATAGGTTTTATATTAACAATTATCTTGTTGGATATGCTACTTATGGAGAAACTTGTGTTCCCAAAGAATTAGAAAATACTAATTTTTGGAAAGTATGGATAGCAAAATTGAAGCATGATACTAATGATCCTAGTACAGGTTATCCAGTAGAGATAGATGTTGACTATGTAAGAATTTATAAATTTGACACTCAAAATATAAATTTGGATTATTATGGTACATTAACTAATTTTGAGTATAAAATATGGCGTACAATACATTTAGGAGATAATTATTCTGCTGATGCAAAATTTAATGATGGTGGCAGACATGCAATAAGAGCAACAGATGGTTATACACTGGGTGCAGGTTTTGAAGTAACGCAAGGAACAGAATTTGAAACAATTTTTTATTAATATTAACAACATTATAATTATGAAAAAATATATTATAATTTTCACTTTACTTATTTCTTCAATATCAAGTTTTTCACAAATAGAAGAATTACCTCATTTAATAATTGGAAATGATATTTTATATATTCATCCAACAGACAATTCAGAAGCTATAGAATTTGGAGGTATGAATATTTATATTGGAGCTTTTGAATATATGCAAGATTCAACAGGAGAGTTTATAACAAAATTATTAGTTGATAGTATAGGAGATAATAATGGAGTCCCTTATGCAGCAAAATTGTGTGATACTCTAACAGCTTTTGGTTTTGATGATTGGTACTTGCCTTTTGCTGGTACACTTATATATATTCATTATAATTTAGATTTATTACCAGAAGATTTATTCCCAATAAGTACAGGATATTGGACGAATTATGCTATAGATTATGTAGGAATGGAAAATGGTTCTACAGGTGCAAATGTTTTAAATGTATTAAATCTTTGGGAACTATGGCCAGCTCAAAGAGATGAGTTATTTTCTTGCAGATGTGTAAGAACAGAATATGACGTAGTAGGTGTCCGCAACCAAAATATCGAAAATATTAACATAACCCAAAACTATTTAAATAAAGAATTAATTATTAATTCCGTTAATCAAGATATTACTTCTGAAATAATTGATATAAATGGTAAGATTGTTCACACAACTATGTTTCAAGGTTTTGGAGTAAAAAGTATTAGTTATAGTTTCTTAAATAGGGGTGTTTATATTTTAAAGTTAAAAACAAATAATCAGGTAAAAAACCACAAATTTGTTGTTGAATAATAGATTAAATTTTTATCAGTTGCTAACATTCTATATATGTCAGAGTGGGGGAAGTGTAAAATTCTAATATTCTAATATTTTCACTCGCCCCAAATTTGGTGGTTTATTTAAAAGAAAAATCACTTAATCCACTCCGCCACATATAGTTCGCCGTTGCAAATTCACATGCAAATGTATATCATACAACATCTTCATTTGGAGCACGGAGGTTTGTTGATATGAGCATTTATAATTCTACAGATTGGTTT
>Ga0334901_1002534_pt1 | contig 15389 bp, 15 predicted proteins | sample GraSluR3_MG_3_FD_207216 | JGI IMG/M metagenome (GOLD analysis project Ga0334901, IMG submission 207216) | Sludge microbial communities from methane-producing bioreactor in Wageningen University, Netherlands - Granular Sludge_15_08-R3 | ecosystem: Engineered > Bioreactor > Anaerobic >... | reverse complement strand
CAGGCCGGCCCGCAGAGAAAGCATACGGACAGAGACAAGGAAAAAAACGACGCAACGAGAATAGATCTTCCGCGCAAGGGACTTCGATTAGCCCAATACCTTGGACAAAGCGTCTACCACACGGTCAGGCTGGAAAGGCTTGACGATAAAATCCTTGGCTCCGGCCTGGATCGCCTCTATTACCATGGACTGCTGTCCCATGGCGCTGACCATGACGATCTTACAGCCGGGATTGACGGCCTTTATGGCCTTGACCGCCTCTATTCCGTTCATCTCAGGCATGGTGATATCCATCGTGACGATATCGGGATTGAGGTCTTTGTACATGGAAACCGCTACCTGACCGTTTTCCGCCTCTCCTACTACCTCGAAACCGTTTTTCGTGAGGATATCCTTCAACATCATCCTCATGAAAGCGGCGTCATCGACAATAAGGACTGTAGCCATAATGCCCCTCCTGTTCGTCTATTCAAGACATTTTCAGATCAAGATCCGATCGACTGGATTTTCTCTCCCACGTTCAATATCTCCGTGACCCTTACACCGAAGTTTTCGTCGATCACGACGACCTCTCCCTTAGCGATCAACTTTCCATTAACCAAAACATCTACCGGCTCTCCTGCCATCTTGTCCAATTCTATCACGGAACCGGGAGCAAATGACAGAACCTCGCCTACGCTCTTTCTAGTTCTTCCCAGCTCCACCGTAACCCGGACGGGAATATCGGCTATGAGGCCGATATTCGAGGGCAGCGAAGAATCGGCGGCGGCAGGCTGAAGCGGAGAAAACTGAGCGGGACGAACGTCGACCGGAGGCGACGCCTCTCCCGAGGGAGGCTGAGACATCCCTGCTCCACCGCTTCCGGAGGGCTGAGGAGCCTGCTGTTGAGCTGGTCTCTGAGTCGGCGCTTCCGTCGGGCTTCCCTGAGAGGGCTGAGAGGCAGAAGGAGCAGGAGCAGGAGCCTCCGGCTCTCCAATCAAAGCATCGGCAAAGGCAGAAGCGTGAACCGACGGAACGGAGATAAAGCTTTTGAAACTGTCCAGCCCCTCTATGGTAACCTCCATGGAAACGTACCAAACGGGGACATCGCCCTCCAGGTTCGGGAAAAGCAGCCACTCGTCCTCGGTAACCTCCGAGGCGGGATCGGTGGGGATGGCCTTTCGTCCCTTGAGCTTTCCACTGAGGGAAGTCATGGCGGAGCCTACCACCTGGCTGAGTCCCTCCTGAGCGGCGTTGACGAACAGCTCGTTCGCCTCATCGGGAAGGTCCTTGCCCTCGCCTCCCATCATGAGATCGGCGAGAAGAACTACCCCGCCCTCGTTCATGACGACCGATACCGGAGCATCGTCGAAACCGTCGCAACGGACGGAGAAGAGCAGGTTTCGATTTCCTCCGATGGACTCCACCACCTCGGACTGAGCCTTTTCGCCTATCTCGGAGATCTGAACGGAGACTTCCCGTCCGGCCAACATACCTATAACCCCGGTCGTGGCGTCGGAGAACATCCCGGCAAAATCCTCCAGAGCCTCGAGCTGGGCCTGGGTCAGACCGGGGGAGCCACCTCCTCCTCCGCCGTCGGAGTCTCCGCCCAAAGAGCCCTCCAACAGGGCGTTTATCTCGTCTTGACTGAGCAGTTCGTCAGACATGATTACTCCTCCTCTTCCTCGCTCGAGCCGTCGTCCGCCACCTCGAGAACCTCCACGGAATAACGTCCGTCAACGGTTCCCGGACGTCCGGTAAACTTGATCCTGCTCCCGACTCGAACCATGACGGGATCGTCCAACACCGAATCCAACCGAATAACGTCGCCGACTCGAAGCCTCATGACATCGAACAGGGATAAAACCGTGTCTCCTAATTCCAGATGGACCGGAACCTTCACCGTTCCAAGACTTGCGGTAAGAAACCCTCTATGATCCTGGTCCTTGTTCTTGCCGGTGGATGCGAACCAGATCTGAGAGCTGAGCTTGTCCATAACCGGTTCCATGACGAAATAGGGTATACAGAGGCTGACCATACCCTCCACATCGCCGATACTGACCCTCAAGGTAACCAGCAAAACCATATCTGTGCCGGGACATATCTGGACGAAGAAGGGGTTGCTCTCCATGCTCTCGAAACGGAAGCGAACGTCTATGACGGTGCTCCAACTGTCCTCGAGGAGCTCCAGCATCCTCATGAAAACCCGTTCTATAACGGTGGACTCTATATCGGTCAGATCCCTTGGCTTTCCGAAAACCTCTCCCTTTCCGCCCAGCAATCGGTCGATTATGGCGAAAACCAGGTTGGGATTCATCTCCACAACGGCGTTGCCCTCAAGAGGATACATCTCCAGAACGCCCATTACGGTGGGCTGAACCATGGAGCGCACGAACTCCTCGTAGGCGACCTGATCCACCGATGCGACCTCGCAGGTCACGATAGAGCGGACCATGGTCGACAGACTGGTGGTGAGCTGTCTGCTGAAGGACTCGTGAATCATCTGAATGGCCCTGAGCTGGTCCTTGCTGAACTTGTCGGGACGACGGAAATCGTAACCCTTGACGTTCTTTTCCGCCGAAGCCTGGGATATCTCCTCGAAATCGACCTCTCCGCTGGTAAGGACGTCCAATAGGGAGTCTATCTCCGATTGAGACAGTACGTCGGGAGTCACCGGATCTCACCACCTTTCAAGCATAACGGACTACGGACTACTGAGTGACGAACTTTCTGAAGAGAACCCTTCTTACCGCGACCTTGCCATCCACCGACGGCAGTATGGCGTTGATGCGGCGTTTCATGTCGTCGCTGAGCTCCATGATTCCCTCTGCACTCCTGAAATCGTCGACGATGTGGTCCTTCACCGTAAGGAGCACTTCGTTTCTGATGTGGCTTCTCCAGCCTCCATCGGTCAGGATAGTCTCCGCCTTGGTGCCGGACGCCTCAAGAGCCAGCTCGAAGTTTACCAGATGGGGTTCTTTGTCCGCCAGGTTTATGACGAAATCGCCAAAATCGACTATGGGCCCGGGACGTTCAAGATCCTTTGAGACCCCGGTAACGCTCCGCTCCTCGGCACCGAAACGAAGCCCCATGAAATAACCTCCCCCGGCACCCAGGGCGAGGGCGATCAAGGCTATGACCGCTATCAATAAAATCCTCTTGAGCATATAGACCTCCTTCTCCCCCGCCGTCACTGCTTAGGGTACTTAGAGAGAATAACCAGGTCCACCCGTCTGTTTCTGGACCTGTTTTCATCGCTGTCGTTTGGTACCACCGGACGGAAAGGACCGTAGCCTACCGCCTGCACTATCGAAGGGGAGATTCCGGCGGCATCCACCAGATAGGAGGCCACTATAGCGGCCCTTATGGCGGAAAGCCCCCAGTTATCCCTGTAGGGACCGCCTCTAAGAGGCCTGTCGTCGGTGTGTCCCTCTACCGCCAGAGCGGGAATCCTTCCTTTAAGGAACTCACCCAGCTTAGCGAGCAGACGCTTGCCCTCGGGACGTATATCGACCCCTCCCAGAGGGAACAGAAGCTGATCCGACAGAGACACGGTTACGCCTCTTTGGTCAACTATCACCGACACATCCTGCTCCATCTCCTGATCCTTCAAAAAGGAACGGAGCTCCCTGTCCACCTGGAACGTGGATTGGGTCTGACGACGTTCCTCTCCGGCGTCGTAGCCGGAGGAACCTCCGTAAGGCAAGGGATCCTCCTGAAGGGATTTACCTCCGTCCAAGACCCCCAATGCGCCCTGAAAGGAGACCATCATCTTCTTGAACTTCTCCACATCTATGGAGGAAAAAGCGAAAAGCAGGACGAAGAAAGTAAGGAGCAGGGTAACCATATCTCCGTAAGTCGCAAGCCATCCGGCGCCGCCTTTCTCCTCTTTCCGCCTCTTTTTTCTAGCCATGGGCTATTCCTCTCCGCCCTTTTCGTTATCGTGCCGTTCCTCAAGCTCTTTCCGCTGCTCCGGAGGAAGGAAGACCTTGAGCTTTTCCTCCACTATTCTGGGGTTCTCTCCGGCCTGAATAGCCAGGACCCCCTCTACCATAAGTTCCCTGACCACCGTCTCCTCCGAGGACCTGGCGGCCAGCTTGGCCGATGTAGGCAAAGCGAAGATGTTGGCCATGAAGGAACCGTAAAAGGTCGTTATGAGGGCGACCGCCATCCCCGGCCCGAGAGAGCCCGGGTCGTCCAGGTTTCTGAGCATGGCTATGAGACCTATGAGCGTTCCCAACATACCGAAAGCGGGGAACAGCTCTCCCATGGTGTCGAACATTCCCTTGTTGGATGCGTGTCGCTCCTCCAAAACGCTGATCTCCGTGTCGAGGATAGCCTTGACCAGCTCGGGATCGGTGCCGTCCACGACGAGCTGAATGGACTTGGCCAGGAATTCGTCGTCCAACTCGGAGGCGTCGGCCTCAAGGGCCAGCAGACCCTCTCGCCTGGCCTTCTCGGCAAAGCTGACTATGGTTTGAACCAACGAGACCAGATCGGGAGTCTGTGAGAAAAAGGCGACCCTGGTGATCTTTCCCAGTTTTTTGATGCGATCCATCGGGTTCGCCATTATCACGGCCCCCATGGTTCCGCCTATGGTTATCAACATGGACGGCAGGTTCACGAAGGCAGCAGCCTCGCCTCCGACCACTATACCTCCCACGACCAATATCAAAGAAAGAGAAAGTCCGATGATTGTCGCCAGATCCACGGTCAGGCCTCCATTTTTTTCAGATAGTCGAGTGTCACCTCAATGATAAACCGATGACACCGCTACGTCAAAGAGGGCGGCAGCCCTCGTTTGGCCCGATAGGCCGCCGCCCTTTCCATTATCTCGCCGGGAGTTTCCTTCACGACGTAACGGTGGCCGTTCAACAAGGTGACCACCGTGTCGGGATTGGCCTCCACGGTCTCTATGAGTTCGGCGTTCAACACGAACACCGAACCGTTCAGTCTGGATACCTCTATCACCTTAAGCGCCTCCGACCTTTAACTTACCTCATAGAAACTATCTCTTGAGATTCAGAAGCTCTTCCAGAACGGAATCGCTGGTGGTGATGACCCTGGCGCTGGCCTGGAATCCCCTCTGGGTGGTTATAAGATCGGTGAACTCATCGGTTATATCGACGTTGCTGTACTCGAGAGAGCTTCCTGCTATGGTTCCCGCTCCTTCGACCATGGCGTTGACGATGGACGGATCACCGGAGTTTATGGACTTGGAGAAGCAGGTGTTTCCGGTTTTCACCAGACCCTGAGGGTTGGCGAACATAGCCAGGGCCATCTTGTAGAGCCCCCGATTCTGACCGTTGTCGTAGATCCCCACTATCGTTCCATCGTTGGAGACGGAGAAGTCCTCCAATATGCCCATACTGTAACCGTTCTGAGTATAGGGCTTTGTGGTGAAGGCCGATCCGTACTGGGTAACTCCTTCTATCTCCTCTTTATCGAAAGACTTACCGGAGAAATCCAACACCACGTCGGCATCGTCGGCCCCTATTGCGGAGAACCCTATGGAGATGGTGTTCTCACCGCCGGAGAGCAGCTTACCCTCGGAGGAAAATCTTAAGACTCCCTTGTTGTCCGATAGCTTGAGCTCCGGCTCGTCCGGCAGGAATGCCTCCCAGCTCCAGGCGTTGCTGCCGACCTTCTTCCAGACGACCTCGAGGGTGTGCTCGTTGCCGAGACTGTCGTATATGGTTCCCTTGCCCTCGTGTACGCTGCCGGAGCCCTCTCTTATCGAAGAGACGGGATCTCCGCCGTCGGTTCCGTCGTAGGTGAAGATCAGCTTGGACGGATCGGCGGGAGAGGGCTTGACGGTTACCTTTGCCCCACCGGCAAAGCTGGAGGCAAACGTAGCCCCAGCACCACTAGCACTTGAATACTCGGAAGTACCGGAATTAAAGATAACATCGCCAGCAGTGAGATTCATGTTAAAAGCCGTCATAGCCCCCATCTCGTTGGGACCCCAGAGGGTAACTGTATCTCCGTAAGAAGCTCCACCTGTTCCAGTGCTATCGCTGTAATCCACCAGATACTTAGCCCCGTTTATCTCGGTAGTCTGGAAGTTGAAGTCGCTGTAGGTCCACGTAGTCTTGCCTGTGTCCTCGTTCACGAGGGACAAAGTGCCTTTCTCCGGGTTATAGACAACTTCGTGAACCTGAGCAATCAACTTAGTATCATCATCGGGATCCGAAACAGATAAAGAAACGGTGTCAGGACTCGGTTGAAGGATGACGTTACCGTCCTCGGAAACTCCCTTAAAAGCCAAATTTATCGTTCCACCAGCACCAGGACCTGCATCGGTTAAGACAAGTGTAATAAAATCGGAAATAGTAGTTCCCTCTTGAAATTGATATTTTATCTCAGCAATAGCAGAGGTTCCATCGGAGGAGCTTACCGTATAAGCAGGCAAAGACCCTGTATCTCCCTCTTTATTAACCCCGCTGTTGCTGGTGGCTGGGCCTATTATGGGGTTTACGTTACCCCGGAAGTTGAGGGCCTTACCGGAGGAGTCAATCTCCAGGAAGAGACTTATCGGATCGGGAAATTCGCTGTCCTCGCCGGTGGTCATCTTGAGGGTCGAGTCCGGATCGAAGAGGCCGTCCTCGGTCTTGAGCACGTTCCACTGGAAGTAGTCCACCTGGCTGGCTCCGGTGCTCTCGTTCTTTCCCTCTCCCCAGAGACGAACCTGGGCCTTGTTGCCTATCTCGGTTATCTCCGCCAGGTAGGTGTGGGTGGTTCCGGTGCTGTCCTCTATGCTTACGGCCTGGTAGTTCATGTAGGCGCTCATGGGGATAGAGGTTCCATCTATGGAAAGCTCTCCCTTGGCGGCGTCGTAGTTTACTGTGTGGCCGGATGACCCCACAAGCTCCAGCTTTGGATAGTAGGTGGATTCGTCGTGACTGCTCTGCTGCACTCCCTCGAAGCTGAAACGGAGGGTCTCGACGCTGCCGTCGGCCTCGTTCTCCAGCCTTATGTTTATGAAGTCCGAGACGTCCTCCCCTTCCGCCACGCTGATGGTGTACTCAGAGCCGAGTATCTCCGAGGAGAACTTGACCCCGTCGGGTATACCGAGAGGAAGATAGGGGTCCACCCGGCTGTCCAGGTTGCACCTGTAGCCAACGGTAGAGGTGGCCTTGGCCTCCATTTTTCTGCCTATGGGTATGTTTATGTCGCTGAGCTCCGAGCCGGTGGAGACAACTCCGTCCTCGTCGACGGTCATCTCGTTGCCCTGAACCCTGTAGCCGGTTCCTGACATGGCAAGGTCGGAGTTCGAGTCCAGCACAAACTGACCGGCCCTGGTGTAGAGGTTTTCCGCTCCGTTTCTTACGACGTAGTAGCCTTCGCCCTGGATGGCCATATCTGTTCTGTTGCCGGTCTGAGAAACAGTTCCCTGAGTGTGGATCGTCTCTATGGCTCCTACCTGGACACCTAAGCCTACCTGTTTTGCGTTGACCCCTCCCACGTTTCCATCGGGAGCCATCGCTCCTCTCTCGGTCTGAGAGAGAAGGTCCTGAAATACCACGGTGGATTTTTTGAATCCAACTGTGTTCACGTTGGCGATGTTGTTACCCACCACGTCCAGTCTTTTCTGGTGCGCCTTGGCACCGCTTACTCCGGTCAAGAGAGACCTCAACATAGAAAACGACCTCCTTTAAACTTTTGAGAGATCGGCAGTCCGTTGCCTGGCTCTCCATCCCGCCTTCCCTGGTGGGCCTTCAATTCCGTCATCTTACAGAAACTCATTGCCGTATGTTTCAAGCGCTTTCCGTTCCCGGCAGGGCCACGGAGATTATCCTGCTTATGTCCGCCTCGGAACCGTCGGTCATCTTCAGTACGACAGATCCGTTTTCATGGGATATGGACTGGACTATTCCCGTCTTTTCCTCCGTCAGCTGGTTGCCCTGGTCGTCCTGATAGGCATGAGAGTAGGTTACCTCGAACCCTATATAGCTCACGGCGTTGCCCAGCTGTAGGGAGAGCATTTCCTCCATACTGCTGTTCATGTTCATGAGCTGTTCAACCGTGGTGAACTGGGAGAACTGGGCCGCCATTTCGTTGGTATCCATGGGCTCCAGAGGATCCTGGTTTTTCAGCTGTTCTATGTAGAGTTTAAGAAAGTCGTCCTTGTCCATGGCGCTTTTTATCTCCCTCGACTGACCGGCGGTGTAGCTGGAGGACGCCGAGGAATAGGGATTTACAGTAGTCATAATGTATCCGACCTCCCTGCCTATGTTTTTAGGCGTACCACTGGAGCATCCCTAGCTCCAGGTCTATCCGGGCTACAGTCACTATAGACTCCTCCGGAACGTCGTCGTCCTCATCTGTCCTTCCTCTTCTGCCCTTGACGGACTGTATCGTGTCTCTCCAGGGAGAGCGTCTGTCGTCTCCCTGACGAACGTCGACGTTTACCGAGGAGGCGCTGATTCCCTGCTGGGCCAGCATGTCCTGGAGGAGAGGTATCTGAGGCTTTATCATGTCCCTGACCTGGACGCTGTCGACCTTGAAAGAGGCCTCCATTCCCGACGGGGTTACGTGAACCTCCACCTCGACTCTTCCCAAGGCGGGAGGGTCGACCACTATGGAGGCTCTTTGAGTGCCGTCCGAAGCGACCTGCCTCACCACCTGCGCCAATCCCTGAGGCAAAATTTCAGGACCTCTGCCCGGGAGGGGAACGTTGCGTGTAGCCGTTTGAGCGTTGGTTACGGCAGTTCGAGAGGTGCCAGGGCCGTTCAGTTCCCCGGCAGAGCGTGACGATGGATCGACTCCCTGATCTTTACCTGTGTCCTCTTTGCCGTAGGATCTCATGTCGTTTTGGGCGATAGGTTCCTTTTCGTTTTTATCGGTCGACTTCGAGATACCCTCTGAATTTTTTTCGGCGATTTCAGCCTCGTCCTGTACCGTCGGCAGAGAGTTTTCTTCGTCTTTTTTGACGTATGATATCTGATCCTTTCGGTCGGAGTCCTCGGGAGACCAGCTGGAGGCGAACAGTGCGTTCGGACCAGCGGTTTTTTCCGTCTCCGGCTTTTGCGACTCCGTGTCGATCGTGACGACATCTTTCGACGTATCCGAAGGGTTATAGGTCGATTTCAGCTTTGAAGCTTCCTCCTGAAACCGCTGAACCGGCTCGGCGGTCCTTGCTGCAACATCTCCATCGACCCAAGTCCGGACTGTTCCGGAGGTGGTTTTTTCCGGCTTTGCAATCTCGGAAGCCACGGTCTGGGTGGACTGCGTTTCTGGCCCTGACGAAGGTGCCACGTCGGCCATTTTAGGTGTTGCCGTCTCGAATCCGGCATCGCTGGAGGTCCAGGTTCCCGGTTGTTCCATGGATACGACCTCAGCTTTAACCGAACCGAGGGGCGAGCCGGTCGGAACTGTAGAGCCTTCCGGCTGCATTGAGACGGTTCCGTCGACTTTTGAGTTTCCCCTCTGGCTTTGGACCGGAGCCTCTGGCTTCTCGGCCCCTACGGGGGAAACGTAACCACCCTCTGCCGCTTTAACGGTCTGGGAAAACTGTGTTTCTGGCCCTGCCAGAGTTGCCACGTCGGGCCTTTTAGGTGTTGCCGTCTCGAATCTGGCATCGCTGGAGGTCCAGGTTCCCGGTTGTTCCATGGATACGACCTCAGTTTTAACCGAACCGAGGGGCGATCCGGTCGGAACTGTAGAGCCTTCCGGCTGCATTGAGACGGTTCCGTCGACTTTTGAATTTCCCCTCTGACTTTGGACCGAAACCTCTGGCTTCGCGGCCCCTACGGGGGAAACGTAACCACCTCCTGCCGCTTTAAAGGAATAGGAGACTTGAGTTCGAGGCTCCGCCGTTTCAGGAGCTACGGTCTTAGATTTCACGGTCTTAGATTTTACCGTTTCAGAACTTACATCGCCACCGGCCAGAGTCCGAACTGCATCGGAAGTAGCTTCTTCCAGCTGAGTAGTCTCGGAAGCCACGGTCTGGGTAGACTGCGTTTCGAGCCCTGACGAAGGTGCTACGTCGGCCATTTTAGGTGTTGCCGTCTCGAATCCGGCATCGCTGGAGGTCCAAGTTCCTGGTTGTTGCCTAGATACGACCTCAGCTTTAACCGAACCGAGGGGCGATCCGGTCGGAACTGTAGAGCCTTCCGGCTGCATTGAGACGGTTCCGTCGACTTTTGAGTTTTCCCTCTGGCTTTGGACCGGAGCCTCTGGCTTGTCGGCTATAACGGGGGAAACGTAACCATCTCCCGCCGCTTCAAGGAAAGGGTAGGCCTGAGGTCGGGGCTCCGTCGTTTCCGTAGCCTCCACCTGGGTGGCTTGCGTTTCGGACGGAACGCCGGGCTTCGACGTGGACAGGTCTAGATCTATTTTCGGAACGCTCTTTAGGGGACCGAGAGGGCCTATGAGGTCGTTTAAAAGGGCGTCCACGTTTTCCAAGACGAAGGCATCGTCCTTATCGCCATCTATAACCTCTTCTGTAGCACCATCCGAAGCTACCTGGGAAACGGATGGCTTCGCCTGGGTTATAACCAGGGAACCGACGTTTTTTCCGGTGGGGTCGACGAAGGACGGTATGTTTAGGCGGTTTTCCCCTCTGGAGTAGGAGTCCAGTTGACCTACTACCTCAGACACGGAGGCGGCGGTCGATCCGACGTCTTCGCCGCCGGGTTTCGTCGACGATATCGAGTCCTCTCGATATAGAAGCTCCTCGAACTTGCCGGTGTCTTCGGACGAGGAGTTTTTCGTCATACCGAAAGAAAGAACCTCCGACTTGACCGAGCTTTTCGGAGGATCGCCTCTTTTGGATGACTGAAACAGGTTTTCGGCACCGATAAGCATGGCCTGATTCACCTACCGTTTCTTCGAGGCCAGCTGTTCCGTCAGCCACGCCGCTTTCGCCGCGTCCATGCGGCCAAGTATTTTAGCACTGTCGTCTTCGGGCAAAGCCCTCAGTATCTTAACCGCCAGAGACGGGTCCAGGCTCTCTACGATCTTCGCCGCTCTACGGGCCGATATCTCCTGATAGGTACGGACTACCCTCTCGAAATCGGCTTTTTCGATCTCCGAAAGCTCTTTCTCCGATTCGGGTTTCTGGTCCATGGAGGCTATCCGAGCCTCGGCTAACTCCAGGCTGTCTTTCCTGGCGGAGAGGTCCGAGGAGAGGGCTTTCAGCCTTCGTTCTATTTCGTCCAGCGAGAGCTCTTTTTCAGTCAGACGGTCCTCCCAAAGGCGAAGTTCGTACCGCCGTCTTTCCTCCACCGTCATGGTATAGATCTCCGGAACGTCCATAAGATCCGAGAGCTGATCTCCCACGTAGGGCAGTTTGGGCACTATGGAATACAAAAGAGGCCTGGCGTCCCAGACCCCGCTGAACTGAAGCCCTATAGCCGCTCCTGCCACCCCTACGAGGAGGAATAACAGGAGCATGAGTCTGCGAAGTCCTTTCGACTCGGGTTTCTTCTTTTCTTTACGCTTTCCTTTTCCCTCGTCTATGGGATCCTGTACGTTTTTATCTTCAGCCATATCGGACCTCCGTTATCCTCTGTAGAGTCCCAACACCTTGCGGACGTAGTTTTCCGTCTCCCTGAAGGGAGGTATTCCTCCGTAGGAATCGACCCTTCCGGGACCTGCGTTGTAGGCTGCAAGGGTTTTCTCGAGGTCTCCATTATATTTCTCGGATAACCGAGACAGATACTTGACGCCGCCCTCGATGTTCTGAACGGGGTCGTCCGGGTCGACACCAAGCATTTTAGCGGTGCCCGGCATGAGCTGCATGAGTCCTACGGCCCCTTTAGGGGAGATCGCATCGGGACGCCAGGCCGATTCCACCGAGATAACCGAGTGGACGAGTCTTTCGTCGACGCCGTAGCGTCGGGCTATGGCGGAAGCGGTGTTTTTGAGCGAGTCTCCCGAGGAGGCGACCATGCTTCTGACTATGCTTCCGGCCCCGGAGAGCCCGTCGTCTCGAAGGTTCGAGCTTTCCTTGTCCTTCGACTCGACCGCTTTATTGCCCTCCGCTTCCTTTAGGGCGGAATCGAAGTCGACCGATGAAGGAGCCGTCTCGATTCCCATCTTACGGCGGAGGTGCCCTATACGCTCCATCACCTCGCGTATTCCCTGAAAGTCCGGTCCCGATATGTGTCTCATCTTCAGCCCTCCCTGGACGAGCTCAGTTTTCTCCTTTGCGGTGGTGGAGCATCCCGGCGATCTCGTCTACGGCCATCTGCTCTTTTCTCAGACATTCTTTTTCCCACTGAAGCTCCATCTGCAAAAGATAGGTCTCCACTTTACGGACGTCCCTATGTTTCTCCAGCAAGGCGGCCTCTACCGCCTCCATCTTTTTTCTCAATTTCAGGACCTTTACTATTCCCTCTTTTATTCGGTCCTCCGTTCGTGAGATGTCCTCGCTTCCTATACGGAGGCCCTCTATGGTTACGTTTCCGCTGGCTATGTTCTCGAACCGGCGCATATATTCAAGTTTTTCGTCTCTAAGTTCTCTGAGATGGTCCAGAAAGGCCTCTTCCTGCCTCTTAAGCTCAGCCAGTTCTTTTCTGACCAGGTTTCTCGCCGTTTCCTTGGCCCTCAGAATTTTCCGAAACCGATCTATTCTGTCCTTCAACGACCGGTCATCCCCTTAGAGGCTATGGATGAGATTATTCCCGCCGTTTCCTCGAAAGAGGATGCCTCTCCGATTCCCTGACGAAGAAAGGCTTCTACGTCTCCCAGGTTGTCCAGGGCCCAGTCCGCTCGGGGATTGGATCCCTTATGGTAGGCTCCTATGGCGATAAGATCCTCCGCCTCGGCGTATCTGGCCAGCACTTCCCTGATCCGTCCGGCTCCGTCAAGGTGTCCTTTGTCGACTATGGAGGGCATGACTCGACTGACGCTGTTGAGGATGTCTATGCAGGGGTAGAAGTTTCTGGCCGCTATCTTTCGGGAGAGGACAACGTGTCCGTCTAAAATACCTCTGACCGAGTCGGCCACCGGCTCGTTCATGTCGTCTCCCTCCACCAGAACGGTGTATATTCCGGTTATGCTTCCCCTGGTTCCCGCACCAGCTCTCTCCAGTAGTCTGGGAAGGAGGGCGAACACCGAGGGGGTGTAGCCTCTGGTAGCCGGAGGTTCCCCTACAGCCAGTCCGACCTCTCTTTGGGCGTAGGCCACCCTGGTGACCGAGTCCATCATCAAGAGCACGTCTTTGCCCTGATCCCTGAAATACTCGGCGACGGCCGTGGCGGTAAAGGCCGCTTTGAGTCTGACAAGTGGAGGCTGGTCCGAGGTCGCCACGACTAGGACCGATCTCTTTAGTCCTTCCGGACCCAGGTCTCTCTCTATGAATTCCCGAACCTCTCTACCACGCTCTCCTACCAGACCTATAACGTTTATCTCCGCCTCGGTGTTTCGGGCCATCATACCTAAAAGGGTGCTTTTTCCGACTCCCGATCCGGCAAAGATGCCTATTCGCTGGCCTCTGCCGAGGGTCAGTACTCCGTCGACCGCCCTGACCCCTACCGGCAGCGGTTCCGATATGTTCTGTCTTCTAAGAGGATGGGGCGGGGTTGCGTAGAGAGGGTAGAATTCACTGGATCCGACCGGACCTTTTTCGTCCATAGGGCGTCCCAGTCCGTCGAGTATCCTTCCCAACAGTCCAGGACCTACGTTGACTCCTAGAGGACGCCCCATAGAGACGACCTCGCATCCCGGCCCTATATCACGCAGCTCTCCGAGGGGCATAAGAAGGACCCGATCGTCTCGAAACCCCACGACTTCGGCTTCCAGATTTTTTCGTCCCTTTCTGAACCTTATGTCGCAGAGATCGCCGACCCGGACATCCGGCCCTTTGGACTCGACCACAAGTCCGACGACTTTCGTGACCCGTCCGTTGACCCTGACCAGGTCCCTCTGGGATAGCCTGGAATCCAGAGAGTCCAGAAGGTGTCTGAAATCAACGGTCTTCGTCATTGGACATTCCCTCCATCAGGACTCCCTCGACCTCCACTCCGATCTGCTCCAACTGAGTACGCCATCTGGCATCGTATATGCCGAGGCCGGTCTCGACTATGCAGCTTCCCTTGTCGACCTCGTCGTCGGCCATGAACTCTATGTTGCGGATTCCTCGAACAAGGTCTCCGAAGTTGCCCTTCTGGGACTCTATCAGATCCAGGTCGTCCGGGTTCAGGTAGACCCTGAGGTCCTCCTTTTCGCTGGCTCTGGACAAAAGTCCTTTGAGAAGACGGAGAGCCGCCTCCTGATCGAAGGCGACCTCCCGGATCAGAAGACGAGACAACACCTTTTGCCAAAGTCGTACCAGGCGGTAGGGGTTTGCCGCTAGAAGTTCCTCCAGGTTGGTCTGTATCTGCTTGTGGACTCCGTTGAGGAGGTCGATGGTTCCGGATAGTTTTTGCTCCATCTCGGACCTTATCTTCGCTTCGAGCTCCTCTCTGCCCTCAGAGAGACCTTTTTCTCGCCCCTCGGAAAACCCCTTGGCCCTGCCTTCTTCGCAGGCCTTTTTACCGTCTTCCTCGACTTTAGCTCGAAGTTCGACAATCTCCCTCTGTCTAGCGGCCTCTTTTTCGTCGCATTGGGCCTGAAGAGATCGCAGTCTCTCCTCGGAAGCACGAAGACGATCCTCTAGGTTCTCGCAGGAGGAGCGCCAACGTTCCGCCTCCTCTTTTAGGAGTCCCGCCTCTCCGGTGTTCTCCGATTCAACCTCGGAGTTTTCAGGTTCTACAGGAGCCATCCCTATCCGAACCGCCTCAGGCACAAGCCGGACGGCACGGATAAGACGGCGACGAGAAGAATCAGACAATCAGCTCTTCCTCCCCGCCTCTTGCTATGACGATCTCGCCAGCGTCCTCCAGGGCTCGAACGACGTTGACGATCTTCTGCTGGGCTTCCTCCACATCCCTCACACGGACGGGACCCATGTACTGCATATCTTCGGTGAGCATGTCGGCAGCTCTCTGAGACATATTTTTGGTGAACTTGGTCTTGAGATCCTCCGTAGCACCCTTGAGGGCAAGTCCGAGGTCTTTCATCTCCACCTCGCGAAGCACCCTCTGGATGGAGCGATCGTCCAGTCCGGAGATGTCCTCGAAGACGAACAGACGGCGTTTGATCTCCTCCGCCAGCTCCGGATCGTTTTCCTCCAGGTTCTCCATGATGTTTCTCTCCGTTCCGCGATCGACACGGTTGATGATCTCCACCACCGAGTCGATGCCCCCTGCCATGGTGAAGTCCTGGCCGATGATGGTGCTGAACTTCCTCTCCAACACTCTCTCCACCTCCCGAAGAACCTCCGGCGTTATACGGTCCATCTTGGCGACCCTCTTGGTAACCTCGGCCTGCATGCTGGCAGAGAGTCGGCCTATTACGGCGGCGGCCTGTTCCGGAGTTAGGTAGGATAAAATGAGAGCTATCGTCTGAGGATGTTCGCCCTG
>Ga0334901_1002532_pt1 | contig 15397 bp, 15 predicted proteins | sample GraSluR3_MG_3_FD_207216 | JGI IMG/M metagenome (GOLD analysis project Ga0334901, IMG submission 207216) | Sludge microbial communities from methane-producing bioreactor in Wageningen University, Netherlands - Granular Sludge_15_08-R3 | ecosystem: Engineered > Bioreactor > Anaerobic >... | reverse complement strand
GCAACCAATTTTTCAAGAAACTGATCAATTCCAGGATATGCTTGTGATTTATCAAACGGATGTTTTCTATACGTATCCATGAGAAGATGAAGATATTCTTTAATTTCTGTTTCATCTGGATACAGGTGTTTTTCATTCAGTGCAAGCGTTAAAGCATTTCTTAACCCCTTCCCTACATACCGTTTACAGTCAGTTTCAGTAATTGGAGAGAGATGCAATTCGTTCATCACTGCGTTCATTGCATGAGTAATATCACTAATGGTATCTGCTAACGTACCATCTAAATCGAATAGCACAGCCTTTGGTAAATTTTTCTGCTTCATACTATCAAGTATATATCTGTTTACAGAGAAGGTCACGTGGGTATATAATCGCCGCAATGTATAAATCCACAATCCACGCATGCTATATAGGGAATTTAGTAGGGGCTCTTGTCACCAATCTTTCACCTCTTTTATTTGTTGTACTCATGGAGGATTTCAGCCTTTCCTTTGAGCAAGTAGGAAGACTCGTACTCATTAACTTTTTCACACAGATAGTGGCTGATCTTGGTTTTAGCAAGCCTGTAGACCGATATGGTATCAGGCCATTTATAACCCTTGGTCACTTTTTAGTTTTTCTAGGCTTTATTACATTTGCTTTTGCACCGAGATTAGTTCCTGACAATCCATACATCGGTATAATGATTGCAACCGTTATTTTTTCCTGCGGAGGCGGATTACTCGAATTATTACTCAGTGCTATTGTGCAGGCAGTTCCTGGAGATGCAAAAGCGGCTGCGATGAGTCTGTTTCACTCGTTCTATGCATGGGGATTTATAGCAGTAGTAGTAGTAACTACATTCATGTTAGAAATCATAGGTCAGGAGAATTGGTATTTTATCTTTCTCCTTTGGGCTGTCGTTCCCTTACTGAATTTCTTTAATTTTCTTCGTGTTCCCTTAGCTCCACAGGTTCCTGATAGGCATAGAACCAGTACAAAAGTACTTACAACCACTCCCTTTTTTATTCTAATTGTGGCTGGGATTGCACTCGGTGGAGCTGCAGAAGTCACTATGTCACAATGGACGAGTGCATACGCTGAGATTACCTTAGGATTATCGAAAAAAATGGGTGATTTGCTAGGGCTCTGTTTGTTTGCGGGTTTACTTGGTTTAGGACGAGTTCTGTATGGTACATTTGGCAAAAACATTGATGTATGGAAAGTCATGTTTTGGGGTTCTCTACTAGCTGCAGTTTGTTATCTTGTAGCTGCGTTATCTCCATTGCCTATAGTATCACTTATTGCTTGTGCTGGATGCGGACTAGGCGTGGCTCTGCTCTGGCCAGGATCTGTAACTCAGGCGGCCCAAAGATTTCCTCTTGGAGGGGCCTCTATGTTTGCAATTCTGGCAGCAGGAGGGGACACAGGGGCTGCAGTTGGCCCCTGGCTAGTAGGACTCGTTGCTGACGTTGTTCCCCACAACTTCTCATTGCGGCCATTAAGTGTTGGAATGTTAGTTGGAGCTCTATACCCAATCGCAATGATGGTTTGTTTGCTCTTCATCCGACGTATTATGAGAAAGGAAACACACCTATCTTAATCCTCTTTAACACTTCCCTTCTTCCGTTGTAATCTTCGTTTCCTTTCTCGTTGTTTTCGTTCAGATTCAATTTTTCGATTTAATTTTCGTCTCGATCTTCGATCGCTTAGTATGAGTGTACTTATCAACCCAGCGAAAAGACTTACACCAATAACCCAATACATGACAAACGGACTCTGTGCAAAGGGAAGTCTTACATTCATTCCATAGTACCCAACCAAGAATGTAGGAAACATAAAAGCAATGGAAATTACTGTCAAACGACGCATGATAATACTCAAATTATTTGAAATAACAGAAGCAAATGCATCCATAGTTCCAGTTAAGATGGATGAGTAGATATTAGCCATCTCAATAGCCTGTTTATTGTCGATGATAATATCTTCCAGGAACTCTCGCTCTTCCTCTGTGTTTAATTTGAAATAGGGAGATTTTTGGAGTTTCTCAAGAAGTATTTCATTCGTAGTGAGACTAGTAGTGAAGTAGACTAAAGATTTTTGTATTGAGAGCAATTGAATGAGTTCATCATTTCTTACCGAACGGTGTAGTTCCTCTTCAATCAAGCCTTTCTGCCGATTCAAGTATTTGAGCAATCTAATAAAAACCATTGCGGCTCGCCCCATGAGGCTGATTACAAAGCCTTCCTGCGTCTGAACCGGATACTGTCTGAATCTATTACGAGCAAAATCTTCAAGGATAACACTATCACTTTGGCATATTGTTATGATGGTATTATCTTTGATGACTATCCCCAAAGGTACACAGTACTGATTGATCCCATGGCTGTCATCAGCAAAAGCGGGAAGACGAACTATGAGTGCAACATAATCATCCTCTTTTTCAATACGAGCCTGTTCATCTAAGTCCATAATGTCAGCAAGAAGTTCTGGGTTGATTTCATAGTCTTCCTGCAATTCATTAACATCATCACGAGTTATTTCTCGTGCATCAATCCATGTGTAACCATCCCCAGTAAGATTATCACCTGGGATGCGGCTTGCAATGTTGTTTCTTATCGTAATCATGGTTCCTCCTAGGTCTCCTCGGGAACCACAAGCAGCATATTGTTGAAACTATCTGCTAACAAGCTCGGGAGGAGTGCTGAATCGGTTTGCTTGATGGGCGATAGCGTAAACTCCCGCCATCGTCTGAAGTAGACATAGCATCCTCCTTGGAATTGGGATACACCGTACTAGGTCGGTGCATAATACGGTAGAATCATACCATAATCATTTCGTGTAATAAAGAGGGCTTGGAAAGATTTACCTACATATTGTAGTAAATGAATTATGATGGTACAAATAAGTCAATATCATGAGTACCATATAGGAGCTTTGTCATGACACGAGATCAGGCGTTGGAGTTATATTCACAGTATAATCAGTCGGAAAGTCTATATCGACACGCTTTAGCTGTTGAAGCAGTTATGCGCAGGTTTGCAACTGAGTTAGATTTTGATTCCGATTACTGGGGAATTGTGGGATTACTGCACGACATTGATTATGAACAATTCCCGGACCAACACTGTAAGAAAGCACCTGAATTACTCGCTGCAGCAGGAGTTTCCTCAGATATCATTCATGCGGTAGTATCACATGGTTGGACTATTTGCAGTGATGTGGAACCTGAACACATAATGGAAAAGGTACTCTTTACGATTGATGAACTCACAGGCCTTATAACTGCTACTGCACTCATGCGCCCTTCCAAGAGTTTAATGGATTTAGAGGTTAAATCGGTAAAGAAAAAGTGGAAGACAAAGGGTTTCAGTGCGGGCGTAGACCGTGAACTCATAGAAAAGGGTGCTGGGATGCTCGGGATGGAATTATCACAGGTAATCCAACTCACCATTGAAGGTATGCGAAGTATAGCTCCTCAACTTGGATTAGCATAAACTTCTACTATTGTATCGTCTCTATCCGAACAATTCCCTTCTTATTCAACACCAATCTATGATGTTGAATACTCTCAATATCTCCTTTCTTCGCTGCTTCAGTAATGACAAGGTGTAGATGATACACCCTATCACTATTTTTTTGTTCTAGGTCTCCTTCGTTCGAAGAAATATAGACTACATCACTCGGATCATCCATTTCTTTAAGCCAATCATCAATTCTTATTCGTGTAATTACTGTGATTGCATTAATCCATGGTCCTATCGCCCTGTCTTTTTCTGTCTTAAATATTTTGACATATCGAGTAAAATGTACAACATCTTCTTCGGGCAGCATATCTTGAAATGGATTCCCGTCTTCCAAACGTTTTCTCTGGATAAAAGGCAGTATGCGTGTAGCCTTTGTTATACGCATGACAACTTTCATCCTGCTTAACTTTCGACCGGTTCTTGGTGAGACGAAAGCGTAAATTTGGTCAGCAAGAAGTCTTGGTACTACACGGAAAAAGAACGCACGTAATCCCTCTTTAATCCTATCCTTAAAAACATATGCAACTATTACCAGCAGTGCCCACTGCATACTATTCTTCAGAAAAAATGTTTCTGCGAAGATTGCGGCTAATGTAGCAAATGTCATAGCGATTGCAGCAGCCGTTCCAGCGAGTATGCCCGCTACCCGTTTCGGAGCTTTTGAGAGGACCGGTGTAAGGTATAATACCGATTGAGTCCATTTCTTTAGTTCTCCAGATCTGTATGCAACAGCCTCAGAGGAATAGCGATTATCTTTGCTCACTACAGATGCATAATGCTGCTCTCTTCTATAACTTAACTCAGAACGTGACCGTCTCAACAAAGAAAATGCTGAATCCTGCAACTCAGCAAAGAGCGATTCAAGCGACAAGTACATTTCAAGACTTGCACCTTCTACAACCAGGCTTATTGCTTCATCAGCCCATTCAAACGCTGTAACGATACGATTGCCGGTAGGATAATAATCATTCATCCGCTTTAACAGAATTCTGAATCGATCAATTGCCTCCTCAGTCTCTCTACACCAATCACGAAGCAATCCACGCAATTCATCAAGATGTAAATCCTTCGCTAGCTCTTTACACTCATGTAAAATCATCTGGGATTCGTGTCTAAATGAGTTTGCGAGTGCCTGAAGTTCATGAATAAATTTTGTATCGTTACCATCTCCATGCCCAGAAATACGGGAATTGGTGTAGAGTTCAAGAAGAAACAGGGGACTCGTTGTATTATCGTGGTCAAGCAGTTCATCAAGTGTGATTTCTGGCGAAGAATATCGTGCATGTGCCTGGAATTTACGGAGCATCGCTTCATCACTTATAAATTCAGATGAAACATGTAACTGCGATGGAGTAAAAATGTAATAGTTCACATCACGTTCATAAGTTTCATGCTCGGGAATAGGATACGTAATTTTTGTTTCGAGATGCCGACTTGAATGAATTCTTACGTCAATCATATACATACTCCGTTCATAAACGTACATGATACGCTAACAATGAGTGAAATGCAACAAGTGTCAAAAAGAACCTAGAACCACATTAAAAATGGTAAAACTTCTTGTTTGACAGGTTCCAATTTCTCCAGCATACTTGTTCTAGGAGGCCAGATGGTAAAGAGAACCACCATGACCAACCGGATACCGGCTTATGCTGATGTTAATACGTTCCAACTATGGAATGATTCCGGCCTGTGTAACCATGTTACTTTTCTTCTCAGCTCATTCTTAGTAAATTCAATTTCAATATTAAATTAGTCCACAGGAGGATGTATGAACAATTTGTACACAATTGAACGTTTTGAAGAAGACTATGTAGTCTGCAAATCTACCGATGGAAGAACGGTAGATATTCCATTTGAGAATATTCCCGAAGATTCTCAAATAGGAGATGTATTACGTTACAACGACGGCACATACATCAAAGCAAAATAATTTACTTTCTATTAATTATTCCCACGATTTCTCTCACTGCACTTCTTGCTTCAGGAATGGGGAAAAGGGGGAAGTCGTGGTTCATTTTTGCATATTCAAAATATGATAACTGTACACCTTGTCTCGCACAAAGTGTTTTAAATTTCTGAGCATCCGGTAAAAAAATTTCATGCGTTCCGACAAACAAAGATATGGGTGGTAATCCCTGGAGTGGACCATTGATTGGACTAACTTTTTTATCATGAACTGAAACATCACCTGCCCAAGCTTGTCCCATCATCTGAAGATGCTTTCTGTTGAGCATGGGATCCTTCGATTCTAGATTTTGAATATTTGCATTACGCAAAGATATGTCCAGCCAAGGAGATATGAGGATTAATTCTTTGGGGAGGGGAATACCTCTGAGCAGCAGCTCTTGACTTAAAGATAATGCTAATCCACCACCCGCAGAATCACCCATTAAAATCGTATGTGCAGGAGAATTTTCCTGAGTAATTGAACAGTAAAGATCAATAAGCTTATTGAATACTTCAGACACGGTATGCACCGGAGCCTTTGGATATATAGGAACTGTTATGGTCCCCTGAACATGATTATTAATTCTATCGAGAAAAAACCAGTGCGGTAAGATTGGATGTTCAACATACGCTCCACCATGTATATATAAAATCTGAGTATTCCGTATTCTTCCCCGCTCTCTTAAAATTACACAATCATTACCTGCAATCATGCTCCTTTCTATAACAGCTAAAACGTTTAGAGGGGCTGGCAGCACGTAAGGCTGCTCATTGAGTACCGATTGTTCTATGAGAAAAGCCGAACTATCCTCTGCAGCATGAAACCACCCCTTCTTTAATCGCAATCTTAGTAGCTTCTCACTACCCCAGCTTTGGAAACTACGCTTTTCCTTTCTGGTGATATAGAACGCAAAGAGAGAAAATGCGAGTATGGTTAAGATAAAGACAACATAAGCCATATAGTTATATGTACACATACTTGCATATTGGTGTCAAAACATTTCAAGCACAGACAACCACTATTGTCCAGTCGCTATTTTGTTAGTAGTGTTTCAGTATGGAACGCATACGTATTGGTACGTGCTCCTGGAAGTACCCATCATGGGAGCATCTAGTGTATTCCTCCTCGCAACCAGAAAATTATCTGGCTGAATATGCTCAGCACTTTGATATGGTTGAGGTAGATCAATGGTTTTGGTCCCTAGGAAAAGAGAGTGCAGGATTGCCAAAACGGGAAACAGTAGAACTATACCATGCATCTACACCCGATGAATTTCAATTCATCATTAAATGTCCAAATGCACTTACTAAAGTTTTTCATGATCATACAACACAAGAGCCATTACGTGTAAATAAGTATTTCCTGAATCCAGAATTCATGAAGTCCTTTATTGAATCATTACATCCCCTCGCATCAAAAATCGGACTTCTCGTATTTCAATTTGGATATATAAATAAAGAAATGATGCAGAATCAACAACAATTTCTCGATGCATTAGAACAGTTCTTTTCCGCTATTCCATCGGGAATTCCCTACGCAATTGAAATTCGCAATCCAAAGTGGCTCAACGGAACTTGGTTTACCTGGCTCACGCAACATAAGATTGCACCGGTGCTTCTTCAAGGGTATTGGATGGAAGATATAAACGAAACTGTCAATCGCTATGAAAATCTTATTGGAGATACCATAAGCATTCGCCTCCATGGAGAGGATAGAGAAGAAATTGAGGTGGAAACAGGGAGAAATTGGAATCATCTCATTCATCCCAGAGATCGAGAACTTGGTTCAGTTACCCAATCACTTACTATACTCGCCGAGCGAGGGCGTGTCGTGTATGTACAAGTGAACAATCACTATGAGGGAAGTGCTCCTCTTACAATCGAACGACTTAAAACACTACTAGCCACTTAAGGAAGGATGCGAGTCGTTGGAACAGGTCTTGTATATGACACACGAAAAGCCTCTGCATAACGTGTTGAACATTGCAATCCACGATATGCTGAAAGTGTCTCTGTAGCAAATAAAAGCGGTATCTGCATATTCTTCTCTAGGTAATTTAGTTGACTCACATGACTCTCTAATGCCTTCATCTTAAGTGAAAATGTTTCAGTAATATCTACATATTCTGTAGGGATAAATAAACCGCCACCAACTTTGTCCATGTGGTAGAGAGTAATTGATTTGTTAAGTGGAGCACTCTCAGTTTTACAGTGTACGAGCGTTGATTGGATTAGAGAATACTTGACGAGTTCATATGTTTCATTATGATCAGGATGATAATCATCTGAATCATGAGTAATGAGCACATCAGGTTGTACCGATCTTATAAGTTCTGTCATTCGGAGCCGCACATCGCTATGTGTGTGATCAAGATCCATATCATCGACATCCAAGGTACAATAAGAGGCTCCTATAGTAGCAGAGGCCTTTGCAGCCTCTGCCATACGAACCATCCGCAACTGCTCAGGGGCAATCGTTGAATGACCTTGGTTTCCATTTGTGACAGAACACACTACCACAGAATCCCCACGACTGACACAACGTGCCAATGTACCAAAACAACAGATTTCTACATCATCAGGATGTGCCCCTATAGCTAGAATTTTCATGTGTGTCGCCTCCTCAGCAGTGATGTAAAGTACAAGAAAAATAATACCATGTAAACGAACTCTCTGCTATGATAGTCGCATGATAACTATGAGTATCGTCCTATTTCTTATTGCAATCACGGGTGCTTTCCTTCAGACAATCATCGGCTTTGGATTTCCGGTTCTGGCTATGATTTTTTTGCCAGTACTGTTTCCATTCAATACTGCTGTAGCATTATGTCAGGTAATCGCGATGGCGAGTACAACATTTTTAACGATAAAATATTTTCGCTACATAAAATGGAAAATACTTACTCCCATGTTGGCGGTCTCTCTCATTGCTGGAATCCTTGTAACTTTAAGTTCAGTAAAATTACCTCAAGCGAGTCTACAGATAATTCTCGGTGGTGCATTAATTGTTATTAGCATCTTCACAGTACGGTATAGTGAACGAATCACAATTCGACCCTCAATAGCCTCTGGAATGTCTTTGGGTTTGATTGCAGGAACCGGCAATGGATTTTTCGGTATTGGAGGTCCACCAGTTGCAATATATCTCCTTGGAGCACAACTAGAGAAAAGAGCGTACCTTGCAACAATTCAATGCTATTTTCTGATTTCAAATATCAGTACCATAATAATTCGAACAGGATACGGTGCACTCACCGTTGCAGAAATTCCACTCATTGTCTTGGGATGGATTGGTATTGCCACTGGTACTATTCTCGGATTAAAGGTATTTAATCACGTCCCGCATGCATTACTGAAAAAATTAATTTATGGATTTGTAGGAATTTCAGGTCTTGTGATAATTGTGCAGCAACTTTTATAAGTACAGCTCTATTCTTTTGAATTTGCATCCCATCTGGTTCGCAACATTTCCTCAGAAAATCGCATAATAGCATTAGCAAGACGTTCACCATCTCGTGAGGTTGGATCTTTAAACACCTCATCTCCATGGCTTTGCATACGTTGGGCAATAGACTGAATTCCCTTTAACACCACTTCCAAGTGCTCGAGAGCTATCTTCAAATCGTTAATTCCCGAAGCTCTTAGTTTTTCTGATTTCGCAATCGGCAGACGTTCTTCTAACAAATCAAAACTTTCTTGGGGCGCAGGAGCCCAAGCAGAAAGAGATAACTCGGACGAAATCATACCTGCAAAATATTGTGCAACTTCTTCATCTCCATGTACCACAAAAACATGCTTAGGGGCTTTTCCAAAACTGCTCAACCATGTAACAAGTCCCTTCTGATCAGCATGTCCACTGATTCCTTCCAGTCTCCGAATTGATGCACGAATATCAATGTGCTCACCAAAAATTGTTACTTTTTCGGCACCGTCGAGTATTGATCGGCCGAGTGTACCATTTGCCTGATAACCACAAAATACAATAGTACTTTCCCTTCGCCAGAGATTATGCTTAAGGTGGTGTTTTATTCGACCAGCTTCACACATTCCACTTGAGCTTATTATTACCGCACTTCCCTCTCGCTTATTGAGCTCACGGGATTCATCGGCAGTGACAGTGGTAGTCAGAGAATCAAACATAAGCGGATTATGGCCCTGATGAACTAACTCCATTGCCTCATCATCAAAATACCCTTCAATATTTCTTGAAAAAACTTTTGTAGCTTCGATTGCCAAAGGACTATCGAGAAAGACCGGAATATATGGAATGTCTGGGAGCATTTTATGCGTAATGATATATCTGAGTAGATACAATAACTCCTGCGTTCGACCTACAGCAAATGATGGGATTATTACATTGCCGCCCCTTAGAAAAGTTTCTCTAATTATTTCAGCTAGTTCCTTAGATCGTTCCCGAGTCGACACCCGCTGTGTTTTATGTTCCGGTTCCTTATGAAGTCTATCTCCGTAGGTTGATTCCATGATTACAAAATCAGCCTCTTTAATATACATGGGATCATTGATTATGGGCTGGTCAAGATTTCCAATATCGCCGCTAAAAACGAGGTGGCGTGTTTCTGTTCCCTCTGTAAGCCATAATTGAATACTTGAGGATCCTAATAGGTGTCCGGCATCAATGAATTCGAGCTCTACTCCTTCATCGACGGTAAATCGCATATTATATGGATGTCCGGAAAAGAGTTCCATGGCTTTTTGGGCATCATCTACTGTATAGAGCGGTTCAATCTCCTTTTTCCCTGCACGACGACGTTTTCGATTTACCCACTCAGTCTCCATTTCTTGAATATGACCAGAATCAGCAAGCATAATAGAACAGAGATCCGCGGTTGCCTCTGTACTATGAATAGTTCCCCTAAACCCATCCCGAACCAATAATGGGATACGACCTGAGTGGTCAATGTGAGCATGTGTGAGAAGAACATAGTCAATTTCTGTTGCACGGAAAGGCAAATCCATACCGAGCTTTTTTTCATCATTTCCTTGTGGTAGTCCACAGTCTACCAGCAACCGTTTCCCAGCACACTCAACAAGGGTACTACTACCCGTAACGGTTCTTGCACCGCCAAAAAATGTCAACTTCATGTACTCAGCATACCGTGGACACTAGGTGATGTCTACAAAAAAGTCTTTTTAGATTTTCTAGTCAATTTTACAGTTAGATAATAGGTAAAGCATGATTGTTATAACAATCATGCTTTACAAAAAACAATTCTAATTTACTGCCCTAGGGAGAATTCAATATCTAATGTGGCAAAAGCATCTTTAATCCAGTTGAGAATCTGTTCATAAGTTTTATCATCTGATTCAGGTAGAAGCATAGGTTTTCTTGGAAATCCAGCTTCATATCCACGAGCCTTCAAAGCCATATGTGAAACAATTGTACTGTCAGTGAAATGCATTTTTTTACTCAAATCCATCATGACGACATATGCTTTGTGAGCCGTGTCCCAATCTTCTGATTCTGTAGCACTAACTAATAGCGTCATAATCTCTGGAGCCCAGTTATTCATACCGGCGATAGCGGCTCGTACTCCCATGTGATAGAATGGGAACCATCCTGTTGATGTGCCCAAAATAACTTGGAAGTCTTTTTTTTCCAACTGCATTTTGTAGGCCACAGACGAAAGAAACCCTACTTGAAGTGGACTATCTTTTAGTCCTTTTAACCCCATAGATTGTAGTTTTTCAACAACAGAAACAGAGAATGTGTATCGAGATGTACCTGGATTATTGTAAGCAAACACAGGAACATCCACCGCTTCAATAATCTCTTTGTAGTACTGGATAATCACTGAATCATCATGTTTGTAATAGAATGGTGGAACTGCTCCCAACGCATCCATTCCAGCATCTTGTGCTGCAATCGCCAGTCTGACTGTGTTGACTGTGTCTATACATCCAACATGAGCAATAAGTGTTTTACCCGCATAGTCTTTGGTCACTTTTTTCGCAAGCTTGAAAATTTCAACGCGCTCTTCATTTGTCATCAAAGGTCCTGCACCGTACGAACCTGTTAAAAATAAACCATCAACTCCGTGATCGAACATCCATCGCATATGCCACTCGGTAAGACCGAGATCCAATGTACCATCCTGATTAAACATAGTAATGTTTGGAACAAGAGAACCTGTAATCATAATATTTACCTCTCTATTAGATTTTTTTAACTATAATCTCATCTATTTGAGATTCTTGTTTTTTTACAGTACATTTGACTATTTACTTAATCACTTAACTATAAACTTTCCCAATTCACTGCGAGAGTCGATTTTCCATGACAGAGGATGTCGACAATTTGTTGAGACACAATCATAGAAACATACGAACTAGTTTCGATAGAAGTTGCCGAAATATGAGGAGTCGCAACAATATCAGCTGCTAAAATATTGCTCTTCCTATCAGGAGGTTCAAACTTAAACGTATCAATTGCAGCTCCTGCAATAACTCCTGTTTGTATCGCCTCAGCAAGGGCTTCTTCATCGACTAAACCACCTCGAGCTGTATTTATTAAATAGGCAGTGGGTTTCATCAACGAAAGAGTTCTTTCGCATACTATATGTTCTGTTTCTTTTGTATACGGAAGCGATAGCACTAGAAAATCAGAACAAGCAAAAACTTCATCAGTACAAGAGGCTAAATACACGTCATGACTAGCTGCCCATGAAATATCTTTTACAGGATCATAGCCTACTACATGAACGTTAAAGCCAAGAAGCAATTCTACTAATCGTTTACCAATGTTCCCCAACCCAATAATTCCGACAGTCTTATAGGAGACTTCATTTCCTGGTTTCCTTTTCCAAAATCCTTCTCGCAACCATTGAATATGTGTATCGATTCTTCTTCCAACAGTAAGCATGAGTGCTAATGTCATTTCTGCTACTGCATTTTTATTGGCTCCTATTACATTCGCTACAAGTACCTTATGTTTTGAAGCTAACTCAATATCAATACCATCTAAGCCAGTGCCATGCATATGAATTAGTTTCAATTTATTTGCAGATTCAAAAACCTCAAAGCCAACAGGGTCATTCCCAACAATTAGACAGTCAATATCTTTAATATTTTCAGCAATTAATTTACTGGTCATTTTTTCGCTGTTCAAGAAAGTTATGGAGAAGCCATGTTCCTCTAGCATTCTTAATGCTTTCGAATCAATTTTCCCGAAAGACTTTGATGTTACAAGAATATTCATACTCATTTTTTTACCTTATATTTAATTAGTTATAGTTCCTCATAATTCTATTCCTTTGAAAAACATTTCTATAATAGTTTCGCTTTGTCTAATAGAATTTCTCAACCGAATAGCACACTTCAAATTTCTATTTATATAAGTGGAAAATATTTTTTGGTAAAAATGTAATTATGTCTGGGAATAATGCAGTGAAAAATAGAGCAAGATAAATTACGCACATAAAAGGGAATAAAGCTTTTACTACTTGACTAAAATTCTCTCCTGATGTTGAGCATCCGGTATATATCAGTGTCCCAACAGGTGGTGTTACCAATCCAGCAGTGAGAACACTACAAAAAAAGACGCCGAAATAGATTGGATCAACGCCAAAGGCAACAACCGGTCCCATAAATATTGGAGTGAGTATGAGTATGGCTGGGGTTAAATCCATAATCATCCCGATAATGAGTAAGATTAAAAAGGAAACAATCATAAAAACGCCGGTTGAGCCAATACCGCTAACCATAGCTTCTGTAACTTGCTGTGGGACACGCTCATAAGTCAGAACCCAAGCAACAGCTGTAGCTGCTCCGACAATTCCCATAACCATTCCAGAACTTGCCATAGCACGTCTAATAATTCCAGGCAAGTTCCTAAATTTAAATTCCTTATAGATAAATGTCCCAACAAACCATGAATATACTACAGCGAAAGCACTTGTCTCATTGGCAGTCATTACGCCTGCTACAATACTAGTAAAAATGATAACAGGAAAAATTAAAGCCCAAATAATTCCTTTGGTATCACCAAAATCAATTTGATCAGTATTCATCCCATATCCACGTTTCCTGGAAATAAGATATGCAACAAAGCATTCTCCAATCGCAATTAATATTCCAAGAACTATACCCCCTGAAAAAAGCGCACCAATAGAATCTCCTGTGGTTGATCCATACACAATCATTGGTATCGATGGAGGGATAATTGGGCCAATTACACCACCAGCAGCAATAACAGCAGCAGAAAAGGCTTTACTGTAACCCTGCTTCACCATCGCTGGATACAAAATAGAGCCTATTGCTATTGCAGTCGCGATTGCAGATCCATTAATAGCTGCAAATAGAGCACATGATATTATTGCAATTATTGCAAGTCCTCCCGGAATTCCTTTTACTAATTTCGAAACACCAGCAATAATTCGTCGAGTCATTCCTCCACTATTCATAATCTCACCGGCCAAAATGAAGAAAAGCATTGCAACAAGTCCAAAATTATCTACAGAAAGGACAAACTTTTGGGCAAAAATAATGAGATCCATATTATTCATAATCAACATGACAATTGCTGCAACTGCTAAAGCAAGTACTATTGGTATCCCGATGACAAAAAATACACCAAATAATCCAAAGTAGAGAAAAAGAGTATCCATAATTAATGTCCTTTGTTTTTGGTTTTTAATTCTAAATTATGTTTAGAAAAATGATTACGAAATGTTGTTAACAGAGTATAAACTCCGATACCCATCCAAGCTACACCTGAGAAAATTCCGGGGAGGAGGAATAAACTAGTTGGCCAGTTAGTTCCAGCTAATGGAACCGATCCTATCATCACATTATATCTATACCCATATACTGTTATCACAAATCCAACAAACACAAGGATTACGCCATAGATTAAAGTACTTAAAAATTGGATTATTGGATGTTTTTCAATTAGAGACTGAAATCCAATGTGTTGATTTCTTATAAAGCCTGTAGTAATCGCCAAAAACATTGACCAAACAAACAAGATACGTACAACTTCTTCAGCCCATGAAAATGAAGTTCCAAAAACATATCTACCAACTGCATTTCCAAACATTATAATAGTTGCAGATAATCCACAAATTAAAAGAATTGATATTTCTATCCTTCCAAATAGCTTGAGTAAAGTCTTCATGAATGAAACTCCTTATGAGAGTTATGCAGGATTGCATCAAGTGCAATCCTGCAATGATAATATTGTAACTACTATTTAGCAGCTTCGAGAACTTTCTCTAAAAGGTCACTATAGGCTGAGCCATATTCTTTAGCCGCCCAATCGTATGCTCCTTGAGCTCGTTTTTGGAACTCAGCTTTCTGATTGTCTGTAAGGACAGTTACTTCAGATTGATTTGCAATTTCAGAGATATATTCACCCTGGAGCTCGCGCCCACGATTTCTTTGCCAAATTCTCAAGTCATAAACTGTATCCTTGATGAGTTTCTGAATGTCTTCAGGAAAGCTATTCCATTTTTTTTCTGAAAAATAAACTGGAACCGCTGAATAGACGTGATCTGATTGTGAAACATATTTTTGCTGTTCATAAAATTTATTTGTAGCAATTAATGAAAATGGATTCTCTTGCCCATCAACAACTTTAGTTGCAAGAGAATTATATATTTCAGTAAAAGCTAATGGTGTAGGATTTGCGCCTAGTGAACTAAAATATTGAATATGGAGCTGATTTTGCTGAACACGAAGTTTAATTCCCTGTAAATCCTCGGGAGTAGTAATAGGTCTTACATTGTTAGTAATTTGTCGGAATCCATTTTCCCAGAACGCTAGACCAATTAACCCTTTCGAGGCTAGTCCATCCAAGAATGTGTTTCGTCAAGTATGTATACAATAAAAAATCACCTGAATTCCAATTCCTAATCAGTTGGAAATCCACTATTTCATCAAGTGAAGAAAGATCACTTGAAGCCTACTGTATCAATCAATCATCA
>Ga0334901_1002531_pt1 | contig 15400 bp, 12 predicted proteins | sample GraSluR3_MG_3_FD_207216 | JGI IMG/M metagenome (GOLD analysis project Ga0334901, IMG submission 207216) | Sludge microbial communities from methane-producing bioreactor in Wageningen University, Netherlands - Granular Sludge_15_08-R3 | ecosystem: Engineered > Bioreactor > Anaerobic >... | reverse complement strand
CTCTCAATTCTCGGGTAGGTGTGCCATGTGCCGTGGTGGCAGTACTCGGTCATTGTGTCGCCGTCCATGTCCTGGCTGTGGCTGTGGACATAGCAGCCATTGTTCCAGACGCAGGAGTTCTGGTGCCGGCAGCAGGCAGAGTCTCCAGGAGAGCAAGAGCAGGCGTCGGGATTGCAGGAACAAACGCTTGACCATTCATTTGCGTCGTCGCCGCAGCAGGTGTTAGGAAAGGCTGCGCAGTCGTTTCCGCGAGCGCAGCCCAGGTTCCACCTTAGGGTTGAGTCTCTCTGGTCTCTGCAGGTGTTGCAGGTGTTTGGGTGGTGGTCTGCGTCGTAAGACATTCTGCCGCAGCGGACATTACCAAAGCACCCGCTGGAAGAGTCCGCCGGGTAAAATTCCACAAAATAACATCCGTCCTCTCCGGATTCTGGATGGCAGGTTCCCGTGCAGTGGTCTATTTCATCAGGCATATTCTCAGTATAGCACATTGCATCAGTACAGCCGGCATCTCTTCCGCCATAGCACCTGTTTGTGGTGGTAGGGTCATTTCCGTCTCCGGGGTCGTCAGACCTTGCTTCAATAATATATTGGCAACAGTCTTCGGCAATACTCCCTCTCCTATAAAGACACTGGTAGCTGCTGCAGTAGCCCTCTTCGCGGTAGACTCTTCCTGCAAAACAGGTAAGAGTATTTCTGGCTGTGCAGTCCTCACAGGAGGTGCAGCCGCAGTTCCGGTTTGAACCTGCGCAGTAATTATAGCACCGCCCATATACTGGATGTTGACATGCTCCGCAGGCGGGGCCTAACCCTACCCAAGTCTCTTCTGGGACATTTTCCCTGACAAGCTGATATTCAAATATCAGAAAGGGCTCTCCATCAAATCGGCCTCCATCCAGATCCTGAAAATTATCTTCAGAGGGGATTATTACTCCAGCATCTCCTGTTCGGGTGTACTCTTGGCCATCCATAAGGGTAATCTTTGTAGGGACCCCATAATCATCCACCTCCATCAATCTTACTTCCGACCACTCATCGTTAATATATACCCATCCTTCTCCATCTCCGTCCTGCAGAAAAGCCACCTCAGCATTTCTTTGAATATCTTCACCATCTTTAGTCCGGTATCCAAGTGCGTCTAAGTATGCTAGTGCCAAATCAGTATTTGTATCAACCCTAATTTCCCCTGTATATATATCTTGATTTTCTTTAGGCAGTACATAATCATTTATCGTGGCATATTGTGTGCAGTAAGTAGTCCAGCCCGTGCAGTCGCAAGCGCAGCTACCTGAACCTGTGCAGCGTATTCCGCTAAAGCTGGTGTCTGCGCACCGGTGATTTGTATCATAGCAGTTGCAGGGCGCGCAGTTGCAGGAGTAGCAGTTGCAGGGGTACTCGGTATCATAGCATACCATGCTCTGAGACCCATCCGGATAAACATAGACATAACAGTTGTAGTCGACACAAGTGGCGCAGCAAGTATCGCAGCAAGTCGAGCAAATAGTATCATATAGGAGAGTGTTGCAGGCATATCCATTATGGCAGCATGACTCGCAGGTATATACTGAACAATGGCTCGCTGTGGCAATGCAATAGGAAAATACAGGCGAGATAAGTACCATTAAAAACCCTAAGCCTACTATGATGGGTTTACTCCCTGTCATAATCCCTCTATAATTGATTCAAGGATATGGCTTGCAATATGCTGGCTTTCAGAGAAATACCTTAGGGCATATACATCTCTTTCGTTAATAAATATATCTATATTTACTGCCGGCTGCGGGGCTCTTTTATCCAAAAGGCTCATAATTTCAATATCTCCTAGATAATATATGTCTCTTATTTCGGGAGAATTCTTCTGTAAGTTCGCTACATATTCGATATTTGGGGATACCTCATTGAAGAATTCGTAAATAGTCAGCCTTATTTCCGGCCCAACTGTATGGTAGGTTCGCCCGCCCACCTCGATCTTTCCCTGCTCCCTCCAAGACCGGTAACTAATCTGACTTATATTTTCCGGTGGGTCTGTAAAGATCCTTAGCCCGGTAGACTGGAATCCTTCAAGCTCAATTCTTTCAACAGCTTTGCTTAAATTTTGACACTCATCCTGTGTTTGGCGCGCCTCATAATTACTCAAAATCAAGAAGAATATTAGTAACAAAAGAGATGAAGCAAAAATAACATATAATCTTTTTCCAGGCTTACCCCTATCCATAATTATTTAGCAACTGTTTAGTATATATTTATAAAAGATAGGGAATTGGACTCTACCGGGAAATTTCCACTAGGCTCTATTCGATATCCCTCAAGTTCTTCCGGACCAATACCCCATTCTTCCAAAACCCTATAAATACTACTTCCGCTACTTGCTAGCATAAGCCTCTCAGTATCTATTCTTAGGCTTTGTCCAGGCTCTCCTGTAATTCCTCCTAAATCTAGGCTAATCTCTGCACCAATATGCAGTGGTTGCGGATTAAAAAAAGCGGTATCCCTCTCCATAAATTTCATAACAAGGACGCGAGGGTTTTCTTCACTTTGGGGTGTATCTTCATGTACAACAGGTCTATCTGCGGGCGTAGTTATACTGTCCATGAACCCCTTTCTAACCTTAGGTTTATCCTCTTCCGGTATATTATATTCCTCCATCGCCTCTCCAATATGGTCTGTAAAGGTCACAGGTCCAATAATGACTTCAGGGACAGGCCTACCTTCATAGCTATAGTATGCATTTGCCCAAACCACGGATCCCGAAGAGCCTTCTCTCAGATGTAGAGGCCCCTCATATATCACCTCATCACCCGAAGTTATTAAGAGATAGTCTACATTACCAAAAAAACATACCTTTTGATTACCGTAGGGTACTGCAATTTCACTATCTGAGATAGGGTTCTTAGAATATAATATAACCTCGAGCCGATCAAGGCCTCCGTCTGAGGTATCTGCGCCTTCTGCCATATTATCCGCTGCGACAATATCTACTTCATTCAAGCAAGGCCCGCCGCCCACCATATCTTCCGTAGCCGAGCCCATAGTTAATCCGCCGCCCGCAGCAATTAATGCCGCCATTAAAGCCGGAACAGGGTTTGCAACAGCAGCAGCCGCGGCACTCTCAAGCTTAGCTGTAAGCGAATATCCCGGTATTAGCAGTTTTGGGTCGTAACCCATTTTTTTGAGCTGCTCTTTAATATACTCTACAGCCTCCTTCTCTCTAGCTCTCTGGTACCTGAAAGCATCCCATGCGGATCCCTGTTCTGCTGAACTTAAAAACCCTGTATAAGGAGAGATAGACATTTTAATTTCAGGCGGGGAATCCCCGGTAATAAGACCCTTATCTTTTGCTGCCTTCCATGCAGTATATAGTTGGTCCAAGTTTTCCTCGATAAACTTAAGATAACCATCAAAACCATCATTTGCCCTTATAACAGCCTGACTGTCCCTTATAGCCGCCTCATACCGAGTAGCATAGCTCGCTTCAGGAGGGGGAATTAAACCTAAGGGCATATTGACACCTAAGCCCTGTCCTGTTCCATATAATCTATACCCTTGTCCCATAATACTATCCCCTCTCATATTTATAGTTAATCACCCATAAATAATACAACACTTTCCAAAAATAATCAGCCCCCATAACTATCCTTAGGCGGCCTTCTATATTAATTAACATCCGATTAGTCAATTGTCGAACAAGCCTTAATTCTCCAAAATTAGCCCTATTAGCTCTTTTGCGGTTTCATGGGCGGAGGCTTCATAATACAGAGCATAAACAGCCTCCCCCTTCCCAAAAACATCAACGAAGTAATTCAGTTTTTCAAAGTCATCAGGATTAATCTCATCAAGGGAATCGGGTATTACGGCCTCAGGACTTCTAGGAAGATATAGGTGCTTAAGGTGGCGCTCTACCCTCGCCCCTAAAACAAAAAATTCCTCCTGTGGCGGTCCGGATATTTCCTCATAAATCCCGATTGCATTAAGGGTTTTTCTAATGTTTTTGGGGGAGCTCTCCTCAAACAAAAATACATTGCCCGAAATCACTCTTATAGGCATACCTACGCTATCAGCCTGCTCAACCCATCTTTTCGAGTAGGCTGCGCTTATTTCCGAGTTGCTGCAGTATATTAGGGCAAAAGGCGGAGACATGGCCTCTTCACAGCTTTCCGGATTCAGTTCAGGGCTCAACCCCTCCCAGCCTTCAGGAGAGCTTTCCGGAAAATATCCTTTGGCTTTTGGCTCTTCAATTGGAGGGGCTATAGGTACGCTTTCATTCTTGAAGCCCTCCAAGCCGCCAATAGGCTCTCCCGGCTTTTGAGTTATATCTTTCTGGCTTTGGATTAGAAAAACAAAAGCAACAATTATAGCCAGTACTGCCAGAATCATCAGGGCATCCTTGCTTTTCAAAGCCATAATTTATAGGGGATTGGGGATATATATTTGGTAAACAACATCCAATAAATTCTGATTACTTAGATACTATTTTTAGCGCCTCGACCACATCCTTAGGCGAATAATCCCTATATGAAAAGTCAAGCCTAAAATTGCCTGCCCCGGACATTTCAAGCTTAGGAATCTGTTTAGAGAGGTTTAGCGGCTTTTTTGAAATCACCGTTGTCCTGCAATTATTGGTTAAGGCTAAAAATTCCCCCAATTTTTCGGATTTAGCCCCAAATCCTTCAAAAGAACAGGGCTCTTTTTTTGGGCACCCCTCGAGAATTTCCGGAATCGGGCAGAATTCGGACAGAAATAAAGGAATATCCTGATAGATAATAACCTCGGACTTGTCCCCCAAAACTGAAGAGAGCTCTTTTAGCTCATCAGGGCTGTTTTCAATTGACAGGGAAACTCTTGAGGCCCCAAGCCCGAACAGGCATTCTGCGGCCATATGGTTTTGGACATAGAGCTGCCAGTCGGCCGAAATATCCGCTTTTTGGCAGCAGCAGGAAATTGCCTCAAAACCATAGATATTGGAAACCTGCCACTTACTATAGCCCTTGCCTGAAAGATTCTTTATTTTTTCAAATATACCCTCTTTTTCCCAAGCCCTTGCAATAGGTGGAAGGGAAAGCCTAAGCTTTTGCCTGCCAAAAATCTTTTCCAAAAGCCCAAGGTAACTGAAAATTTCACCGGCGGTTTTGCCTGAAATATCTATTATGATTTCCTTAACATTTTCTGCATGCTCAAAGCCCAGCATGTCGAGGGCTGTAAGATTTCCGGCTTTAATAATTACTCCTCGCTTTTGGCACGAAGGGTATTTTTTTGCCGAAATTTGGGATTTTACAAATTCACTCCTCCTTTTCATTTGTTCCGCTATCCTTTTTTCAAGCTCCCTTGAAAGCTCCCTTCTGATTTCCTTAATATGCGAGGCGGGAACAAAAAGCCTGAAGGGGTTATGGAACTCAAAGGAATCCGCCTCAAGCCGCGTATTTCCGAATTGGCTGAATGCCGACCTTACTGCGGATTTGCTCTCATCAGGCTTATCCGCATAGCCGTAATCTCCCTGCGCCTTTTTTCTGACAATTATATCCTCCTCATTAGCATGACGGGCTTTTACAATTGCATAAATATCAAGCTCGTTTTTGGAGAGGGTCAGACGCACATCAATTTTTCGCTTCTTTGACAGCCCCTGAGGATTTTTTAGGCGCGGCAGGTATTTTCTCTTTATTGCCTGGGAGGATGAGCAGAATATTTTTGCGCCTCTTGGGATTTTTGGGTGGCTTTTTGGAAGGAGAATTTCGACCCATGAATTTTTGGCTGAGGAATAAATGCTTCCCCCCTTTGCCATTGAGGAGAACTCAACCGAAAACCCGAAGTGCCTCTCTTTTCCGGGCAATTCAATCTGAAGCCCGTCGTGGCGCTCAAGAGCCCTTGAAGACTTAAACCTTATCTTGTGGCGGCCTTTTTTTGGCAGGACTAGTTTCTCTACTGCGCCGATTTCTATTCCCTGGTGCCCGGTTGTCCTTATATCAAGCGCATTGTTATTTTTTGGCCCTTCAATGCAGGATTCTGTCCATTGCCTTGAAAAAACTGTCTTAAGGCCCGATTCATATTCCTCAATTTCGTTTTCTGAAAGCTCTCCGTCAAGCAGTTTTCGGTAAAAATCAGTTACTGCCGCAACATAAAGGGGGCTTTTTTTCCGCCCTTCAATCTTTAGGGAAGAGGCTCCCGCCTTTTGCAGGAGCTCCACTTTCTTTGAGAGGGCCAAGTCCTTCATTGAGAAAGGCAAAACCTCCACAGGCTTTTGTTCTCCAATAGAGACTGAAAACAGTTCCCTGCAGGGGTGTTTGCATTCCCCCCTGTTTGCGCTTTTGTTTAGGGCCGCTGAGGAGAATAGGCAAAGCCCGCTGTAAGAATAGCATAGCGAGCCGTGGATAAATGCTTCCGTCTCAATTCCGCAGTTTTTGGAAATATCCTCAATTTCCTTAAGCGTAAGCTCTCTTGCAAGGGTAACTCTCCTAAACCCAAGCTTTTTTGCGGCAATTGCGCCCTCAAGATTGTGGACTGCAAGCTGTGTGCTTGCATGAAGCCGAATTTCCGGAAAATAATCCCCTGCTATTTTTGCAACCCCCAAATCCTGGACAATCAGCGCGTCAATTTCAAGGTCGGAGAGTTCCGCCAAAATCTCCGCAACTTCGCCAAGCTCAGCTTCCTTTATAATGGTGTTTAGGGCAACATAAACTTTTCTTTTGGGTGTGAAGGAGTGGGCATATGCCAGAATTTCGCTCAACTCCTCCATCGTGAAATTTTCTGCCTCCGCCCTTGCCGAGAATTTTTTTAGCCCCAGATAAATTGAGTCTGCCCCGAAGTCCAGCGCGGCATAGGCGGCCTTCAGGTCTCCTGCAGGGGACATAAGCTCGGGCTTTGGCAGGACGCTTTTAGCCGAATCTCTTTTTTGTCCCCCCTCTCTTCCCCTAAATATCAAATTCTTGCCTCCCCTAAAGAACCTTTTTGCCATAATAGGGTTTGAAATTGGTTAATTTGGGTGGGCTTTAGGAGAATTTCTCTTCTTTTAGGAACTATATCTCCCTGAATATCTTCAGTTTTTTTATGGGCTTTATAATAGCCCCAAGCCCGATTTGCTCCGCAATTGAGAAAACCTCTTTTAAGGAAATCGCTTTCAGGGCAAAGATTAAGGCCCCAAAAACCGCCATAAAGACCGAAAAGCAGATTGCAACTTCAAGGTAAATGTTGAGGCTTAGGGCAGACTTTGCAATATAGAGGGCGCCAAGGGCAATAATCCCCGAGGCTATGGTTTTAGCCCAGTCCATTACAGGAAGGCTTGGCTCAATAAACTTTTTGAGCTCCCTAAAAGACCAAACCATCATTGCAAAATAAGAGAGAAGGGTTGCAATTGCCGCACCTTCTATTCCGATTTTAGGTATTAAGAGTAGGTTTAGGGCAAGGTTTATCATTGCCCCTATCCAGACAACTTTTGTGTATATTTTAGGCTTTCCAAGTCCGTTGAGGACTGTTCCGTTTATATTTGCGATGGCAATAAATATTCCCCCGACAGCAAGAATTTTTAGGACTCCCGAGCCCAGAGTGTAGGGGTAGCCGAAAAACAGGGCAAGGATCTCCTCTGAAAATGCAAATGCCATGAGGCTTGCGGGGAGAAGCAAAATCCCGATATAGCGGTAAATCATAGAAATGCCTTTTGAGAGCGCTGGCCGGTCTTTGGTCTTGAGTTCGGTTACAATCGGAAAAAGGGCCGCCGCGAGGGCTCCGGCGGCAAACCAAATCATTGAGGCGGTGGGCTGGGCGGTCTGGTATATTCCGACATCCTCAAGCGCCCAAAAAAGAGTGATTATTGCGGTATCGGTGTAGCCAATTATTAGGCCCGCAACTGAAGATACCATTATGGGCATTCCGTAGATAATAAGGCTTTTGGCAAGTTTTGCGTCAATGGCTTTTCCTCCCCGGGGAATTTTTTTTATGGCAAAAGGCGAGAAAATAAGGATGCTTGCAACATATGAGAAAAAGTACCCGATTGCCGGGGCGAGGTATGAAAAGCCCATGTAAAGGAAAACTGTTGTGAATATGAGCCAGCCCGCCGCCCGCGAAAAATCAACCAAGGCATAATTTTTCATGCTTTGGAACCCTAAAAACAAGGACTGCCAGGTGTTGTAGATTATCTGAAGGATAGTGGTTAGGGCGAGGATTTTAATCACAAGCGCCCCTTTTGCAATTTCAGCGCCGGAGAGCTTTAGGTAATTGATTGAGAGGTAATCCGAGAAAATGAATGCAAAAGACACAAGGATCAGGGTGGGTATAGCCTGCATGGCAATGGATGCAAAAACCGCAGGCTTAATCTTTGAGTTTTTTCCACGGGCCGCAAATTCCGAAATGTGGTAAGTCAGGCCCTGCGCCAGGCCAAGGGACCTGAAAAGAAAGATAATCCCGATTAAGGCAAGGCTTGAGTAAAAAAGCCCGTAGTCGGAGACACTGAGATTTGCAATCATCACAAACCGCATCAGGTAACCCAAAAAAGACCCCGCAATGCTGAATATGGCAAGAATTCCCGCGCCCAAAACCACCTTTTTAAGATAATCCGCCATAATAGTATTTTTTGAAAGTTTAGCCCTAATTATGGCGCAAAAAAAGGTCCGAGTTTGGAAGCTTTTGATTTTCTCCCCGTTCTATCCCCCGCATATCGGGGGGCTTGAGACCCATGTTCAGGAATTTGCAACCCATCTGGCAAAAAGGGGCCACAGCGCAGTTGTTTTTGCCCCAAATATCCCAAAGTCAAAGGAAATTGAGCAGGAAGGCAAAAATTTTCTTGTCATCCGCTATCCGGCCTTCCAGATTACAAAGTCTTCCCAAAACGCTGTTCCCAAATTCTGGAGATTGAGGTTTTGGAGGCTTCTGGCGCTGGCCGGGAAAAACCGCCCCGATTTTGTAATGTCTAGGACAAGATTTTTTTTCTCAAGCTTTTTTGCCATGATTTACGCAAAAATTAAGGGAAAAAAGCATATCCATGTTGAGCACGGCTCGGCTTTTGTTGATATGAGAAGCCCGATTATTACAAAGGTTTCATGGCTTTACGACAAAACTTTTTCTAAGCTGGTCTTTTTTGGGGCAGATAGGGTTGTGCCGATTTCTACCCCTGTCCTGAAATTTGTGCAAAGGGAATTTATCAAAGGAGACTTTGAGATAATTTACCGCGGAGTTGACTTTAGCGCCCTTGATTCTGTGAAGCCGGATAGGGAATTTTTGGAGAAATACAGAGGATTTACTAAAATTTGCGTTCTTGGGAGAGTTACTAAAAATAAGGGGATGGATGTGGCAATTGAGGCTTTTATGGGCCTGCCTGACAAATACCGCAAAAAGGCAAAGCTCTTTGTAATAGGGGACGGGCCTGACAGGGAATACCTTGAACGACTGGCAGAGGGCGAGAAAAATATTCTCTTTTTGGGGAGGGTCGAGCGCAAAAAGGCCTGGTCGCTTTTGCAGGGGATGGACATTTTTTTGAATCCCGCGGTTTCCTGCGGAGGGCTTTCAACTTCGCTTCTTGAGGCAATGCATTACGGCCTGCCGGTGATTTCCACCGAGAATGAGGGGGGGATAGATGTTGTGATTTCGGGAAAGACCGGGATTTTGCTAAAAGACACCTCACCCGAAACTTTAAGGAAGGCGATGGAGGGGCTCTTGGAGGACAGGGATTACGGCAAAAGGCTTGGCCTTTCTGCCCGGGAATTTATAAGGGAAAACTTCGGCTGGGAGCGGGTAATTGACAAATATGAAAAAGTTTTTATGGAGCTTGGCAATAAAAGCCAAAAATCGAATAAATAAATATGGAAAAGAAGGCCCGCGGCGGATTTTCAAAAACATATACCGACCGAAATTTCAAGGGCATTATGGGGCTCTACCACAACCGGAGATTTTTATGGATTAAAGATGAGCTTAAGTCTATGGGGTATAGCTCCATTCTGGAGATAGGGTGCTTTAACGGGAGGCTTTTGGACTTTATAAAAGCCGAAATACTATTTCGGCCTTGATGCGGGGTGCGAAAAAGAGGATGGAATTCTGGTTGCTCTTGAAAAATTCAAAAATGACAAAACTATTGAGGTAAAGCTTGGAAGCAGCCCCGCGGATATTCCTGACAGGAAGTTTGATATTGCCGTGTCGTTGGAAACCTTTGAGCACATGAGCCCTCAAATTGCAAGGGATTATCTGGAGGAACTTAGCAAAAAGGTGGCCGAAAAGGCCTATTTTTCTGTGCCTGTTGAGAGAGGAATTCCTCTTCTTGTGGCGTATATTGTCCGTGTACTGAACCGGACTTCCCATACCGAGCCTTACGGATTTTTTGAATTCATAAATGCGCTTTTTGGCAGGATGGATAAGGTCAAAAGGGTTGAGCACAAGGGGTTTGATGACCGGGAATTTGTAAAGGAGGTTGAAAAGCATTTTGTTGTGGAGAGGACTGTAGGGCTTTTCGGGCCCAAATGGCTGGGATTAAACCTCGGGCTTGGGATTGTTGCCTCGCCTAAACGCTCAGGGTGATATATTCCTACAAACCTATTTAATTTAGGCAAGATGTGCGGAATTTGCGGGTTTAACTGGGCCGATAGGAGTCTAATCTCAAAGATGAAGTCTTCAATCAGGCACAGGGGGCCGGATTCGCACGGGACTTTTATTGATGGGGTTATTTCCCTGGGGCATAGAAGGCTCTCAATAATTGACCTTTCCGAGAAGGGAAAGCAGCCGATGTCGGACTCTGAGGGCGAAATAACAATTGTCTTTAACGGCGAGATTTACAATTATACTGCTCTTAAGCGCGAGCTTGAAGGCAGGGGCCATAAATTCAGGTCGGAAAGCGACACCGAGGCGATAATTTATGCCTATAAGGAGTTCGGCGAGAGTTTTGTTGAGAGGCTTAACGGGATGTGGGCTTTTTGCATTTATGACGCGAAAAAAAAGCTTTTGGTTCTTTCAAGGGACCGAGTCGGAAAAAAGCCGCTCTACTATTATTCTGATGGGAAGAAATTCATTTTTGCCTCGGAAATCAAGGCGATTTTAGAGTGCGGGGTATCGAGGGAAATTAATCCCAAGGCCCTTGAATTATTTTTGTCTTTGGGCTTTGTCCCCGAGCCGCACTCTATTTTTAAGAATATTTTCAAGCTGCCCCAGGCAAGCAATATGGTGTTTTCCCTGAAGTCCGGAAAAATGAAGGTAACCAAATACTGGCAAATGCCCGCCTTTGAGCCTGAAGCGGACAAAAAGCCCCTGATTGAGGGGGGCAGGGCGCTTCTTGACGACTCTGTCCTTTTGAGGAAAATGGCGGATGTGCCTGTCGGGACATTTCTTTCTGGGGGGCTTGACTCTTCCGCGATTTCTGCAACCCTAAAGAGGCTAAAGGATGAGCTGCATACTTTCTCGATAGGGTTTGAGGGAAAGTATGATGAATCCCGGTACGCAAAGATAATGTCCGAGTATCTCGGGACAGCTCATCACCACCACTACTTTACCCAAAAGGATTTTGAGGGCCTGATTGAGAAAATAACCTTTGCCTATGACGAGCCTTTTTGGGACTTTTCAGCCTACCCGACCGCAAAAGTGTCCGAGCTTGCCAAAAAGCATGTTACGGTTGTTTTGAGCGGGGACGGCGGGGATGAGGTTTTTGGGGGATATTACCTGCATAAGGCAGGGGCAAGAATCAGCTTTTTTAAGAGGTTTCCCTCCCTTTTCAATAGAGTGGCTTATCGGCTTTTTGAAAAGGCCTATGGGGCTTTAGGGACAGGCCTGTTTTATATGGGCCGCGAGGGCTTTAGGATGGCTTTGGCTCCAGAGAGCGAGTTTTACTCAAATCTGCTAAAAGAGGACACCTATCATTCCAAAGAGGCTGAGGATTGGGGCCAAAAAAACTTTGCCCCGCTTTTGAAGGAATATGGGCTAACTGAAGCCCTTATAAAGTCTGACCTGCTTCATCGAACACTTGCCGACAATTTTTTGGTGAAGGTTGACCGGGCAAGCATGCTAAATTCCCTTGAAGTCCGATGCCCATTTTTGGATTATCGGTTTTTGGAGTTTTCAAACAAAATTCCGACTTCTTATAAGGTTGATTTTTTCAGGACAAAAAAGATAATGAGGGAAATTATAAAGAATAGGGTCCCGAAAGAAATTCTGTTTAGGGGCAAAATGGGGTTTAATCCCCCGATTCTGGACTGGCTCTATTCTGACTATAAGGGGCTTTTGGAGGATAAGCTTTCTCATCTTAAGAAAAGAAAGCTTCTTAGTAAGGCCCAAGAAGAGCACCTTAATAAGGTTATGGCAAAGGGGAGGGGGGCAAACTTGCAGAGGTCGGGCGAGCAGGCTTATTCTTTTTTTGCCCTTGAAAATTGGGCTGAGAGGTGGCTTTAGTGTGGTGAAGGGAATAGTATTATGAAGATACTTGTATGCGTTCAGGAATATCCCCCGGAAGGGTCTGGTATAGCGAATGTTGCGCACAATATTGTAAAAATTTGGTCGGATAAGGGCTTAGAATGTGCTGTTTGTTCGCCTACGGGCCCCGATATAATATGCGGAAGTCAAAAGCTGATAAAAAGCGGGCTTTTTGGGTTGATCCATTACTGGAATAAGGTACATCGACTAAATTTCGAAGATTATGATTTGGTTTGGCTTCATAATCCCCTCTTCATAAAAAGGTTTGTTACAAATAAGCCCATAATCTGCACTATGAATTCTACCTACCAGGGAAGCAGCGAGGCAAAGACGAATCCGGAATTATATTATAGATTTGCCTCAAAAATAGAGTTACATTGCCTCAAAAATCTTCCGCCGCAAACAAAATTTACCGGAGTTAGCCAAAAAGTTGCCGGAGAGATTCAATCGTACGGAATAGATAAAGGGAGAATTAAGTATATACCTAACGGTGTTGACACTAAACTATTCCACCCACAAAAAGATAAAAAGAGGCTTCGCAGAATTTTGGGCATACCTGAGGAAAAGAAAATCCTGCTTTGTTTAGGGAGGATTACCGACCAAAAACAGCCTTTAGAGACAGTTAGGCTGTTTTCTTACCTTTCGATGAATTGCCCCCAGCTGCATCTCGTAATGGTGGGCAAAGGGGATTTGTTTGAGAAAACAAAATTATATGCCCGAAAGAGGGGGCTGAATAATGTTACTTTTTACGGATATGCCCGAGAAGAGGATTTACCTAAACTATACGCCTGCGCCGACTATTATATAATCCTTTCAAAATACGAGGGTGGAGAACCCCCTCTTACTTTGGCTGAAGCTTTATCTTCAGGCCTACCCAGTATAGTTTCAGATATACCTAATTTTGAGATTGTGCGAAAATATAATTGCGGAGCTGTAATTGAAGAAGAGGCAGATTTAAAATACTCAAAAAAGATAATGGGTTTGCTTGAAAAAAACCGGGGCATCTATTCAAAAAATGCCCGAAAATATGCGCTAAGTATTGATTGGAAAAAGATTTCGGAATCATACCTCAAGATTACCTGAGATGTTATAATTGTTTCATAAGGTCTTTATTAGACTTCACCGCTATAATCTGAATAATAATTTAGACAAATATACTTAGGAGAAAATGGATTACGAACAAAGAAGAGATATAATAGAGGCAAATGTCAGGGAACACGATATTGAGGCAGAATATTATGATCTGCTACACAAGGAAATCTTTAACGAATATGAGCAAGACAGGATAAGGTTATCTTTAGAAAAAATAATTGGGGGAAATATAAAAAGACCCACTATTTTAGATGTTGGGTCGGGAACCGGAAATTTGGTATCTAATTTACTGACTATATTGGACGGATCGGTAAGGCCTGAGATTGTTGCAGTAGATCTATCTGGACAGATGCAGGATGTAATGAAAAGAAAAATAAATTATCCTGTAAGATATTACCTAAAAGATATAGATTCTTTCTTAGAGATAAACCGTAAGTCGTTTGATGTGGTGCTGATTTCTTCTGTTCTTCACCATCTACCTGATTATGAGAAAACACTGGGTAATATAATAAAATGTCTGAATGTTGGAGGCACTATATATATCACACATGAGCCTCTGAACCCAAAATATATGGAAAGGCGTAGTATGAATAGTATTTTGGATGTTTTGGATTATTCAATATATACCGTGTATTATGTCGGACTTTTGTTAAGGAAAAAGATAAAAAGGGTTAAGATAAATTATCGGGTCTGTGACTACCATGTGGGCAGTCGAGGCATAGACCCAATAGGGATAAAGAAGGCTTTAGATAGAAAGTACCCTGTACATATAGAGTTTAGTCTTTACCCAACCTCTTACTTTTTGGCCGGTTTGAAAGACAGATTAGATATTAACAATAGTTTTGAGATGATAATTAAAAAAATAACCCCTACCTAAGCAGACCTTATTAGTGGCGAATATACTACTAACTTCACTATAGTTTCAGATAAGCTATTGTAAATATAATCTAGGAATTTTATGAAAAAATATCCTTTAATAAGTGTTATAATAGTTACCTATAATCGGGCTAACTTGTTATCTAAGACTGTGAAGAGCCTCTTAAGTCAAGACTACAAAAATGTTGAGCTGGTGGTTGTGGATGGAAACTCTAAAGATAATACACGGGGAGTAATTAAGTCTATATCGGACCCCAGGGTAAAATACCATAGGCAGGATAGTAATAGCGGTATATTATCTGGAAGAAATAAGGGCCTGGATCTAGCTAAAGGGGGATACCTGTGCTTTCTTGACGACGACGATGAGCTTGTGCGGAGTGCATTGTCTACGGCAGTAAAAGAGTTTGAGCGTGCCCCAAAGAATGTTGGAATGATATGGTTTGATTGTTTTGATTCAAAAACAGGAAAAGAAACCGGTCGCGGAATAGAGGGCAGGGGATATATCAAGTATTCCGACCTACTATGCGAAAGGATATATGGTGAGTTCTGGCCGTTCTTTAAAAGGGATGCTATAGGAAGTGCTCGTTTTAATGAAAGACTCTGGGGCGCCGAAGGAAACTTATGGTTGAGGCTCTACAAAAAGTCGGATGTACTATACATCCCGAAAGCTCTGCGTATCTACCACCGCGACCACGGAGGCAATGTCTGCAAATTTGAAAACCAGCTAAAAAAAGCGGACAAATTTGTCTTAAACAACCTTGCCTTTTTGGAGGAGTTTGGGGAAGAGCAAAAGAAGCTCTGCCCAAAAGCCTACGCAAGGAGGCTTTCGGTTTTGGGATTTTGGCAGATAATGGCCGGGGATACAAAAGAAGGCAGAAATACCCTAAAAAAATCCCTTAAAATCAATATAGCCCCTAAGCCCTTAGTGCTTTATCTCAGCTCGGCTTTTATCGGAAAAGAAAAGCTTGCGCGGATTTATTCGAAAATTGCATCCTCTAAAATTCTGGGTAAGATTTCCGGCTAAATTTAGAAGGTCTATTTATTTCCCATAAATACACCTACCCTT
>Ga0334901_1002527_pt1 | contig 15411 bp, 10 predicted proteins | sample GraSluR3_MG_3_FD_207216 | JGI IMG/M metagenome (GOLD analysis project Ga0334901, IMG submission 207216) | Sludge microbial communities from methane-producing bioreactor in Wageningen University, Netherlands - Granular Sludge_15_08-R3 | ecosystem: Engineered > Bioreactor > Anaerobic >... | reverse complement strand
TGGGCCTTAACCGGAGCCGGTCATCTGCTCCTGGAAAGTGTAGAACTCCTGGAAGAAGTTGCAGGAAGAGATGAACATCAGGTTACTGTGCTGCTTTCCGGAGCAGGTGAAGAAGTATTGAAGATGTATGGCCTTTTCAATCGGGTTAAATCTCTCACTGGTGGTTATTATCAGGAATTAGTTCTGGAAAAGGATCAGATGTGGAGTTACCCTATATCTGGCCGTTTTTCCCTGGGAAGGTATGATTTATTGATTGTTTCCCCCACCACCTCCAACACTATTGCCAAACTGGTGCATGGTATAGCCGACAGCCTGGTTACCAATGCTGTGGCCCAGGCAGGCAAAGGGAAAATCAGAACCCTGCTGGTACCTGTGGATCTGGAATCAGGAGATGTGGAAACAGTTCTCCCCTCCAAACTGGAGCTGGATCTGTGCCAAAACTGTGACACTTGTGAGGCTGCGGCAGCCTGTCCCCCTGATGCCATCACCCCTGGAGTTGAAATTAACCTTCTGAAATGTCAGGGCTGCGCTGCCTGTCAAGTGGCATGTCCCTTTGGAGCGGTGAGTGGAGGAAGCATAATCACCATTCATATGCGGGAAATTGATGTGGCTAACAGCAGGAAACTCCAACAACTTGAGGGTGTAGAAGTGATTCAGCACCCTAATGAAATTAAAAACCATTTATACTGAAAATGGGTATTTTTTGTTCTATTAACCCCCACTACTTCTACTAATATAGCTTTTAAGGGAAAGAATAGTTTAATCTGGTTGACATCTCGATTTAATATCCTAGATTAAACTCAGAGATCCACTTCATAATTAATTAAAGGATCAAAAACATAACAATGAATGCTCATTACTATTTACATTAATTCATTGAATTAATGGTGAAAGTGAATGGTAAATAGCCATATACAGGGGGTTGGAAGTTGGTTGAAGAACATAAAAGGATAGATTTTCTTTTGAATGAACTGAAAAGTGATGATTGGAAAGTTCGTGAAGATGCTGCCGAACTTTTGGCTGAGGTTGGAGATTCAGATGCAGTTGAACCTTTGATCGAAGCCTTGCAGGATGATGATTGGCATGTTAGGGAAGCCAGTGCCTTAGCCCTGGGGATTTTTGAAGATAAAAGGGCTGTAGAACCTTTGATTAAAGTTATGGATGATGAAAAAGCTAATGTGAGGTATGGGGCTGCTTTAAGTCTTTCCATGATAGGTGATAAGCGGGCAGTTGATGTTTTAAAGAAAGCCACAGAAGATGATAATTCTGTGGTGCGAAAAGTTGCCAGTGTTGCACTTAAAGAGGTTAAGAGTCGCTTGTAGTCTAAATTTTTTTTATTTTGTTTAAAAATTGGAGATGAACCCATGAAAGCCAATAGTAAAGTTCAAGAAGCAGTGTCGGAACTTTTGGATGATTATGCCCAAGCATACCGTGACAAAGATCTTGATGGTATGCTCAAACTTTTCATTCCAGATGATGATCTGGTGGTGATTGGAAGTGGTTTTGATGAATGGATAAAAGGAAGTGAAGAGTTACGATCTGGATTTGAAAGGGATATGGCACAAGCTGATGATATTAGAGTGAAATTCAGAGATATCACCGTGTCTGCTGCTGGTGCAGTGGCCTGGATATCAGGCCATATGAACATGGAAGCCATGGTAAAGGGTCGGGATGTGTACTTACCCGGTCGTTTAAGTGCTGTAGTTGAAGAAAGAGAAGGTAAGTGGCTTTTTGCCCATCTACATTATTCATTACCTGCCTCTGATCAAGAAGAAGGGAAAGCCTGGCCTGAGTAGAAACCATTAAATCCAACAGGTAATTCATTTTTACCTATTTTACTCAACAAATTTATTATTTTTAATGAATCCTTTTTTTAATCTTCTTGGAGAAGATCAAGAAGGTAGGCTGTCATTTCGATCTCTTCCCGGGCCATGTAATCTTCCAAGCGGATTTTTGAGTCTTCGGTACCAAAGGGATAGTACTCTTCTTCAAAATAAACATTCAAATATAATTCATTTCCCTTGATAACAACCGGATCCTCCAATTGTTCAGCGAGTCTACTTAAATCTTCATTTGCAAGTCCAGTTACATGATAAGTTACAAAATACCGTTTTAAACTGTCAGAAAATCCATAATCAACGATTTTTACCTGTAACTGCAATATATCTCCCCCTATCACTGTGTCCTGGTTAAATCAATTAATTCCATATATAATTTTACATCATATTTTTTATGCACTTTCACAGGTGAAATCCAGTTCATCCCCAATTTCCGTCTTGGATTCTGCTAATTTACCTTTTTCCAGTTCGATTACATATCTGGCTGGTGCCACTGGAGTGTAAGTAGTCCAAGGATCCAAAATGACCGTGTCCACCACTTTTTTCTCTGAATCCGCAAACACAATATCTAAAGGTATGCGCATGAAGAACATGTGAATTCCTGAAGCCCTTCGACTCCTATCCGATGGTAATTTTAGAATAAGTCCTCTTTCCAGGTTTTTTACCAGCATCAATCCTTTGAAACGGGAAAAAAAAGTATCGGCAACATCAGCATTTCCCAAGTTGCTGCCCTTAGTTTTATTTACTATAAACACATAACTCGTTTTTGTACTTTTATGCATCGTTCAGCCCCTTTCTATACATAATACTTTTGATTATGTAAGAATTTGATAATGTAAGACCAGTTAAATTATTTATTGATAAACTCTGTGATTAGTGATCCTATTAATTAGTGATCCTATTATCATTCAATCCTTCGATCAAAATGATTGATAAATGATTGATAGATGATCGATATTGATCTAGACCTTTATTTTATAAGCTCATATCATCGAGATTATTGGGTTCCAACCTTTATTAAAACAACATGAAATCAATTTAAACCCCTCAGCTCTGCTACCTATATTTTATAAATAAATCTTTTCAGTATTAATTGTGTGGTTTTTGCAGAATACTTCCAAAACAAACCACAATCCAGATAGTTCTTTATATTCAATAGAAGGTTATTTAGTCATATTTATATAAGTGAATTTATTATTATTAAGAAGTGGGTGATTATAATGAATATTAAAGAAATTATAATAGACTCTATTAAATATCCTTTTTTGGATTGGAAGAAAATTCTTATTTTGGGATTGATAGTTGTTATTTATAAATTTCCGCTTAATATTATAAGTCCATTTAATTTACAAAATGGTTTCACTTATCCATTTTTAGTTATTGCTTTATTAATTAATTGTTTTATTATTGGATATTTTTTCAAAATTATTCAATATTCTTTAAAAGATACAAGGGAACTTCCTAGATTTAGGAAGTGGGTTAATTTGTTTAAAAATGGGTTTAAAGTAACTTGTGTAAGCTTAATTTATTCAATACCGGCAACTTTACCTTTAGTAATATTAAACTCATGTTTACTCAATTTTTATTCATACGAACCTTACTTTTTTGGCTTTATAATGGATGCAATAGGGCACGGATATTCATATACATTTTGTTTTGCGTATATTTTATATTTATTAATACTCTTCCCGATATCTTTAATAGCAATTGCTAATATGGCTAATAATGATGGTAAATGGGGTTATGCCTTTGAATTTAAAGTGATATTTGGTAAAATAAAAAATATAGGGTGGATTAAATTTTATTCCTGGTATTTATTAACAAGTGTATTTGATTTATTGATATTTTTAATAGGATCTCTTATTACCATGCTCTCAATTTTAATTCCCATTTTTCCATTCGGATTAATTGATCCATTAATTCTAATCCCCTACATCTACATATTTTTCTCTAGATCAATAGCTCTAATTTACCAATCAGACAATACTATCTAATTTCTTATATTTGGCGTAGTTATTATGTTAATTTATAGTTCACTATTTCCTATTAGATTCAAATCTTTATGAATTTATTAATTTGTGAGTTATAGTAGGTTCAACACTTTATAAGGAGGTAAGAGCAAGTGATATTGATTATGCTGTAAGTAATTTTTAAAGTCCTTTACTACAATTTAAAAAATTAATTTTTGTATCTAGAAATCATATAGAACGGAATGAAACTATTTTGTTATTTAAATAAACCCAACATGGACGATTATTTCATCAAAAAATAATCAAAACTCAAAAAGTAATTAGTTATATAAGTGTGTCACGTACATAACTCATAAAGATAGTTTTAACCTAATCATTATAATAGGTTTTTATAAGGTAGAGGGATCTTGTATGAGAAATATTATTGTGGAAGAGCTTATCCAGAAACCCATTGAAGAGCAAGAGATAGAAATCGTGGAAAGGAAGGGTATAGGACACCCGGACAGTATCAGTGATGGAATAGCAGAATCAGTCAGCCGTGGCTTGTGCAATGCTTACCTTGATCATTTCGGTGGAGTACTTCACCATAACACCGATGAAGTGCAAATAACCGCCGGAGAATCTAATCCTGTTTTCGGAGGAGGAGAAATCATCAAACCCATGGACATCCTCCTAACCGGACGAGGAGTCCCAGAATACGAAGGCAAAAAGATCGGTGTGGATAGAATAGCCATCACTGCAGCCAAAGAATACCTTAAAGAAGCCCTGATCAACCTGGATATTGAAAGTTCCACTGTGGTGGAATGTAAAATCGGTCATGGTTCCGGAGACTTAGTGGATGTTTTCGGAAGAGAAGGAATGCCAAAATCCAATGACACATCCTTCGGAGTTGGTTTCGCACCATTTTCTGAAACTGAAAGGATGGTTATGGCCATTGAAGAACTCCTAAACTCCAAATCATTCAAAAAGAAATACCCACAAGTGGGTGAAGACATCAAAGTAATGGGACTCAGAGACCATGATAAGATCACATTGACCGTTGCTGTGGCCATGATATCCAAATACGTGGATGGTTGCGAAATTTACATGGAAACCAAAGAAGCATTAAAAGAAATCGTTACCAAATTGGCCCTGGAACACACCTCCCGAGATGTTGAAGCATTCATCAACACTGCAGACGACCCTACTTGTAAAACCGAAGAAGGTTACTATCTCACAGTAACCGGTACCTCGGCAGAAATGGGAGATGACGGATCTGTGGGGCGTGGAAACCGGGCTAACGGACTTATAACTCCTAATCGACCCATGTCCATGGAAGCAACCTCTGGTAAAAACCCCATCAACCATGTTGGTAAAATATACAACCTCTTATCAACCCAAATGGCTAACGATATCGTTAAAGAAGTTGAAGGAGTTAACCAGGCACACCTAATGATTCTAAGTCAGATTGGAGCCCCTATTGATCAGCCTAAAGCTGCAAGTGCCCAGCTCATCCTGGAGAAAGGTTACGAGATGAGTAAGGTGAGAAGCGAAGTTCAGGGAGTTATGGACACCTGGTTGGCTGACATTAACAAAATAACAGAAATGTTAATCAAAGGAAAGCTTAGAACCTTCTAAGCCCCATTATTTTCTTTTATTTCTCTTAAATATTTTCTAATTGTTATTTTGTTATTATATTGGCCTTTTTTAATGTTCTTTTATAGTTATCATCACCAGCAGCTATGCTACTCTGGTTATATCAATTAGTATAAAAGGATATAAAAGGCCGGAAACAAAGTTTGTTATGAGTAGATCATCAAGTTAATAATCACATTATCCGAGGAGAATGGAGATGGCAATGAAGGAAGCCCCACGATCATATCAATCAAAGATCATTGAAGAGAGAGTACAGAAATTCTGGGATGAAAACCAAGTATACCAGCACACTAAAGATTTGAGAAAGGATCAACCAAAATTCTCATTTCTTGATGGGCCACCCTACTGTAGTGGCCGCATCCATCTGGGAACAGCCTGGAACAAAACTATAAAGGATAGTTTCCTGCGTTTCAAGTCCATGTCCGGATTCAACGTGCGTAGACAGGCTGGATGGGACACCCATGGGTTACCCATTGAACATAAGGTGGAAGGAATTCTGGGTTTGAAGAGTAAGAAAGAAATAGAAACCAGGATTGGTATTGAAAACTTTGTAAATAAGTGTAAGGAGTTTGCAGTGGAAAACCAGGGCCTTATGACCAAACAATTTGAAATGTTAGGAGTATGGATGGACTGGGATAACCCCTACGTGACCTTCGATACCAAGTACATGGAAAGTTGCTGGTGGACCCTTAAAAAAGCCCACCAAAAGGAGCTCCTGGTAAAAGATCAGAGAGTTATCAGCTGGTGCCCTCGCTGTGAAACAGCTCTGGCCCTGGCTGAAATCGACTATGAAAATAAGGAAGACCCCTCCATCTACGTTAAGTTTCCCCTGAAAGGGACGGAAAACGAGTTCGTCCTGGTGTGGACCACTACGCCCTGGACTTTGCCTGCTAACCTGGCAGTATGTGTACATCCTGATTATGATTACGCCTATGTGAAGGTTGAAAATGATGAAACTGGCATGTCTGAGGTTTATCTCATGGCTGAAGCTCTGGTGGAGGCAACTTTCCCAGATACGGATTATGAAATAATCAAAGTGGTTAAAGGAAGCGATCTGGAAGGAACTGAATATGAACACCCCTTACCTGAAGAAGTACCCTTCCATAAAGATTTCCAGCACAGTATACTTCCTGGAGACCATGTCACCCTCACTGAAGGAACTGGCTGTGTGCATACCGCACCCGGTCATGGTCCAGATGACTTTGAAATAGGTAAAGAGCATGGTTTACCTATATTCTGTCCAGTAGACGAAGCAGGCCTCTTCACAGATGAAGCTGGTAAATATGAGGGTCAATTTGTGAAAGACGCTGATCCTTACATAATCGCTGATCTGGATACCCACCATCTCCTATTCAAAGAAGGAATCATTGACCACCGTTACGGGTTCTGCTGGAGATGTAAAACTCCTATCATATACCTGGCCACTAAACAGTGGTTTTTGAAGATCACTGCAATTAAGGATAAGATGCTCAGTGAACTGGATAAGGTGGAATGGGTGCCATCCTGGGCTGGTGAAAGCCGTTTCCGGAACTGGATCGAGAATGCCCGGGATTGGACCATCTCCAGGCAACGTTACTGGGGCATACCCATACCCATCTGGCTCTGTGAAGACTGTGGAAAGATGGAGGTAGTGGGATCCATCCAGGAGCTCCGGGAAAAAATCGTGGAAGGGGAATTGGAAGGAGATTTCATCCACCGACCACACGTGGATGAGATCAAACTAGGCTGTTCCTGTGGTGGGAAAATGCAACGAACACCCGACGTGTTGGATGTGTGGATTGACTCTGGAGTGGCAGGATGGGCTGCTCTACACTATCCTCAGGAGAAAGAGATGTTTGAGGAATGGTATCCCTACCAGTTTATTACTGAAGGACATGATCAGACCCGTGGATGGTTTTACTCCCAGATGGGCTGTGGAGTCATAGCATTGGATAGTGTTCCCTACCAGAAAGTCTTGATGCATGGTTTCACCCTGGATGAGGAGGGTAAGAAGATGAGTAAATCTCTGGGTAATGTGGTGGAACCTGATGAAGTGGTAGAAAAATATGGTGCAGATGTTCTCCGCTTCTACCTTTTATGGGGTAACAAACCATGGGATGATCTTAAATTTAACTGGGAAGAAGTGGGCACAGTTAACAAGATGTTCAATATCCTCTGGAATGTTTATGTGTTCAGCACCACTTACATGGCCCTGGATGATTTCAATCCCACCCTTTACACTCCTGATGATCTTAAATTCAGGGATGAGGATCACTGGATCACCTCCAGGGTGCAATCTGTGGCTTTAGAGGTCACAGATGGCCTGGATTCCCTGCACCTGCATAAGGCCACTCGTAGTCTCAACCAGTTCATACTAGAGGATCTGAGCCGCTGGTATGTGCGCCTCATCAGAGGAAGGACCTGGGTGGAAAAAGACGACCCTGACAAACTGGGAGCCTACTATACACTCTACCATGTGTTGAAAAATATGATAACCATCCTGGCACCTATAGCTCCCCATATCACTGAGGAAATATATCAGAACCTGGTGCGTGGTGTGGAAGAGAATGCCCCTGAAAGTGTGCACATGCTGGACTGGCCCCTGGACACAGAACCTATTGATGAGAACCTGGAGAAAAACATGGACATTGTGCGGGAAATAATAGAAGCCTGTGCCCATGCCCGTGATGTTGCCCGTTACAAGCTCCGCTGGCCAGTCAGGGAGATAGTTATAGTTACCGAGGATAAGGAAGTGGTAGATGCCACCAAGGCCCTCTCCAAGGTGCTCATGGAACAGTCCAACACCAAATCAGTTCGCACCTCAGAGGAATTCCCTGATCTTAAAGTTCTGGCCCAGCCCAACATGAAAACATTGGGTCCTAAATTACGTGGGGATGTACCATTGGTAGCTCAAAAACTCGGGGAAGCTGATGGTGCAGATGTGGTTACTGCCCTTGAATCAGATGGTGAGTACCTGGTGGAATTGGAGGATAAAACCATCACCCTGGAAGACGGTGATGTGGTGTTTGAAACTGAACTTCCAGATAATGTGGTTAGTGCAGAATTTGCTAGGGGAAGTGTTTTCGTGGACACGGAACTCACCCCTGAAATATTATCTGAGGCCATGTCCCGTGAACTTATAAGGAGGATACAGGACATGCGAAAAGACTTGGATCTGGATGTAGAAGCCAATATTAAGGTTTACGTGAACTGCAGTTCCGAGTTCAGGGGACTGGTGGAACCACACCTTGATTTCATCTCCCATGAAGTTAGAGCTCCCACACTTGAATTCCGGGATGATGAGGGAGATTACAGTAAAAAATGGAATATTGAAGAGCATGAACTATCCATAAGTATTATTAAATCCTAATTAAAGTTTTAATGGATTAAATCCAGATGGAATGTTTTGTATTAATTGAATATGTCAATGAGGATTAAAATTCCGAGGTAAAAAAGAGGGTGACAGTATGACTTTAACCAATGATGAACTGGAATACATCAAAGAAGAACTGGGACGGGACCCTAACCCCCTGGAAGAAGGTATGCTGGATATTATGTTCTCTGAACACTGCTCCTATAAGAGCAGCCGGCCCATCCTGAAATTATTCCCCACTGAGGGAGAGAAAGTTATAATGGGACCGGGGGATGATGCAGGTATTGTGGAACTCACCGATGACCTGGCCCTGGTCATGGGTATGGAAAGCCACAACCATCCTTCTGCAGTTGAACCCTATGGAGGGGCAGGTACTGGTATTGGTGGAATAATCAGGGATATAATATCCATGGGAGCTTTTCCAGTAGCTCTTCTGGACTCTCTGCGTTTCGGACCTATGGAGGATCAACGTTCACGTTACATCTTTGAGTACGTGGTTAAAGGGATTTCAGACTATGGTAACCGGGTGGGGATACCTACCGTGGGGGGTGAAGTTGAATTTGAGGATAACTTCAAGTTCAATCCCCTGGTGAATGTGGTGTGTGCAGGTATTGTACGTAAAGACGAAATTGTGCGTGGTATCGCCCCTAATGTGGGAGATGTTTTTGTTTTGATGGGTGGTCGCACTGGAAGGGATGGTATACATGGAGTTACCTTTGCTTCAGAAGAATTAACTTCTTCCTCAGAACTGGAAAGCAGACCTGCCGTACAGGTGGGTGATCCTTTCACCAAAAAACAGGTTATGGAAGCCACCATGGAGGCCCTGGAGAAGGTTAACGTGCAGGGATTGAAGGATTTGGGTGGGGGAGGCCTCACCTGCTGTATATCAGAAATGGCTGATAAAAGTGGTAATGGTGCTCTGATGGAGTTGACCAAAGTACCCCTAAGGGAGGAAGGAATGACTCCCTATGAAATAATGCTTTCGGAGTCCCAGGAAAGGATGGTGTTCGTGGTACACCGTCAAGATGTGGAAGGCTTGCTTGAAATATTTGACAAGTATGAGTTGCCTTATGCAGTGATTGGTCAGGTTACCAACACCCAGCATATGGTGGTCACCCAGGAAGGAGAAGTAATCGCTGATATACCCACCGAACTACTGGCCGATCCACCTATTGTAGAACGTGAAGCAAGAAAACCAGCACGTGACGAAGAACATGTGGAAGTAGAGGATGGACCAGTTGATGAAGCCCTTTTAGAATTACTTTCCAGTCAGAATATTGCCAGTAAAAAATGGGTTTACCGGCAGTATGATCATGAAGTCCAGATCCGCACCGTGATTAAACCTGGAGACGATGCTGCTGTACTACGGGTGGATGATGAAAAAGCCTTCACCCTCACCAGTGACTGTAACAGCATACACTGCTACCTGGACCCTTACCATGGAGGTGCCGGGGCTGTGGCTGAGGCTATACGTAATGTGGTGGCCATGGGATCCCAACCCCTGTGTATGGTGGACTGCCTGAATTTCGGAAACCCAGAAAAACCAGAGGTGTTCTGGCAGTTTAAAAAGTGCGTGCAGGGAATGTCCGACCTGGCAAACAAGTTCCAGTTACCCGTTACCAGCGGAAACGTGAGTTTCTACAATGAAACTGAAGGAGTAACTGTAAATCCCTCACCAGTGGTGAGTGTAGCTGGAATTATGGATCTGAAGGATATTCGAACTATGGACTTCAAAAACAATGGTGATATGATAATCCTCATTGGAACCACCCGTCCGGAAATGAATGGATCCGAGTATCATAAGACCATTCATGGAGTGGTGCAGGGAGGATCACCCCAGGTTAATATTGAAGAGGAATATGCCTCTGCCCAGGCAGTATTAGAACTCATTCAAAACGATGTTAATGGACAGGTTACTGCAGTTCATGATCTATCTGCAGGAGGATTGGGTGTTGCTCTGGCAGAGATGGCCCTTAAAGGAGACCTTGGTGCCAGTGTGGATCTTTCTCGTGTCCCAGGAGCTCTAGATCTTTCTGCCCCTGAAACATTGTTTTCTGAATCACACGCCCGTTACCTGGTCACTACCGCCAAAGAAGCATCAGATGACATTTTAAATACCCTGAAAGAAATGGATGTTCCCTTCGCAGTTATAGGTGCAGTTGGTGGAGATTCCGTTAAAATATCAAGCCCTGAAGATGAATTTGAGATCCCTGTATCAAAACTTAACCAGGCCTATCATGGTGTTATAGAAAAATTCATGGTATGAAAATAGTTAAAAAAAGAGTTCATGTTGATCATATGAATAAAGAACTTTGGAGGCAACTGATACACGCATCAGGTGTTTTCATCGTTGTTTTAAGCTACTTCATGGCCCCTCAAATTTTAATTATTCTATGCGTGGCTATTCTGGTTTTTGTGGAGATAGTGTTTCGCCTGGATCATTATTACCAGGTGCCCTTTTTTTCCACTATTTTTAGAGTTGCCAAACGAAAACATGATGAACGAGGATTTATCTACTTTTTTATAGGTATTATCCTTACTCTTTATTTCTTCCAGTTCAACATGGCCATTGCCAATGCTGCCATTCTTATTCTGCTCTTTGGGGACTCAGCATCCACCCTTATTGGTAAAAGGTTTGGTAAAATTAAACTGCCTTTCCAGTCACACAAAACTTTAGAGGGGAGTCTGGCCTTCCTGGTGGTTGGATTCCTGGTTTCTCTCACCCAACTACCAGTTATCCCTGCATTGGGTGGTGCGTTAGCTGGGGCGGTGACTGAGGCCTACAGTCCCATTGATGATAATGTGCCTATCCCCCTGGTTTCTGCCCTGTTTATGAGTATCATACTATATTTCATGCTCTAAATAGAATTCTAGGTCAAATGATAAAATTAGAAGAATAAAACAATTTTCACAGGAAAATTCAATTTCATCTTACAATCTAATAGCTCTTTCATGTTTAAAGGATTTTACTGTCCCTGCAAATATCAGGAACGAAATTATCAGAGTGGGTAATAGGTAGAGCATAATTTCTGGAGTGATGGTGGGTGAAGATGCCAGTTTCACCATTAATACCGTGGGTATGAAGTTGAAAACCCCCTGGAAGAAGGTGGATTTTATAAATAGTGGTATGAACAGGATGAATGTGGCAAATACCAGTACCATGGTTATGGCAGAGTTGGCTTCTTTGGTGCTGTCCACCAGCATGGATATGAGTATAATCACTCGAATTAATCATAGGGTAGATCTGCCGTGTTAACGAAGCACCTCATGGCCCTGACATACATGTTAATATTGCAAATCCAGAATCACCCAAAGTAACCCTAAGTCTAATTATACAACATGAGTACAAAGAAAAATATACCCACTATCCCCATTTAACGCATCTGGTCAACCAATTCACTTGCTAATCCTCTTGCATCGGGACCTTTAATATTGTATACTTCACCCTGCTCGTAAAAGACAATGGACTGATCAGCTACTGAGAAGCTGCGTTCACCTATAATGTTTTCTTCGTGGGCATGAATGTCCATGGTGGTAAAATAGGATAAAACATGTGCGAGTAGATCTGCCGGTGTCCATTCTCCGAGGCATAGGTACCGTTGTATGCTGTATTCCTTTCCGTTGCGTGTGAACTTCCATTTTGTTTCCATCATATATTTTTCTTCAATTCGGAGATCTTCTGCACCTTCCAGTTTCAAAAGATCTGGTTCGTCGTAAGACTTGGGTGCCGTTGCAAAATCAGTTTCAACTATATTAAACCGTTCCTTAACCATGTCCACATATTCTCTTCTTCCTTCTGATGGCGAAGGTATAGTCATATCTGTACTTAATCCTGGGACATCGGATTGTGTGTTTATAAAAGAAGCATTTTGTCCGTTAAGCACCAACCGTTCACGATAATACTGTTGGTTATAAGGTGTGTTGGTTGGGACATTTACCCTGGAAATATTTGTCTCGGAGGAAGCCAACCCGACAGGTTGTAGTGGGACTTTGGGAGGCGTATTTAACCCCGGATATTGCCCGTTATCTATTTTCAGGCAGGCGTCATATATTCCGGAGGTTGGAACAACTGGAGTATCATCAGTGACATTTATTTGATGATAACTGAACCTGCCAACATAGGGAGTACCCTCAAAAGGAAAACGCCATTGTGGTGCGCCATTTGTGATGACTTGAATTCGGTTGCATGAAAATCCTCCTTTCCAGATAATAAGAGTCATTGGACAGTGAATTCCAACTGTTGCGGCTGCTGAACTAACTATCGTTGCACAGTCAGTACAGTTTAATTGATGTGGCCCTGGAAGATTTATGTCACGATTAAATTTAAGATATTTAAAAAGATCACCAACAGCTGTATAGAAACTGGCACCACTGGTTGTATCATAGGTAAATTGTCCGCCGTTTAGAGCAGTGATGATGTTCACGATTTGTCTGTGATCAGCAGGGGCATATGGAAGAGTTACATCAGCTATCTCTTCACTCTTATTCTTATTCTGGAAAAAATCCAGTATAACTGTTGAAACATAACCAGGCTGATCTTTTGAATACGGCTGTTTTGGATTACTCCATGGAATGATTGGTTCTTTTAGAAGTGTGTATGCAGTAATATCACAATTGGTAAGGAAAGGTGTTTCTAATTTGTCACACGAGAACATCAATGTTTTACTGCGTTTGATACATTTATCACTGGGGAGATTACTGGCATCTAGGGGTAACTGTACCGTGACTTTACCCTTTGCAGGAATTGTAAAGGACTTTGAACAATCCCCAAATATTTTTTCCCCTATTGTACTGTTTGTTGCCTGCAATGTACCAGTGAAGGCATCTGCTTTACTACTGGTTAACACCACATCCAGGTAGGCGTTATGCATCAAAGAAGGCACCATAACACAATCTGCTTTGATCCTGCCCCCGGTTACGGGGTAGATCATACTGATAGGGCCATCACAGTTGACACCGGTGTGGAAATGAATGCTTCCTATCGCAGGATCCCCATTGTGATTAAAGTTAACTGATTCAATCTTTACATCGCCTTCCACTGCCGGACGCTTTTCTTCTTCTTTTTCGATTATCTCGGATATTACCACTGCTGCAGCAACTACTGCAGTTACACCAACGATAACTGGCCAATATGTTGAAAGGAAACTGCACACTGAACCCATGCTAAAGAAACTCGCACCTCCAGCTGGTACAGCTGCAACATTCCCGACACTACCATAATCACCGCCGTTTATAGCAAGTTCCATGCCACTTTGTGATGTTTCCGGATTTGGTGGCGGAGAATAATCTCTTACTTCCTGGTTTAACCGGGCATAATTTCTCCTGAGCCTCAATGTTGAGGAACGTTCCGGTGGTATGCCACCCTCTTTTTTCCCCATTCCCATCAAAGAAGCTAAAGTACCAGATACAATTGCAACTGTAGCTCCAAGTTCCCATTTTTCTTCATCTGATAATTTAGACCATTCTGGATCCTCAGTCGTTGGAACATGTTGATCTATACCCTGCGGAGCGTTTTGTGGATTTGTATCTGCCGCCATCGTAAATTTACCATCTCCCACCTCATTCATATGCAGATTTGACACCACATCCATTGGTTCACCCCAGCCGAAATACATCAAGGACTGTATTCCATCAGCATATACATAAGGAGGATTTTCTGCATATTCATCAATTTCACCTGTACTGAGCTCCCGATCAAACTCTGCAAAGTAATCCAGGTAACCAATATACGCATCGGAGAATACAGGTGTTTTAGTGTAGTACTGGGTTCCAACAACCGCACCTATCTCCTGTTGAGGTGCAAATGAAAAAGTTTCAGATACATCTTCTTCTCCATCAATGAAAAGTTTTGCTTCCCCTCCGGATAATACGATTGCAAGATCACACCATTTGTAGGGTTCCACTCTTTTTGTTGAAATAATCTGCTTTTCATTTGAAACTAAAGCAATGAAACTGTCACTTCCTTTTTTGACCAGCTGTATTGAGAAGAGAGTTCCCTCCCCTTCACCTACTGAAAAAAGGTATCCTGTCTGTGAAATAGATAGATTTGGGAGGAATTTACCTATCAAAGTATATGTCGTTCCAATTTTAAGGGTATCTGCTTTTCGGTAACATCCACGGCCTTTTAGTATTGAACACGCGGTAATGTTAGTACACGTGGCTTTATTACCAACCTGCCATAGTGGTAGATGGTTATCACTTTTATCCGTGTATTGTATATCAGAAAAATCTGTCCAAAGTTGGCAACCATCGATTTTTTCCAGTGGATTAGCATTGTCGTGGAGTAATGTTTCATCGGGAAGTGCTTTTGAAAATAATCTCACATTTGCTATGTATCCATTGAAATCCTTTCCAATTGTATAATTACCTGTTGCCGCCTGTTCAACCGATCCAGTGGGAGTGTTCGCGATTTCCAGCCCGTTAATGTAGAGTGATAACTGTGTTCCATCAAAAACAACCGCCGCAAAATAATATCCACAATCGGTAATGACCATATTGTCTGGAACTATCAGGTAACCAAACTCTTCTAGATCAAAATACAGCTTTCCTTTATCTAAACCGAAGCGAAAGCCATCTTCCTGCCCATAAATTATGCCTGTATTTTCGGAGGTAATTG
>Ga0334901_1002523_pt1 | contig 15440 bp, 19 predicted proteins | sample GraSluR3_MG_3_FD_207216 | JGI IMG/M metagenome (GOLD analysis project Ga0334901, IMG submission 207216) | Sludge microbial communities from methane-producing bioreactor in Wageningen University, Netherlands - Granular Sludge_15_08-R3 | ecosystem: Engineered > Bioreactor > Anaerobic >... | reverse complement strand
GACTCAAATTAAAAAGCGATAAAGGACAAATCACTCGATTCTTCAAATAATCGCCCCTTAAAAAGCGGTGAAATTATGCTTTATGAATAATTCAGGTTTTTAATGATTTTGATCATCTGCACTTTTCTATCTATTTTTACCTGTTTGTTTCGAATTCAGTTACATTAACCTCGCAAACCAGGCGACATAGTATGCGGCCGGAATAAAGATTGCCTGAGCTGCCAAGGTTCCAATCAATTTTGAACTGATCATCGTCAATGAATAGCTTTTTAAATAGATGTATCTGCTCTCTTTCTTAGCAACGCGATCAGCCAGTACAGAAGCTTTAGGATCAATAAACAAGGTGAGCAAAATGGTTGCAATGCCGTTAATTATTCCTGAAGACAGAACTGCTGCCTGCCCGTAATCTTTAGGAACGAGTAATGACGCATATAAAGAGGCAAGAATACCTACCGAATAGACAGCTGTGATCACAACATTAATGACAAAAAGTCGTTTCGGGATTGTTTGATAAGTGATCCCTTTTAAATCTTTAAAATGAGGCAGACGTACATAACTAATGAGTCTCTTCATGCCTTTGACATTGCTCCACTTCGCAAACAATGAGACGATCGATCCTCTTTCATTTGCCAACTGAATAATTGCTCGGGAAAAGACACCGATAAATGTCGGAAACAGAACAATCCCTAATATGACACCAATAGAGACAACAATGAGGAGAATACGATATTGTTCCTCGATAAACATCAGCTTTGTTGCAGCCGGCGCATCAGCAATTAGCTTTGCCGTGAGCGGTTGTTGAAACATAGTTGAAAACCGGGAAATCAGAACGATCGTGCTGAAGAGTGAAATGGCAGTCGCCATCAGTTTAACTCGTACGCCAGAAATTCGTATCGAGTAAGCAAGCGTTTCGATCATTGTAACCACAAGTAAAAGCAGTGCGATAATCATCAGTCTGCCGGTGATAAGAGACATACAGGTCGCTCCTTAAGAAACACAAAATTATGCATTAATCATGTCACTGGTTCAACCATTTGACAACTTGTTTATTGATTTTTTTTTGTAATGCTTGGGCGGCCGCCTGTCGGTTGTTGACATTCAGCACTTGATCCGCGTACTCTTTTGGAAACATTTCCTTAATTGAGTCTGTATATTTGCTGCCGTCTTCAGCCTCTTTATAACCAACAGCTTTATAACCGCCCTCTACTTTTTTTAATTTGAGTCGTACAGGAACTGAGCCGCCGCTTACACTTTCAGTCTTTGTATCTCGATTGAATCCCTCATAAAGATAGTAGAGGTAAACGTCGATGATTCCGCTATCTTTTTTTCTCGCTCCGTATAGTTTATGTGCTTCAAATTGCTGCTCGGTTTTTTCAAAAAGCGTTTTGTTATGAGCTAGGATGTAATCTGATATAACTTGATCCATCGGTTTTGTTACCTTCACAGGTTTGCCTTGATCGGAACAGCCGGTAATTAATAAACTGCTGACGAGAAAAAAAATGAACCAATTGATTTTCTTTTTCACGTTTTCTCCTCCTTTTGGAAAATAATAACATAAAAACATTGCATATGTTGCAAAAAAATTGATCCGCCCTTTTACTGGCGGATCAAAATGTTTATCTCTCAATCATGAAAATGATCGTTCTCAACATCTTTAATAAAGGTGGCGAGATGATCGAAATAAACCGGGGCGTTATCAATCATATGATGGTGTCCGCCTTCTGGTGTAGTCGCAAGTCGTGCATGCGGAATCGTTTTCGCCATGCGCCTTGCAGCTGCCAGCGGCATTGTTTCATGTTCGCCAAACGTAATTAGCGTTGGCACGGTAATGTTCTTCAATTGATCACGTACATCCCATTCCTTTAGCTTCCCGGTAACAACAAATTCATTGTCTCCTTGGAACGCGTTATAGACAGGAACCGCCATCGTTGGGGACAGATGCGAAATGGCCTTCGGCTGCTTGCGATCAACGTAGCCGTCGTTTAAAATATCCACATAGCTTTGATAACGATCATTATCGTAGTCATTAGTTGCTTCACACTGTTTCATAAAAGCAACTGCGTCTGCAGGCAGCGTGTCCTCGCGGATTTTATTGATATTGGCAACATATTCATCGATATTATCCGTCATGGAGGAAATGATGGCTCCTTTTAAGTGCTTACCGTATTTCAACGCGTACATTTGGACAAGCGCGCCACCCCAGCTCTGACCAATCAAATAGAAATGATCCAATCCCAATTTTTGCCGTACCTCTTCAACTTCATCAAGAAAATAGTCATAGGTTAAATACTTCTCAGCAATCTTAGGATTCGAGTAATCCGGTTGATCCGAATACAAGGAGCCAAGCTGATCGTACATATGAACCTGAATGCTCAACCCTTGCTCTGCAAGCTTCTCTGCAAAATTTTCATAGTACTCATGATTGCCGCCTGGTCCTCCATGCAAACAGAGTAAATGAATATCGCCGCTTCCTTGGGTATTGGTCCATAAATGGTAACCATTGTCGAGCGTTATAATTGTTGTTCCTTTTTTCATCAAATCACCTGATTTTTCCATTAATGATTTTATAATAGCATAATAGCACGAATAGACTTGATAAGCTAAAATTCCTTATTTTTCATTTCGACACGTTCTCTGGCAAACAATAATCAATTTTATTATTTTCAAGATTTGAATCCATTGTTTTTAACTTATCCATTTAGGGAATTAATTAAAGGAAAGAAGGGATAAACATGAAAAAGCTGACGTTTATTGCTGCATTCCTGCTCACAGTTTCATTGATAGCCGGTTGTACGCAAGACACTGGAGACGGAAGTGCATCAGTGCATCAATCTTCATCAAGTCAGGCAGACAGTTCTTCGTCAAAAGCAAGCAGCAGCTCTAGTGTGCAAGATAACGCGAACAGCAGCACCGCGACGAAAAATAAACCAGAAAAAAAGCAAGTATCCGAGAAAACAGGCACACTGCAAAAGACGATAATGGACGTTAAATCTCTATTAAAAGGTCAGGCCCAACCGCTCCTTCCGCAAAAATTGCCAATTGAAAATGGAAGCTATATTTCAGCTGTCGTGAAAAATCAAGCAAGTGGGTATACGGTCACATTTAAACAAACCAGCACCCCTTTAAAGGTCAATGATAAGAGACTGTCAACAGCAAAAACAATCGCAGTGATTACTAGGCACACCTATTCAAATGAGGCTCAAGCTGCCAAACAGATGACGTATCATAAATATGGAAGTTCTGATGGTCAAGCTGTTCCTCTCGGACATCAGATTACAGGGTATGCCGATGCGGGGGCAGGCACTGCAGGAATCTCTTGGAATGAAGGACGATGGACACTTGCATCTTTATCGCCGACTTCTGAATCCGCAAAAGGAGAACAATTAGCGCGGTCTATCGTTGACTATTTAGAAGTTCATTCTCTGCCTGTTCCTCATCAATACGGCAGAGTTCAGACATATACAGATAATCGCCAGAGTATGATCCGATGGCAAGATCGAAGCTCAATTTATGAACTAACCGGCAACGATCCATTGGCGCTTCTAGCAATTGCCGTATCAATGAAATAATCATGAATTTCTAAAAGATGACCTACTGCTTCCTTGCAGCTATAATTGGTTTATCTTGCCTAATATGATCTTGGAGGCTGCCACTCATGGCTGTTGACGATTTATATGAAGAAAAGTTGAGAAACCTAAGATGTGATTTTGAACAGAACAAACCGCAATCTATTCTGGATCGAATCCGCATGCTGCCCAGCAGCAGAACCCTTATTGAAAACAACGGGTTCGCATTGCTGATGGCTGTCATCGCCGATCAATCGGTAAAGTCAGAAATCGCTTGGAATCTTCCTAATAATTTAAGTAAGCGAATTGGTGCTGATCACTTCAATCCGCAATGGATGATTGAAAATAACTCAGCCGTCCAAAGCGCTATTGCTCAAAAACCGGCTTTGCATCGCTTTCCGAAGAAAATTTCTGATTATATCTTATCTTTATCGTTTGTCATTAATGACCACTATCATTCAGCAGACCAGCTGCTGCATCATTCATCAGATTATCGCACATTTGTTGCGGCGATTAAAGAGGTATCCGGAATTAGTGATAAAAAGGCAAATTTCTTATTTTTGATTCTTTCTCTCGATTTTGATTATCCGTTTATTAACAAGGAGCAGAGTGAAGCTTTGTTCGACTCGCATTTGGAAAAATGGCTCACCGCTTATTTTAATCGAAAAATCAGCAAAACGGAGGCAAACCGAATCTGCAGAGAGGTTTCTCCGGATAATCCCGCATTGCTCTGCCCCTATCTATGGAAGTTACATCGAAACGAACAAAGACGGCTCACAAATTCAAAGTGAATTTGAGCCGTCTTTATATTATGGCTTGTACTCATTTATAAAATGAAAAGTTACAACTAGTGATTTAACCGGATAACGATTTTTTTAGCTAGTCAATCGGTTGGCTGAATTTTTCTGGATCAATTAATAGGTAACTTTAAAGTGGACCCCATTGTCAAGACACGGATTTGAAAAATTTAAGGTGGGTATTTGATGGCCTTCCCCATCCTAACCTCGAGCCCTGTTTCCTTTGGGGTTCTGTCCAGGGCGACCGCAGGGAGGGCGAAGCCGATACCCCTTGACAGGTTCTCAAAGGAAACAGACACTTTCTCAAGGATGGGGAGGGACACACCTACCCCTGGTGATAAACAGAAGCCGGTGTTTGATAGCCGAGCGACTGGTGTGGCCGTTCATGGTTATAAAGATTCAGATAGTTGTCAATGCCCCTGCGGGCATCTCTTGGATTTGCGTAGTCTTTGAGATAGACTTCCTCGTACTTGACCGAACGCCATAATCGCTCGGTAATTATGTTATCCAGAGCACGGTTCTTCCCGTCCATACTGATTTTTACTGATTTTTCCTTGAGAAGATCTAGATAGTGCGGACTCGTGAAATGGCTGCCCTGATCACTGTTCATGATTTCCGGTCTTGCCTGCGTGAGTGCATCGTTAACGGTTTGCGTGATGAGCTCAATCTCCAGCGTCTGTTCCAAGGACCAACTGATAACGTAGCGTGAGTACCAGTCGATAATGGCGGCCAAATACATCCAACCGTGTCTTAAGCGAATGTAAGTGATGTCAATACCCCAGACATGATTGGGATAGGTAATGGCCAAATTCCGCAGCAGATAAGGATAAACATACTGATTTCGGTATCGCTTACTCAGATTAGGCCCAGGATGAATGCCCTGAATCCCCATCTCGCGCATATGACGCTGAACTGCTTTGCGATTGATCATCACTCCTTCCTGGTTAAGCAGATAGGTCATCCGACGCGAACCATAAAACGGGTATTTGGTGTACAACTCATCAAGACGATGCTTGATCATAATCTCCCTAGGCGAAGGCAGAACGGGCTTGTAGTAGAGGCTTGAACGATTCAGCGAGAGAAGCTCCGACTGTTTCTTGATGGGCAGTTCTGGATCTTCCCAGTCGACTAAAATCAAGCGGTCATCGCGTGACATCGTCATAGCCAGATTTTTTTTTAAGCCACGAGAGTTCCGTGGTTAAACGTCCAACTTCGCCATAGAGTCGTTCAATTTTTTCTTCGTATTCCTCCTGCATCCGGCTCTGATCAGTCCGCTTACGATCGAAGAGCTGTGGGAGCTGGTCTAGAGCTGTCTTTTTCCATTGCCGAAGCTGATTGACATGAACACCGTACGCAGAGGACAATTCGTTTAACGTCTTTTCCTCTTTCAGAATTTCGAGCACGACTTTGACTTTGAATGTTTGAGAGTAAGATTTTCGTTTCATAGATCTACCTTAACACATCCTTATTTCGTGTCTTAATTCTTGGGTCCATTATATTGTTTCCAACCATTCTCAAAATCTTGCTTATCCTCATCATTGATTAAAAGTGGCATGATCACTTCGTTAATTAATTTATTGAGCTTGGGATCAAACAAATTTCTACGCTCCGTCTTCTTGATATAACTCGAACCTAAATCATCTAATACTTCTTCAATAAATGTTTCTATTGATGAGGCAATGACTAATATGGGAACTGGAAAAGTTAGATTTTTCTGCTCGTCCTCTCGGATCGTGACATCTAGCACGTGATGAATACCGTTTTCGATCTGCCAATGCCGGCGAACGGCTTTGGCAAAGATTTTCGCGTCACTGGAAAGGGAAGATAGATAAAATCGGCGCTCCAAGCTAACCCGGTCGCCAATCTGTCGTTGGGACTCAATCATGCCGATGCTTTTGAGTTCAGTCTTCTTCTGGCCCCAAAAATCAATGGTGTTGGTCCGTCCGGAGCAGCGAATATCGATGTGTCCATGGCCTTTTTCAACCTGTTATCGAAGCTTTGCAGTACATCTTTAAACGATTTTTATGCGCGTCTTCCAGGAACAGTCGAACGTCGTCATGGTCAGAATTATCCTTAAAACGCTCCACATTTTACCGTTTCTAGGAAAAATAGTCCTTAATTATTAAATACGTAAGCCCTGGATTTACAAAGTGAAATCCCGCTGAATCAAGTAACGATTCAACGGAATTTTTATCTGATTCACTACTTTTTTATATCGCCTTGCTCCATCGTTGATCAATGCGGAAAAGTTTCCAAATGAGGTAAGCGAGCACCCATACCGTAATAAAAAGGATAATCAAACCATAGCCCATCCAGTTCAAATCGATCTGCTGCACCCAATTCCAAAAGTCGCCTTTAAGCTGAAAAAGTTCACCGACAACCTGACCAAGCTCAATAGCACCGATCAGCAGTGCCGCCAGTACAGAAACAGTCGTGACCGTAAGATTGTAGTAGATTTTACGGACCGGTGTATCCAGCGCCCAGCGATAGGCACGTGTCATCATCACTGAGTCCGTCGTATCCATGACATTCATACCTGCAGCAAAAAGGATTGGCAACGCCATAATTGCAAGGAAGGCCATATGCGCCCTTACGGATTCTGCCGAGAGCGCCAGCAAGCTGATTTCCGTCGCAGTATCAAAACCAAGCCCAAATAGGAATCCAAGCGGCAGTACATGCCAGCTTTTAGTGATAAACGCAAACAGAGGTTTTAACGTGCGTGCCAAGAATCCGCGCGATTGAAGCAACTGTTCAAATCTTTCTTGATCGAATTCATGTTTTTTCAATCGGCGAAACAACCTCTGCAAATCCATTAAAATCAAGAAATTAATAATTGCAATGACAATCAGAAAAACGCCAGAAACCGTCGCCCCCACAAAACCGCCGACATGCTCAAACAGCGACAAATGTTGCTGCGCCCAGCGTACAGACAGAGCCAGAACAGTCGCCATGAGAAATACGACTGAGGAATGGCCTATTGAGAAATAGAAGCCGACACCCATTGGATTTTGTTCTTGTTGGGTCAGCTTGCGCACGGTATTGTCAATGGCCGCAATATGATCTGCGTCAAAGGCATGCCGAAGCCCTAGCGTGTAAGCCATAAGGCCGAGACTAAGCATGACCGGATTCGTTCTGGCTGCTAGAAAAAGAAACGTAAAACCAACAACATGCAGCATAAGAGATCCTATATAATAAGGCAGACACTTTTTTACCATGCTTATTCTTCCCTTCATTATTTCTGAGCAAAATTGAATTGTTGCCACTTCCCTCAATATTTTAATGTTGCTTAATTTGCTCCGATTTTTGACGAAAAAAAGTTAATGCAGATTGAATTTGTTCTTCTATATCTTGTGTCCTATTGCCTAAGAGGCGAATCATTAATCCAGGAATTGACAATTTTGTCACACCGCTAATTAATTCATTATTGTATGGAAGCCATTTACGTAAACCATTTAGGTCAGAATCGTGAAATGAGGGATATATCGCAATGATTGATCCCAAATGAGTAAAACTTCCCATTAATTCCTCTGATGCAAAAGGATCCTCCTTAAAAAAACGCAAGCGATCAAAAATCTTCAGTTGGTTATCATAAATCACTTTTGTCGTTAAATCAACTTGCTTAAATGAAAATTTTGCATTATTCGGATCATACCCGCTGGTCAAGATCTCACTTAAAAATAAAGAACTGCTATGATCCATTTCAATATGTTGTAACTGCCGGTAATGTGAATCTTTATAAGGAATAATTGGATTGGGTATATACTCCAACATACTGCCATTTTTCATTTGTATCTCAGTCTGTTGGAATACACCGTCTTCCTCTGATTTATATATTTTTGTAGCAGCTTGAGTGGTTAACTGAACTTCTGCATTATCTTTTAATGAAAGTTGAATCGTGTATTGGTCTCCCTGTAAATATCCCCCTCCCGGATTAACCAATATATATTTGATTCGACCACTACCCCTATCATATTGTGGCCTGATAACCTTTAAAGCCCCGTGGAAATAAACATGAGAAGCTATCGTTTTATTTCCCTTTTTCTCAAATGATAGTTCCAATTCACCTCTTTTAACCCTCATACTTTTTGTCCAAAAAAGATGACTTCAAAATCCAATTAATGACTTCATCCAAGCCATGATCCTTTTGAAGATTTGTGAACACCAGAGGCTTATTTCCGCGGAATTTAAAGGTATCCCGTTTCATGACACTTAGATCAGCATGGACATACGGAGCAAGATCTATTTTGTTAATAATAAAGAGATCACTTTTTATCATTCCTTGCCCAGCCTTTCTTGGAATCTTCTCACCTTGAGCAACATCAATAATATATATACTCAGATCAACAAGATCCGGGCTGAACGTGGCAGCAAGGTTATCCCCCCCACTTTCAACAAAAATCAACTCCAAGTTTGAATCGTGTTTTTCCAATTCCTCAATTGCTGACACATTCATTGATATATCTTCACGAATAGCTGTATGGGGGCAGCCGCCTGTTTCAACACCAATAATTTTATTTTTATCCAATGCACTGTTCTTAAGTAGATACTGTGCATCCTCTTTTGTATAAATATCATTTGTAACAACAGCTATATCAATCGTCGGATATAAATGTTTCGTAATCTTTTCTATTAAAAATGTCTTCCCAGCGCCTACTGGTCCACCGACCCCTATTCGAATTGCAGTCATTTATGATCACCTTTTTTTATTTATTAGGACATAAACATTCGTGCAAACAATGTTTCATGTCGCATTTGAGCAATTTCATTACCTGGAAGTCCTTTTCCAAAGTCATCTATGTTCAAGGACATGACATGACTAACGATTTCATCCATCTCATCATGCATTTGGATCAGCATTAATTGCGCTTTTGCTTGCCCGATTGGTATTCCTCTAACAGCATTCTGGATTAGAGAAGAAATGACGCTATATAAAAAGGTCTCTAATAATTCTGATAAACTAATTTTCAACTCATACCCGACAATTGCATATACTACACTTGGGTGTGGGGCACTTTCTTGCTTACGAATACCCTCGCTGAACTGTTTAAGCAATTGATGATCAAAAAGCTGAATGGCAAGATTAAGAAACTGTTGGCCAGTCCTGCTATTTCCCGACCGTACTTCTGATGACAAATTTTGTGCGTTAATTAACTCATTGTAATCAAAAACACAATTCATTTGAGCTTTTTCACCGGACATGAGCGTATTGTATGTTTCTTGAACGACAAGTAAATCATTATATTTCAATTGGTTTTGGATGTAGATATGCAACCAATCGTAAAAACTGCGATCATCATGTATCGTGCCCTGATTAATATATGTTTCAAAACCGTACGATTGATTAAAGAGACCTATAGGGAATGTTGTATCCATCATCTGTAAAATTGCCAATCGTTTATTAATCATGTCTGTGCCCTATATAACGGAAAGGAGTTTCTAATCTTCTATTTTCACGTTGATATGTGAATTTGTTCTCTAATAAATACGTTTCGGCTACTGTATCGTACTGAATAATCATCGTATCTTCAATAAATTGAGCTGGTAGATGACGATTTCCCAAGTTGTGGGCAATCACCCCCATCTGTCTCATGGAATTCGGATGTATAACTAAAACATCTTCATTCAAAACATCAACAATCAATAAGTTTTTCTCTGTCTTCTCAAGAATATCTCCGACATGCAAATGATTTCCTTTATCTAGCAATACTGATATGTTGCGATTATGATCTGATACTAAATGAAGGAGACGCTTTGCCAAATCTTCATTTTTAACATAAACTTTTTCAATATGATACTCTGATTGCTCCTCCATCGACAATTTATGAATTGATCCAATTATTTTGTTGATCATGACAAACTCCTTTATCAGAATAAAAAGTATCGTTGTGCTAGAGACAATTCTTTTGCCGGATCACAGGTAATGAGTTTTCCGTTTACTCGAACCTCATAAGTTTGTGGATCAACATCAATCTGCGGCGTCTGATCATTAAATTTCATATCTTTTTTAGAAAGATGACGTGTATTCTTAACGGTCAAGGCCTTTTTATTTAAGCCGTATGCTTTATCTTTCTCAAGTTCAATAGAAGCTTTTGACATAAACGTGAAGGAACAAGTTTCCAATGCACGACCAAATGAAGCAAACATCGGCCGATAATAAACCGGTTGAGGTGTCGGTATCGATGCATTGGCATCTCCCATTAAACTGCAGGCAATCATACCACCTTTAATAATCTTTTCAGGTTTAACTCCAAAAAAAGCAGGCTCCCACATTACTAAATCGGCTATTTTCCCAACTTCGATTGAGCCTACATAATTGGAAATTCCATGAGTTATTGCAGGATTGATTGTATATTTCGATATATAACGTTTCACTCTAAAATTATCACTTTTAACGCAGTCTTCAGGTAAAGAGCCACGTTGTTTTTTCATCTTATCCGCAGTCTGCCAAGTTCGAATGATCACTTCTCCAACTCTGCCCATCGCCTGTGAGTCTGAACTCATCATGCTGAATATCCCCATATCATGAAGAACATCTTCTGCCGCAATTGTTTCTTCACGAATTCTTGAATCAGCAAAAGCTATATCTTCTGGAATACTCGGATTAAGATGGTGGCATACCATTAACATATCCAAGTGTTCGTCCAGTGTATTTGTAGTAAAAGGCATTGTTGGATTAGTAGAGGAAGGAAGAACATTCAGCTGACTTGCAACTTTAATAATATCAGGGGCATGGCCTCCACCTGCGCCCTCTGTATGATATGTGTGAATAACGCGATCTTTAAAAGCCTTAATCGTATCTTCTACGAACCCTGATTCATTTAGCGTATCCGTATGAATAGCGACTTGTACATCGTATTTGTCGGCTGTTTTCAGTGAATTATCAATTGCTGCGGGTGTTGCTCCCCAGTCCTCATGTATTTTTAAACCAATGGCCCCTGCTTCAATTTGTTCATCTAAAGGTCGTGTTGAAGCAGCATGACCTTTACCAAGAAATCCCAGATTCATAGGAAAACCATCGGCAGCTTGTAACATTCGAGCTAAGTTCCATGCACCTGGAGTTACTGTAGTCGCATTTGTCCCTTCAGTCGGTCCAGTTCCACCACCAATCATGGTAGTAATTCCGCTTTGAAGAGCAACCTCAATTTGTTGTGGCGAGATAAAATGGATATGAGAATCAATTCCACCGGCTGTAACAATCTTCCCTTCGCCAGCAATTATTTCAGTTGAAGCTCCAATGGGAAACGTTACTTGATCCATAATTTTCGGGTTCCCTGCTTTACCGATTTTCATGATTTTTCCGTCTTTTATGGCTATATCTGCTTTAATAATACCAGTATAATCAACAATTACAGCATTCGTAATAACTAAATCCGGAACACCCTCATCGCGCGTTGCTATTGGATCCATGCCCATACTTTCTCGGATGACTTTGCCGCCTCCAAAAACAACCTCATCCCCATAATTTGTATAATCTTTCTCTATTTCAATGAACAGATCCGTATCGGCAAGCCGCATTGTATCACCAACAGTTGGCCCATACAATTGTGCGTACTGATCACGTGAGATAATCAACTTATGCTGATCCAATGATATCACTCCCTTATTTATGAATTTTGCCGTTAGTCCGATTATTTAGCCCATATACCTCTCTCGTTCCAGCAAGAGCAACCAATGGGACGATTCTTGCATCGGACGGCTCAAATCGAATCGCCGTACCCGCCGGAATATTTAGGCGGAATCCAAATGCTCTGCTACGATCAAATTTCAAAGCTGAATTGACCTCATAGAAGTGAAAATGTGAGCCTACTTGAATTGGACGGTCACCAGTGTTAATTACCTCTAGTTCACGTGTTTCTTTATTAAGATTACATTGGATCGGAGCCCCGTAACACTTAGTTTCGCCAGGTATCATTTATTAAACCTCCTATTTTATCGGATTATGTACCGTGACAAGTTTTGTGCCATCAGGAAAAGTGGCTTCAACCTGAATATCTTTTACCATTTCTGGCACTCCTTCCATCACATCTTCTGAGTAAAGAATTGTCGTTCCATACTGCATGAGTTCAGCAACGGTTTTACCATCACGCGCTCCTTCCATGACCTCATATGTGATAATTGCTACGGCTTCAGGATAATTTAAACGACAACCTCTTTTCTGCCGTCTTCGTGCCAAATCTGCAGCAACTACAATCATTAATTTTTCCTTATCTTTGTAAGATAGATACATTGACACATCTCCATTCTAAACGTACATTTTATGAAATCGTTTATAGTGACAGAATTTTTGACACCTTATTCTTATCTAGAAGTTGTGGCTCTTCCTCCATAACGATTTGTCCTTTCTCCATCACGTAACAATAGTCAGCGATATTCAATACAAATTCAAGATATTGTTCAACGATTAATACCGACATTTTTTCTTTTAGTTTTAAAATAACTCGACTTATTTCCTGAATGATCGAAGGCTGAATACCTTCTGTAGGTTCATCAAGGATTAGAATCTTCGGATTGGCGACTAAGGCACGCGCAATGGCAAGCTGCTGCTGCTGTCCACCCGAAAGATCACCTCCTTTTCTAGGTAAAAAATCCCTCAAAATAGGGAAGAGTTCAAAAATATAGTTTGGAATCGTCCCTTGACCATGTTTTGCTTCCAATCCGAGCAGCAAATTTTCTTTAACAGTAAGCTTTGAAAAGATATCTCTTCCTTGGGGAACGTAACCAATACCCAATTGTGCTCTTTCAAAAGTACTTTTTTTTGTAATACTTTGTCCGTCTAAATATATTGATCCATGAATAACATTGATTAGCCCCATGATTGATTTGAGTGTCGTTGTTTTTCCTGCACCATTTCTCCCGATTAAACAAGTAATTTTATGATCATGAGTTTTAAGATTGACCCGTTTTAAAACGGTTCCTTCCCCATAAGTTGCTGAGACATCTTTTATTTCAAGCATTTTCTTCACTTCCTCTGCCCAAATATACTTTAATAACGTCTGGGTTCTTTTCAACCTCATCAATTGTTCCCTCATCTAAAATTTGTCCGTCAAAAAACACAGTCACATAGTCAGAAATATGTTTGGCAAATTTCATATCATGTTCGACAACAATTAATGAGCATTCTTTTTTCATCTTTAAAATAAGTTCTTCTGTTTTTTCAGTTTCATGACGGCCCATTCCCGCAACTGGTTCATCAAGCAATATCAGCTTTGGACGCGATACCATAATCATTGCTATTTCCAGCCACTGTTTCTGCCCGTGAGATAATTTTTTCGGATAAAATTTTTGTTCATCTTTTAGTCCGATAAAATCTAGAATATAGTCAACATACTCCTTCTGCTCTTTTTCTAAAGAACTGAACGTTGTCGACATTAATGAATGGTTACGACTGGCCACAAGTTCCATATTCTCGCGAACTGTCAAGCTATTAAAAACACTAGGTGCTTGAAATTTCCTTCCAACACCTAATTTTGCTATTTTAAATTCTTTAATTTTCGTCAAGTCATACTGCTTATTGAAAATAATGCTCCCACTCTTTACTTTTGTTCTTCCACATATTGCATCAAGAATCGTTGTTTTTCCTGCTCCATTAGGACCGATAAAAAAGCGTATTTCATTTTTATAAACTTTTGTTGAAACATCCTTAATTGCTTTAAAATGACCAAATTGGATGCTGACATTGTTTATTGTCAAAATCTCCTCATTATGATTCTCCATTTATTAAATCTCCTCTTTATTCCGATTTGCAAATTTCATTATTCTTCCTGGAATCTCGTGGAAAGAGATAAATCCTTTTGGCAACCAGAGGATGACAATAATAAATAGTATTCCAATAAAGTAGGACCATAGATCTGGAAATTGATTACTGATTGCTGATTTGAAACCATTGACTAGTATAGCTCCGAACATTGCTCCAACTAATGTTCCTTTACCACCAATGGCTACCCAGATAATCATCTCAATTGAGCTCATAATCCCCACTTCGGTAGGTGATATAATGCCAACCTGAATAACATACAGCGCACCGGCAATCCCAGTAATAACAGCCGATAAAGCATAAACAAAAGCCTTAAAGGTCGATGTATTATAGCCTAAAAAACGCAGTCTATTTTCTCCATCCCGTATAGCCACTAATGTCTTCCCAATTCTTCTGTGAACTAGAATCCAGCAGATAAAGAAAATCACAATTAAAGCTAAAAGAGTAATATAGTACATCGAAAGTTGAACCCACGGATTTGTTAATGAAAAGCCTAATATTTCAGTGAATCCTGTCATTCCATTTGATCCACCCGTATACTTCTGCGATCCGATGAGCAAAGTTGAGATTATTAAGGCTAATGCCTGTGACAGTATAGTAAAATAAACTCCGCGGATCCGATTAATAAAAGTCAAGCTGCCAATAACTAAAGCCAAAGCAGCCGGAAGGATAATAACCATTAGTATCGCAAATCCTAGATGTCCAAAAGGTTTCCAAAAAAATGGAAGATGAGTTACACCACTCCAAGTCATAAAATCTGGTAAACCACCATTAGATGAAGCCATCTTCAAATACATTGCCATGCAGTAACCACCAAGTCCAAAGAAAACTCCATGACCAAGGCTCAGAATGCCTGTGTAACCCCAAATCATATCCAAACCGATCGCAACAATTGCATAGCACATGAATTTGGCAAACAAGCTCACCTGAAAAAACGATACAAAAAATGGAAGTGCTGCTAAAACAATAAATAACATGATTGCATACAGAATTTTATTTGATATGATTTTACCAACCATACATTACGCCTCCAATCAGTCGTCCAAAACACGAGTCTTTACTGCAAATAAACCTTTAGGTCGGAACTGTAAAAGAATTATTACACAGCTAAAAATAAGAACTTTTCCAATTGATGAAGTCGTTAAAAATTCAAAAATTGTTTCTCCAATCCCTATAAAAGATGCACCAAAAATCGTCCCTACAATTGTTCCTGCCCCTCCGGCGACGACTGCCACAAACGAATCGATGATATAACTTGTCCCAATTGTCGGGCCAATTGCTCCAATCCATGTAATTGTACATCCCGCTATTCCTGCCAATCCT
>Ga0334901_1002519_pt1 | contig 15464 bp, 13 predicted proteins | sample GraSluR3_MG_3_FD_207216 | JGI IMG/M metagenome (GOLD analysis project Ga0334901, IMG submission 207216) | Sludge microbial communities from methane-producing bioreactor in Wageningen University, Netherlands - Granular Sludge_15_08-R3 | ecosystem: Engineered > Bioreactor > Anaerobic >... | reverse complement strand
GTGACCGCTTTTTTGATAGCCGTCCATACTTTTCACCTCTGTCAAAAGTATGGACACGAAAACATAAGGCTAAAAGCGGATACCGTCTAAAGACGGTGGGTTTAGACCCCGCTTTTGGAAACTAAATCTTAGTGCTGTTTTTTCAAAGCAATTGTTCTGAACCCTGAACATAATTTTTATCGACGATTAGAGCCTTCCATTTTGACAAGCTTCGTAAAATGGCGAATCCGTTCCATCAGCCGCTTCGCTTTGACGTTCTCAATGCCGCTTTTCTGTGAATAAGAAAAATGGTCTTCCAATTCATCATAATTAAAGTTGGACGTGTATAGTGTCGGCAAATGATCCATCATTCGGTATTGAAGAATGCTGCCGAGCACCTCATCGCGCACCCATGGCGTAATGGTTTCAGCTCCGATATCATCAAGAATCAGAACCGGAGTTTTTTTCAGAACGTCAAGCTTAGCATCAACCGTATTATCTTGTATCGCACTTTTTATTTCTCTGAAAAAGTCGGGAACATAGACAATAAGCGAAGCAATATGGCGCCGTTCGGCCAATCGATTCATGATTGCACCCATTAGATATGTTTTCCCGATCCCGAACTGTCCGCATAGATAAAGTCCCTTAGTCTCGGCAGGATCAGCTAAATAGTCCTTAACGAACTCGCCCGCTGCAAGAATAGCCTCTTGGCGTCCGCCTTCTCCCTTGTCAAGCGTAGCAAATGTGGCGCTTAAAATATCTTTAGGCACGTAATAGCTTCGAATTAATTCGCTCTGATGCTCTTTTGATTCGCGTTCGTGAAGCAGAGGACAAGGTGAGAAGGTCAGCGAAGGTGTGCCCTTATCATTTACTAATTGCGGCCGATATCCCTTCATCATATTTGGACATTGGTCCAGTCCGGGACAATGCGCACAATGCTTCTGTTCCGAGACAAATTGATAAAGTCGCGACAAGCTTCTTGTCCACGCAGCCGAACTGATCTCCGGATTTTTTTCAGCGAATTGACGGATAGCCGGATTATTCTTAAGCGCACCCGAAAGCTGATCCCATTTTTCTTGCATCGCCTGCTGAGCGGCTAAATCTTTGAAAAAAGAATGAATCGGTTCCATCCAAACGCTCCTCCCTTATCTACATGTTCATATATTATTTAAGTAATCCTCAAGCCATTTTGCTCTCTGTTTTACAGCTTCGTCGTCATCCTTGGATTGTTGTTCCGGTTGTTTCGGATTCTTCATCCATTCTGGAACGACCTCATGATGCTCATTCTGAGATGATTTTCTTGTCCGTCGTGTACTTTGCGCTTGCCCTGATGCCTTGCCTTTCTTCTGTTGCTCTCGTTTCCTTTGCTCTTCGCGTGCGTAAGCCATTGCCTCGGGCACCGTCCGCACATTTGCCCTTGCCCATTGCGCAGCAACCTTCTCCACAAATGATTTATTAAGATTATGATCGTTCACCTGAGAAATGTAGTCAATTAATACATTGATTACTCCGGGATTCAGTTTTGTATCGAACATCAGGTTTTCAATTAAACGTAAATCGGGTGCTGCCGGCTTGCTTCCCTGTCCAAGCGCTTCAAGCAATTGATAGGGCGAGTTCCGTTCATACCATGCAATCAGTTGTTCCTCTGCGTTCTGCGGCTCTCTGTCCACAATCTTCCGCTCTTCATGTGGCTGTGTTCGCTCATAAAGAGCAGGCATCTCGTCCGAGCCATGCTCAAGCAAATAAAAGTCGCGTACTTCTTTTCGCAATGCGGAGATGTCAACCGTGCCTGTATGCAATGCTGCGGACTGCACCGCACGGCTCATATCATAGGGCTCAGTCTGATAGACGAACGCCAGCTTATCAATGGCGAGCCGCACCTCATCAGTCAGCGCATCTTCGCTAAGGATCGCATCAGAGAGATACGTCAGCATTTTCTTAAAATCAAAGTGATTGCTGAAACGGACCTTAGGGGTTTCCGAACGCATGACCCAAGATCCGTTTGAGGCCGTATTTAGCCTTTCATCTGTTGTTTCTGCAGACGGCAATGACTGAAACACTTCGTCAAAATGAGCGGATACATCTTCATAGTCATCCGTGCTGATCGATTTACTTTCAAAAAGGCCGCTCAATCGTTTATACTCTCTCGGACCAACCTGACGATATAAAAATAAATTTAAAAAACCGTCTTTAAAAAATAAATCCGGTGTCAGAGGCGGCTCAAGATAATAGGCAAATCGGCCGGGGGTTGCTCCCTTTTTCTTCAAGGTTTGCAGCAGCCCGACGGCCTCTAATTTTTTTCTTGCTTTAAGTATTCGATCCAATGGCAGGTTCATCGATCCCATTAGATGATGATGCGTCAAAAATTCCTCCGTATCATCAATTTCCTGCCAAAATGTAAAGTACATACTCGCCGCATCGATGCCGATCAGAGGCTGGTAAAGGCATGTAATAATCCTCTGGTCAAAAGGATGAAGCAGTCCATTCGTCAGTACATGATAATGATCTCCGGGCAGCACTTCTTTCCATGACTGCATCATGTTCATTCCCCCATTCTGCGTCTGTTGCGCAGAAATCAAGGATCCGTTCTTCGTCGGCCTTCCTCAATCTCTTACTTCTTGCTTTTCTTTTCTTTCTCTAATTGATCTTTCAATTCCTGGATCTTCTTGGCGAATACATTAATATCCGTAAACTGTCTATACACTGAAGCAAACCGGACATAAGCAACCTCGTCCACTTTTGCTAATTCATTCATCACAAGTTCGCCGATCTCATGGCTGTTCACTTCCGAACGTCCATCATCGCGAAGCTTCTTTTCCACATGATTTGCGAGCTGTTCGAGCCGTTCAAGGGGAACCGGGCGTTTTTCGCAGGCTTTTATAAGTCCGCGCAGCATTTTTTCATGACTGAAGGCTTCTCTCGTTTCTCCCTTTTTTACGACCACTAAAGGAGTTTCCTCCACCTTTTCAAAGGTCGTAAAACGGTGATGACATAGCTCACATTCTCTACGTCTGCGTATCGCCCGTCCATTGTCAACGGGACGGGAGTCAAGCACTTTCGTCGCCATTTGTTTACAGCTTGGACAGCGCATTTTTCTTTTCACTCCATTCGCTGTTTTCGATAAATCTATTGTATCCTACATGGCAACTTATGAAAAGGCAGGCAAGTTATGCTCATGTCTCATCCAAAATAGACCAGCGGCGCAGCAAACGGCGAAGCTGAGCTTCAGACTCCTGAATCGAACCATTATTGTCAATCACTGCATCTGCTCTTTTCACTTTATCAAGCAGCGGGATTTGCGAAGCGATACGTGCACGCGCCTGATGCTCAGTCAATTTATTTCTGGACATGAGCCGATGCAACTGATTTTCTTCAGTCACAGCTACAACCAAAGTCTGATCAACCCAAGATTCCAAGCCGTTTTCATACAGGAGCGGAATATCCAAAAAAACAACACGGGCACCTTGTTTCTCAAGTTGATCCAGTGTTTCGTTCATCCGACAACGAATGATGGGATGTAGAAGTTCATCTAATTGATGACGTTTAATGCTGTCCCGAAAGACAAGAGCACCCAATTTTCTCCGATCCAGTTCACCTGTCGGCAAAATCATCGTTTCTCCAAAATGTTCAGCGATTTTTGCAAGCGCCGGTTCTCCCGGAACAACGATCTCACGCGAGATTTTATCGGCATCAATAACCGGGTAGCCGTGTTGTATCAGCCAGTGTGAAATGGTGCTTTTCCCGCTTGCGATCCCGCCTGTCACTCCGATTTTCTTCATTTTTTCGAACCTCTTGGTTGGCAAACCGGGCAAAAATGTGTCCCGCGTCCTCCGACTTTTATTTTTTCAATTGGCGTGCCGCAACGTATGCAAGGCTCACCCGTTCTTCCGTACACATTTAATTGCTGTTGAAAAAGTCCCATATGACCTTGACTGTTCACAAACGTGCGGATTGTGCTGCCGCCCTGCTTAACGGCTTCACTCAATGTCTCAACAATTGCCTTTATAATTCGACTCAATTGATCGCCAGTTAGTGTGCAAGCGACAGTCGTCGGGTGAACACCAGCCTTAAATAAGGATTCATCAACATAAATATTCCCAAGTCCGACAAGAACGGTCTGATCAAGTAGCACTTGTTTTATCGTTCTCTTTGTATTTCGGCAGGCGGCCGCAAGATATTCTTCGGTCAGATCTGAGGACAGCGGCTCGGGACCAAGCTTTGAAAGCGGCAGATGATTCCATTCATCACCTTTATCAAAAAGATGCATGGTGCCGAATTTGCGAACATCCCGATAACGAAGTGCAGTATTATCGGTAAAGTGAAAGATCACATGAGTATAAGCATCAAGTGGCTTACTTTCCGGATCCAAGCGATATCGCCCTTCCATCCTCAGATGTGATACAAGGACAAGATCATCGAAATCAAGCAGCAAAAATTTTCCGCGACGCTGCACATCCGTCAGCGTTTCCCCAATCAATTGAGCTTTGAATTGATTAATGTCGATTGGTCGACGGATAATATTCGGCCAGCGTACGTCAACACTTTTCACCGTTTTTCCAATAACAAGCTCATTCAACGTTCTCTTCACAGTTTCCACTTCTGGTAATTCCGGCAAACGACTTCCCCCTCAACACCTGTGCTGCGACTTTATTTTGCATCATACCAAGTTGGTCCATAGGAACGCTCAACCTTTAGCGGAACGCTCAATTGAATCGCATGTTCCATGACTTCGGGCACAAGTTTGCTCATCGTTTCTAGTTCTTGCTCTGGCACCTCAAAGATCAACTCATCGTGTACCTGAAGCAGCATTCGCGATTTGAGTTTTTCTTCTTTAAGCCGTTGATCCATGACGATCATTGCCTTCTTAATTACATCGGCCGCGCTGCCCTGAATCGGCGTGTTCATCGCTGTGCGTTCAGCAAAGCTTCGGCTGTTAAAATTGCGACTGTTAATATCGGGCAAATAGCGACGACGGTTGAGCAATGTTGTCACATATCCTTCTGATCTCGCCTGCTTCACAATATTCTCCATATATTGGTGAACACCCGGATAGCTTTGCAGGTATTTTTCAATAAATCGAGCAGCATCTTTTCGAGTGATTCCAAGGTTTTGCGAAAGCCCATAATCGCTGATTCCGTAAATAATGCCGAAGTTGACTGCTTTCGCATGACGGCGCATTAGCGAGGTAACCTCATCCTTTTCGACGCCAAATACATCCATCGCCGTTTTCGTATGGATATCCATACCATCAATAAATGCCTGTTTCAAGTTTTCGTCATCAGCAATATGTGCCAAGACGCGCAGTTCAATTTGTGAATAGTCTGCAGAGAAAATCTGCCAGCCGTCTTCGCTTGGAAGAAATGCTTTGCGGATTTTTCTGCCTTCCTCAAGTCGAATCGGGATGTTCTGCAAGTTCGGATCGGTCGAACTGAGTCTTCCGGTTTGTGTTAACGCCTGGTTATAACACGTGTGCACTCGTCCCGTTTCCGGATTGATGACCTTGAGCAGGCCCACTACATACGTTGATTTTAATTTGCCTAACTGACGAAAATCCAGAATTTTGTCAATAATTTCATGTCGGCCGCGCAGCTTTTCAAGAACATCTGCTGCAGTTGAATAGCCTGTTTTCGTTTTCTTGACCGGCGGAAGCATCAGTTTCTCAAATAAAATTTCACCCAGCTGTTTCGGTGAATTAATATTGAAGGTTACACCTGCCATCGAATAGATATCCTGTTCAATAATATTCAGCGTTCGGTCAAGCTCATCGCCCATAGCTTTCAAGGTTTCACTGCTTGCTCGGATCCCTGTAAATTCCATCTGTGCAAGTACTCGTGCAAGCGGCAGCTCTAGATCAAAAAGCAATTTTTTCTGCTTATTCTCATTCAGTTCCTGAATCAATTTCGGTTCCAACTGCAGCAGCGCCGCTGCCTTTCTGCCAAGATGCTGCGCTTGCCCGTCTCCTTCAGGTATCTTTCTTTTCGCACCTTTTCCATAGAAAGCATCGTCGGTTTCAATATTAGAAATACCGCGTTTTGTGGCAAGAAGTGCCAAGTCTTGTCCTGCTTCTGATGAATCAATCAAATAGGTGGCTAAACGGACATCAAAAGCAATGCCCTTTAGCGAAATACCGCGCCATTTCAAGGCAACTTCGGCCTGTTTGCTGTCAAGAAGCACCTTTTTCTGTTTGGGATCTTCCAGCCACTTGCGGAAGCATTCGTCTTTCAGTGCGTCTTCGGTATCAATAAAATATGTACCTGTGTCGTTTGCGACAGCAAAACCATTGATTTCGCCGTAATGATAGTTTTCCTCAAGCATTTGAACGATCAGCGCACTTGGTGAAACAAGTTGCTCTGATGAAAATTCGGTCACGGTGTGAACAGAAATAGCCACAGCCTCTGTTTCACTTTGATCCGATCCATTTGCATCTAATTTATCAAGAAGAGATTGGAAGCCTAACTCACGGAATAAATCTTTCAATTGATCGTTAAATTCATGTGTATATGCGCATGAATCGGTCGTCACTTCTATAGGCGAATCATTGTCAATCGTTGCAATTCGTTTACTCAGCAATGCCTGATCTTTATTTAATTCCAACTTTTCTTTTAGCTTTTTACCTGACACTTCATCAATATGATCATAAACGCCCTCAACGGTTTTAAACTGCTTAAGAAGTTTGATTGCTGTTTTTTCTCCGACACCGGGAACACCGGGAATATTGTCTGATGCATCGCCCATGAGCCCCTTTAGGTCAATAACTTCCCGCGGGTCGATTCCATAGCGTTCGCGTACTTTGTCTGCATCATAATCAACGGTATCAGTAATACCTTTGCGTATCAATGACACCCGAACATCTTCATCAACAAGCTGAAGGTAGTCTTTGTCCCCTGTCACAATTCGAACTTCGAATCCATCATGATGGGCTTTTCTGGCAAGCGTCCCGACAATATCATCTGCTTCGTAATTGTCAAGTTCATAGCGTTTGATTGCCATTGCGTCGAGCAATTGATGTACAAGCGGAAATTGCTGTGATAATTCCGGTGGCGTCTTCTGACGACCGCCTTTATATTCTTTATAGGTTTCATGACGGAACGTCGTCTTGCCTGCGTCAAAAGCAACAAGCAAATGAGTGGGCTGTTCTTCCTCAATAACTTTCATTAACATCATCGTGAAACCGTAGACTGCGTTGGTGTACATGCCTTGATTATTGCTAAGCAGCGGCAAAGCAAAAAAAGCGCGGTATACAACATTATTTCCGTCAATTAAAACTAATTTTTTCATCATGTTCCTCCTGAAAGCAAAAGAAAACCTGTGTTGCTTATTCTTATATTCTAAAGCAACACAGGTTATTTATCCAATTAGAGATGGGGATTTTTTAAAGGTGATCGTGAACGTCGATCCTTTCCCAAGTTCGCTGTCCACATGGATTTGTCCTCCATGTGCCTCAACGAGATGCTTGACTATCGCAAGTCCCAGACCTGTACCTCCCGAGTCTCTGCTCCTAGCTTTATCTACACGATAAAAACGTTCAAAAATACGAGGTATCTGATCTTTTTCGATTCCCATTCCTGTATCAGCGACGATGAAATCTGTCTCCTGATTACGTTCGTGAATCGAAACGGAAACATCGCCATTTTCCGGTGTATATGAAATCGCGTTGGAAATGAGGTTAATCATAATCTCACGAATACGAAATGAGTCGCCCATAATAATACCTTCATCGCCTTGCTCATGTCTCAGGTGAATATCTTTAGCGTCCGCCTTTTCTTTAAGCATGAACAACACACTATCCAGCACATTACTTAATGAAACTTGACTCATTTGAAGCTTGAAATGTTCTCGCTCAATCTTCGACAGTTCAAGTAAATCAGTGATCAAGCTCTGCAGGCGCCGTCCTTCATGGAGCATAATATGCAAAAATTGGTCTTCCAATTCCTTATCGTCTCTTGCTCCATCAATCAGCGTTTCTGCAAACCCGATCAGCGATGTGACCGGTGTTCTTAGTTCATGAGAGACATTGGCAACAAAATCTTTACGCGTATTCTCCAGTTTTTTGATCGCAGTGATGTCGTGAAAAACAACTACGATTCCTCTTACCTTATTGTGCTTATTCAGAACAGGTGCACATGAAACATCAAAATGTTTCCGTTCAATGTGGACGGAAAGATGCAGCTGACGCTTTAACTTTTCTTTTGTCTCGAAAGCCTCATCAATAAGTTCCCGAACTTCCTCATAAGGAACCACCTCATGATAATCGGCGAGTTCCCAATGTGATGCGCTCGTCTGAAAGTCTTCTTTAAATGTTTGGTTGACATAATTTATACGCCCGACACCATCAATGAATAGCAAACCGTTTCCTATATTTTCAATCAAAGTGGACATACTGTCTTGTTGGCGAGTATAGGATCGATTAAGCTCGTGCATCGCATCTGAGATACGATTCATTGCTAAGTTAAGACGAAGTATACTTTCACGTTTTGCTTGATCCGAAGCAATCATATTATAAGAACCTTCGAGAAGGTTCTCAGCCATTCTGGCGGCAAACCGTATTGGCATTGAATAAGATCGCACTAAATGATCTCGATAGGCAAGTACCGCGATACCGGCCACAACAAAAAAGAAATAGACTAAATCAAGACCGACGATCACAGTTTTAAGTCCGGTAATTTTTAAATAACCGATAGCTTCACTATCTGATTTCATTTTTTTTATGTACACTAAAGAATCGCCCGATTGATGCATACCATCCATCAGATCAAGCGTATTCTTCTCTTTGCCTGCTGTAGCAAAGATCAGCTTCCGGTCTTCGTTATAAAGTGAAATCTTTATCTGTTCCTTTTTGGCAAATTGAGAAATAGCCGATTCATATTCAGCCGGCGGAACCTGCCCACGAAGAACAGCGATCGATTCGATCGAATTGGCGCGGGCGTTCATTGTTCGCTGATCGTCGTGAAGAAGAGCCACTTGTATGACTTCGTTTGAAACATAGACGATAAAAAACAAACAAGCGAGAACAAATCCCCACCGCATCCAAATTCTTGTATCAAATCTTTGGCTCTTCAAATTTATAACCCAACCCTCGAACTGTTTTAATATATAGCGGTTTTCGCGTTACATCTTCAATTTTTTCGCGGAGATGGCTGACATGAACATCAACAATCCGGGTATCACCAGCAAAATCATAGTTCCATACTGCATTAAGTAATTGTTCACGCGTCAGAACTCTGCCTTTATGCTCCATCATATAGACCAAGAGTTCAAACTCCTTAGGTGTCAGAACCATTTCATCGCCCTTAAAAACCGCTTCAAAATTATTCGGATATACTTTTAAGTCACCGATTGCAAGTACTTCATTTTGTTCTTGTTTGCCAAGTTCAGTACGCCTTAAGATGGCCTTAACACGAGCCACTACTTCACGCGGGCTGAATGGTTTGGTCATATAGTCATCGGCCCCTAATTCCAAACCAAGTATTTTATCAAATTCATCGTCTTTGGCAGTTAGCATCAGTATCGGAATAAATTGTTTCTCTTGGCGTAGCTGTTTGCACACATCCATACCGTCCATACCTGGAAGCATCAAGTCAAGCACGATCAAATCCGGTCGTGTATCTCTTGCAAGCTGCAAAGCATCCGTACCGTTTGTTGCAGTAAGAACATCATATCCTGATTTTTTCAGATTAAAGGATAGAAGCGTCACAATTGACGGCTCATCATCCACAACCATAATTTTCTTTGCCAAACACACCACTCCTTGCTACTCTCTTTATCATAACAATTTTGAACGAAAGATTCAGCAATGAGCTTGACGAATCAACCAAAGCGTCCGGAAATATAGTCGGACGTGCTCTGTTTTTCCGGATTGGTAAATAAAGTTCTCGTTTGACCGAATTCAATCAGCTCGCCTTGGTAGAAGAATGCCGTATAGTCCGCAATACGAGCAGCCTGCTGCATATTATGTGTCACGATAATAATTGTATAGCTGTTCTTAAGTTCAAGCAGTAGTTCTTCAATTTTCGAACTGGAAACTGGGTCCAGCGCAGATGTTGGTTCGTCGAGCAAAATAACATCTGGTTTAAGTGCGAGTGCCCGTGCAATACAGAGACGCTGCTGCTGACCACCCGAAAGACTCGTTGCTGAACGATCCAACCGATCCTTTACCTCATCCCAAAGTCCAACCTGTTTCAGGCAATCTTCCGTAGCTTCCTTCAATATTTTCTTACTGCGTACTCCGGCAAATCGAAGCGGAAGCTGAATATTCTCGCTGATCGATTTGGGGAACGGGTTAGGCTGCTGAAACACCATGCCTATTTCTTTGCGCAACTGAACAACATCTATCTTAGGATTGAGAATATTGACATCCTTATAACCGATCGTTCCTTCACATCGCGCAGAAGGAATCAAATCATTCATTCGATTAATCGTTCGAAGAAATGTTGATTTTCCGCATCCGGACGGTCCAATCAAAGCAGTGATTGATTTCTCATGAATGGGAAGATTGACATCTTTAACTGCATGATTATCACCATAAAAAATATTGACATTCTCCACTTTGATCTGAATCGGAAGTTCCTTAGTCACTGTATTATTTGTAAAAGAAACAATATTTTTCTCCATTTGAATCATATCCATTCCTCCCGCTTATTTTCCTGAAAATTTTTGATTAATTACTTTTCCGAGCATACGTGCAAATAAGTTAAAGAGCAGAACACAGATAACTAGAACCGCAGCCGATCCATTGGCAATCGTCTGTACGTCCGGCATGATTCCCCCTGTATTTACAGACCAAATATGAACCGAAAGCGTCTCTGCTGAACGAAACAGATTCAGAGGCGAGTTTGGTGATGCAGGGTTCCAATTACCAAAATCAAGATCCGGCGTCGAAAGACCAGCGGTAAACAGTAATGCTGCTGATTCCCCAAAAACGCGTCCTGCTGACAGAATGATGCCAGTCAAAATACTTGGAAAAGCTGCAGGAAGAAGAATTGTTTTAATTGTGTGCCAGTGAGTCAGTCCAAGTGCCAGCCCACCTTCTTTTTGATGACGTGATAGTGCATGAAAGCCGTCTTCCGTAACACGTACAATGACTGGAAGGTTGAAAACAGTCAATGCGAGTGCACCGGAGAAGACCGAATATTTAAATCCAAAATAATTAACGAATACTAGCATACCGAACATACCTACAACGATTGATGGAAGAGAAGCCAGTACTTCAACGCATGTTCTGATAAAAGATGTTAATCTGCCCGGTTTGGCATATTCAGCAAGATAGATTCCCCCGCACACGCCAATAGGAACGGTCAGCAGCATCGTAATAACTAACACGTAAAATGAGTTCCAGAGTTGATCTTTAATACCGCCTCCAGCTAAAAACGGGCTTGCGGATGTCGTAAGAAAATGCCAAGAAATGCTTGAGACACCCTGTACTAAAATATAACCCAGCATCGAAACCAGTATGGCTGCCATTGCCGCAGCACATGCAATAATAACAGAGAGGGCAATTCGATTCGTCATTTTACTGTTCATCGTTTTTCTCCCCTCTTTCCTATGAAACGAATGATGACGATAAACACATAGGAAATCAGCAGCAGGATTAATCCAAGTGACCATAGTGCATCATTGAGCAAACTTCCTGTCGTTGTATGACCCATACTTAAAGTAATAATTGTCGTTAGCGTTGCTGATGGATCAAGAATCGACGTAGGAATTTTTCCCACGTTACCAATAACCATCTGTACGGCAAGTGCTTCACCGAAGGCTCGTGACATGCCTAAGATAATTGCAGTAAGCAAACTAGATCCCGCTGCAGGTATCACGACACGCCAGATTGTCTGCCATTTTGTTGCACCGATGGCGTAAGAAGCTTGGCGCAGGGAATCAGGTACTGCACGGATGCTGTCTGCCGCTATACTCGCTACAGTCGGTAAAATCATGATGCCGACAACAATTGCTCCGGTGATCAGATTAAATCCGGTTCCGCCGAAATGCTGACGCATAAACGGAACTATGATCGACAAGCCAATTAAACCATAGACAACAGAAGGTATGCCAACTAATATTTCAATAACGGGCTGCATAATTTTTGCGCCCCATTTTTTTGCAATTTCAGCCATAAATATAGCAGTACCGATCGCAATCGGTGTCGCAATGAGCGCAGCCAAAAATGTTACAGCCATTGATCCGAAAATGAAAGGAAACGCGCCGAAGGAGGGGTTTTCTGCGCGATCCGGAAACCATTCTGTTCCCGTAATAAACGTCCAAAAATTAAGGCGATCAACAACAAAAGAACGAAGACCTTGTACTGTTAAAAACAATGTGATTGCTGTTACCGCAACGATCATAAGCAATGCACTGCCATAAATGAGCAGTTTTCCCCTGCTCTCGCTCGTGCGGTCGGTCAACCGTGAAAAAAAACCTTTTTCATTAATCAGCTTTGATCTGCTGCTAGATGCAGGTGCCGCATCCGTAACCATTTTGCCGATTTTCATCCTCACACCTCATTTACAATTATTCAAGAGACGCCCATATGACGACAAGCGGGACGTCACAGACCTTCCCGCTTAAGCCGCCATTGGACTTTACTTTGTATTTAATTTGTCCTGCAATATCTTGGACAATTATTTATCTGTTTGTTTACCTTCAGCATCGCGCTGTACTTTCATATTCTTAACGGAGAGATAACCTTGAGCCGGAACATCTTTTGTCTGTACAGCATCGCTCATCATGAAGTCAAGGAATGCTTTAACCAATTTCGATGGTTCGCCTTTTGTGTACATATGTTCATAAGCCCATACAGGGAATTTGCCAGAAGCAACATTGTCATCAGAAGCTTCAACGCCGTCAATAGAAAGCTTCGTTACTGAAGTATCATTTGCTGTGAAATATGAGAGTGCCATGTAGCCGACTGCGCCAGGAGTTTCAGAGATAATTTTCTTCACAGTGTTTGTTGAGTCCTGAGTAATACCTTCGGCAGGAGTCTTGTTATCAAGAGCAAATTGGTCGAATGTTGCGCGAGTACCAGAACCGTCAGGACGGTTAACCAATGTGATCTTCAGATCTTTTCCGCCGACTTCTTTCCAGTTCTTAACTTGGCCAGTAAATACTTTTTGGAGATCTGCTTTTGACAGGTTCTTAACGCCAGCTTTAGGATTTACTGCTGCTGTCATACCAACTACTGCAACTTGATAATCTTTGAGAGCTTTTGCATCGATGTTTGATTTGCTTTCTGCGAACACATCAGACATACCAATGTCAAAGTTGCCATCTTGTGCTTCGCTTAGGCCTGTACCACTGCCTCCGCCTTGCACTTCGATCTGAACATCAGGATTTTTTTCCATGAATTCCTTAGCAACTTGTGCTGCCAGCGGTTGAAGAGCTGTTGAACCGCCGATTGTGATTTTACCTGATAGTGCTGCAGATGAAGAACTTGAATCTTTAGAAGAACTGCTGCTGTCTGACGAACTGCTTCCGCTTCCGTTTCCGCAACCACTAAGAATGAGTGTTAAAGAAAGAACGAAAACCAGTGCAATCGCGAGCAAGTTTTTCTTTTTCATTTGAATATTTCCCCCTCAGAATGTTGAGTCACCTTATTGCACTTCTTATAATAAGGCTTGACTTTTAAACGAATATAAACGAATTGTAAAGGTTTTGTAAAGACGAATAATGTCGAACAAAATCCTTTGTCTATAGCATGGCCAGCACCAGATCAATAATGCACGAGAAATAGGTTTATTATGATACAAATTCACACTAAAAAAGAGAGAAGACGTTTGCCTTCTCTCTTTACCTAAGTTAAATGAAGCTATATATAGCTTTTTATAAATGATTGATTAATGCATCGGCAAACTGCGAGCACTTTACTTCAGTCGCATTTTCCATAAGCTGAGCAAAATCAAAGGTTACAATTCTGCTTGCAATCGTCTTTTCAATTGCACTGACAATTAATTCAGCCGGCTCATACCAGCCCAGATACTCAAACATCATGACCCCGGAGAGAATCACAGATGATGGATTGACTTTATCCTGGCCCGCAAATGTCGGTGCAGTACCATGAGTCGCTTCAAATAAAGCCGTGCCTGTCTCATAATTAATATTCGCACCGGGGGCAATTCCGATACCGCCGACTTGTGCTGCAAGCGCATCAGAAATGTAGTCGCCATCCAAATTCATGGTCGCAACGACATCATATTCACTCGGATGCAGCAAGATCTGTTGCAGAAAATTGTCAGCAATTGCATCTTTAATTAAAATACGTCCGCTGCTTAGTGCATCTCTCTGGGCTTTATCTGCTACTTCTTTACCTTGTTCTGCAGAAATTGCTCCATATTGCTTCCACGTAAAGGTCTGTTCCGAAAATTCACGTTCCGCAAGCGCATAGCCCCAATTTTTGAACGCACCTTCCGTAAATTTCATGATATTTCCTTTATGGACAAGTGTTACACTCTTTCGTCCTTCTTTGATTGCATAGCGGATTGCCGCACGGACCAGACGCTCAGTTCCTTCTTTAGATACAGGCTTAACGCCGATTCCCGATGTCTTTGGGAAACGAATATTTGTTACATCCATTTCATTTTGGAGGAACTGGATGATCTTCTTTGCCTTAGGAGATTCAGATTCAAATTCAATTCCGGCATAAATGTCTTCTGTATTTTCTCGAAAAATTACCATGTCAACACGTTCCGGATGCTTTACTGGTGAAGGAACACCTTCAAAGTGACGTACCGGACGCAGACAGGTGAATAGATCAAGCTGCTGGCGCAATGTGACGTTTAGTGAGCGAATGCCGCCGCCTACTGGTGTTGTAAGTGGGCCTTTAATCGCAACGACATACTTTTTCATTGCGTCAACTGTTTCCTGAGGAAGCCATTCGCCTGTTTGATCGAACGCTTTCTGACCGGCCAGCACTTCCTTCCAAATTATTTTTCGATCGCCTTGATAAGCCTTTTCTACAGCAGCGTTAAAAACGCGCGATGCCGCCGCCCAGATTTCCGGGCCAATACCGTCACCTTCCACATAAGGAATAAGCGGATTATTTGGTACGTTCAATATGCCGTTTTGTACGAAAATTTGTTGTTCATGTGTCACAGTATGTACCTCCATACATTTTTGTCATTGTCTGTTAAAGCCACATTTTCTTCTAGACTTTATGAGTTCTCCATCATCAACACCTATTTAGCGCTGATCAATCGGCACAACTTTTCTTAGATGCTCACCATTATATTCGGCACGCGGTCGGATGAGCCGGTTGTCATTGTATTGTTCCATAATGTGCGCCGCCCACCCGGATGTTCTGCTAATCGCAAAGACCGGTGTAAACAAGTCGTGATCAATACCCAAGTCATGGTAGAGGGTCGCTGAATAAAAGTCGGTATTCGGTAGTAACCCTTTTTTCTCTTTGATTAGATTCTCAATTTTAACCGACATATCATATAGCCGCGAGTCTCCTTTAAGATCACTCACTTTTTTCGCCATTGTTTTCAATATTTTGGCAC
>Ga0334901_1002517_pt1 | contig 15483 bp, 8 predicted proteins | sample GraSluR3_MG_3_FD_207216 | JGI IMG/M metagenome (GOLD analysis project Ga0334901, IMG submission 207216) | Sludge microbial communities from methane-producing bioreactor in Wageningen University, Netherlands - Granular Sludge_15_08-R3 | ecosystem: Engineered > Bioreactor > Anaerobic > Unclassified... | reverse complement strand
TTTTAAATATCCTTATACCTCAGACAGGATTCATTGACGTTTTTGAATCCTGTCTATTTTTCTGGTTATAAGGCTTTTTTTCTTAAGTTGACGGCAATGGCCTTTACCCCTTTCCAGTCGCCTATCCGCACCGCAACCTGGTTTCCCCGCGGAAATTCCCAGTAGAGGTATTCGTGCTGTTTCTGTTCTTCCTCCTTGCCCAAAAGCGTGGATAAGAATGAAATCCCGTCGGTGTCCGTCGCTTCCTGACCGGCAAGTTCCGCCAGGGTCGCCATCAGGTCGTACTGGGCAGAAACATGGCTAGTCGTCACTCCCGCAGGTATTTTCCCAGGCCACCGGGCAACAAACGGCTCGCGAATGCCTCCTTCGTATAACTGTCCCTTGCCCCCTCGCAAGCCGGCCGAACTGTTGAAAAAACGAGGGTCGAGTCCACCGCCGCCTGCCGGGCCGTTGTCGCTCGAAAACATTACCAGAGTGTTTTCATCCAGGCCTGCCTCTTTCAAATGGTCGAGAATCTCTCCTATTTTCCGGTCCGTGCTGGTAATCATGGCCGCATAAGCCGAAAGCGGTTTCGGATGCGGTGTGTAACCCCTTTTCCCGTCGTAAGGCTCTTCATCGAAAACGCCGTTGTACATTTCCAGGCTTTCGTCGGGAACCTGCAATGCCTTGTGCGGAATCACATAAGGAATATACAGGAAGAACGGTGTTTCCCTGTTTTTGTCGATAAACTTTTTCGCTTCCTCTGTCATCAAGTCCAGCGAATAATCAGGCCCCATATATTTTTTGTATTCCTCCCGGGCGTCTATTTCCTCGTCACTTTCGTATTTCGGGTGAACCGACGGGACATCGTTCCTGAGAAATTCCTGTTCGCCGTTGCGCCATAAAAACGTGGGGAAGTGGTTGTGGGCATGTACCTGGTCGGCGTATCCGTAAAAAAAGTCGAAGCCCTGTTTGTTGGGATTACCCGGCGATTCGATGCTGCCCAGGCCCCATTTCCCGATTACACCCGTGGTGTAACCGCTTCGTTTGAGTACTTCCGCGATGGTCACCGTTTCGTCGGGGATGGGAAGCTGACCCGTTCTAAATGCGGAACTGTCGGGAATCTCGTAATTCATACGGACATAAGCATTCCCCGAATGTTTTCCGGTGAGCAGGCAGCAGCGGGCCGGGGCGCATATCGGCGCGCCGGTATAGTGTTGCGTAAACCGGATGCCTTCTTCCGCCATCCGGTCGATGTTGGGCGTTTTGATATATTGCTGGCCGTAGCAGCCCACATCGCCTACGCCCATATCGTCGGCATAAATGTAAATGATGTTGGGTAGCGGATTTTCCTTTTGCTCCTGCGACGATGTGCAGGTGGAAAACGTAAGCGCCAAAAGGGAAAGAGCCGGTGGTAAAAATCGGTTTTTTTTCATTTCCTACTTATTTTAAAATATTTCTCTTTCGAGGGATGGATCGAAACATTATCGAATACAATTTTCCCCACTTCCACGGGAATGTCGGTTTCCAGGATGTCGGCGCCCATTCCGAACAAAGCGTTGTATTCATCTTTTAACTCGCCGATATCCGAAACGTTTCCCCGGATCAATTCCCTGTCGAGGTTTCTGGAAGTTCCCAATATACAATATGCGCCTTTCCGGTTTACCAAATCGAAAACCGAGGTATCTTCGGGCATCTGGTGGCTCACAAACGCCACAATGTTTTCCCACGGAACGCCGGTTTGTTCGAATTCTTGCACTTTTTCAGGTTTGCCGATAAATACCTGCATGAGGATATCCTTATTCAGGCTGTATCCCAATTTGGCTTCTTCAAACGAGTAGGCCATAACAATTACATAGGCCTGGGCGTTGCATTCTTCCACTATTTTTATACGTTCTTCTATCGGAACATCTTTCTTATCCAGCACCAGCACGGTTTTTCCTTTTGCCCATTTCAGCATTTTTTTCAGGGTCTGAATTTTGTAACCGGTTGGATTTCCTCTCATATCCTTTAGTCTCAGCTTTTTCAGTTCTTTATAGGTGAAATCGGAAACCCTTCCTTCGCCTGTGGTTGTTCTCCGCAAAACGGGGTCGTGGTGCACGATAATTACACTGTCTTTTGTGTAGCGCGGGTCGATTTCCATGACAGAATAAGTATGCTTCAGCGTGTTGGCGAATGTAACGGTATGGTTCTCGGGCAGGTGGATTTCAGGCCCTCCCCTGTGGGAACTCAGAAACGGGACGCGATCGTTTTTGTAGCGAAAAATCTCGCGCAATCCTTCGGGTGTTCCGGGATCGATGTAGTAATTTCCCTTTTTCTCCTGGCCGGAAACATCTGTCCAGCAGATAAAAACCAGGGGAAGTACTGCCAAAATAACCAACAACCGGGCATTTTTTATCGTTTTCATCATGTAGATTTTAAATGAATATTATCTGTTTCAACCTGTTTTTACTTTGCAGGTTCCCCGTAACTTATCCCGTAACCACCGCTTCCGACATAAATCCGTCCGAACACATTCTTATCGCCATCGATGGCAGCCACACCGGCAGGAAACCGGTTTTTGTCGTCGTTTATCCTCACCCAGCTTTCGCCCATATCGATCGAACGGTATATTCCCCAGTTCGAATTCCATTTGCCGTAAACATAAGCCGTGGGCAAATCGGTACCTGGAGCAGGAGCTCCCCAGCACATTAAACGGGCGTTGTCAAATCCGGGAATACGGTTAAAAGTCGTTCCTTTATCATCCGTTTTCCACAATCCGTCCGTCCCCAAACTTATCCATATTTCTCCCGAACGGCCGGGAACAGGCACTATATTTATAAATCTGTCTTCCAAATGCGAAACAGCGATTTTATTTTTTCGCTCCCAGGCAATTCCGTCATTCGAAGTATAAATTGTCCCTTCTTTAAAAATGTAAAAACCTCCGTCAACCAAATCGGAAGTCAGTATTTTATTTCTGTTCCAGACATTTTCCAACTCAATCACATTTTCAGGCGTACCTTCACATTTTTCCCAAATTTCACCTCCATCAAGGGAACAGTAAACATTTCCGTTTCCTGAAACATAGACCATACACTCGGGATTTAAAGCTGAAACAGCAATCCGTCCCAGTTTTTCTCCGCCGGGAAGCGTTTTTTTTGTCCAGTTTTTGCCGAAGTCGGCAGATGTCAGCAAGGTTGTTTCCTCTCCGCCCCAGCTTTTCGCACCCAAAAGGACGACATGGGCAGGTCGGGTTTCGCATACCGAAATGCTAAAACACTCGTTAAATGTTGAAATCTTCCGGGTGACATAATCCGTTGTATTTTCATGAATAAAACCCGAAACGTCGGCAACCCCTGAGTACAGCAAGGGGCCCGCGGGTGGTGAAACAAGAGCCAACACTACTGTTTCCTCGTGCCCTCGTACCACCGTATTCCAATTCAATGTTTTTGCCCAAATATCCGGTGTTTGCCAAACGCCGAACCAGTCGGTATAATACAATTCACCCGATCCACCCGGAACCAGTGCCATGGCCGACGTAGCAGACGAAAATCTGGTTTTCGACCACCACGGAATCGTTACATTCAGTTTAGCCGGAACTTGTTCGGTATTAATTTGTTCCCATGTCCGCCCCTTGTCAGCAGAGCGGTAGATGGGATTGAAGAATTTTCCGTAGCGTTGGGCCACAACCATTTTCCGGCTGTCGGTTTCGTCCACAGCCAGCGCCACATAATTTTTACCGGGTTCCGGCGTAAAATCATACCATTCTCCGTTTGAATAACAGACGAAACCCCGGCCATGCGTAACAAACAACTCGCTGTTTACCACCTGCATTCTTGCCGGCGTACGCGGCGCGCCGGGAATTTGGGCAAACGATTCACCGCCGTTGTGGCTAACATAAATGCCGCTGTACGGTACGCCCACATAAATGACGGACGACCGTCCGTTTTTCGTTTCGGCAGAATCGAAAACAATAGATCGGACACCCGACGGCCTGACGCCCGTATATCCTTCAGGAACATCCTCCACTCTCGACCAGGTTTTTCCGTCATCGTCGCTGCGCCATAAACCCCGCTTTCGCGTACCAGCATAAATGATATTGCCGTTCAGGGGATCCACGGCAATGCATTCGCCAATCCACCTTGCAATTCGCCCGTTCCCTTCGAAGGCAACATCGAAAAGTTTAGTCCAGGTTTCGCCCCTGTCTTCGGAACGGAAAATTCCGCCTTCTTCATCTATTCGCTGGCCGAGCGCAAGATAAACCCGTTCGGGATTATTGGGGTCCAACGCCATACCATCGACGCCGATTAAATTGGCATTTTCAGGACTTATCCAGTTAAGTATTTGATCCCAACGGGCTGCATTTTTATTCCAGCGGTAAGCACCTCCCACGTCGGTACGGATGTACATAATGTCTTTGTCGGTTGGATGAATGACAATGCCGGTTACATAGCCGCCACCGCCGATTTTCAGGTTTTCCCATTTATATCCGGTCACCTGGGCCGAAAGATAACTTTCTTTTCCAAAAAAAATAATAAGAAAGCAGGTTATGCAAAAGAAATACAACGCTTTACCGGCCCCTACCCTGTTCCTTTCTTGAATATTTATCCGAATCATTTTTTTCATATTTCCCTGTATATCCCATTTACCTCCTCCCTCCATTCCTGCGGGGAATTGGCTTTCATTCTTAGGTCAAAAAACCTGGTCCCCTGTTGTTTTACCAATCGGTTTTATAAGCCGGGCATAAACACACTTCCAAATAAAATAATCCGGCTTTGATAAAGTTTAACATAATCTTAAATATTTTTCGCCAGACAAATAATTCTTTTAAAAGGTAAGAAGGCGTTCAAAAAATTATTCCGGACAACTTTTTAAACACCTTCTTTTCCTCCGTTCACTTCTGCTACCAGCCCGGATTTTGTTCCAGGTTGGGATTTTTCATTATTTCGCCTTCTGCCAGTGGGAAAAGGTAATATTTATCCTTCCATTCCCTGAACTGGAACATTTCCACATCGTAACGGAACGAGCCATCATCCCTGCGATAAACTCGGTTTGCATAAGCCCTTTGGGTTTCCGGGCCGATTTTCCAACGGCGGATATCCCAAAACCTGTTTTCTTCGAAAGCGAGCTCGATGCGCCTCTCGTGGCGGATTTTTTTACGCATATCGTCTTTCGACAAACCGGTGGGCAACGGAGGCAGCGACTCGCCCCTTGCATTGGCCGGCATTCCCGGAGGAATGATCCGCTGGTTCCGGTATGTGGGGAAAACAGCCCTTTCCCTTATCTGGTTGATTGCTTCCCGCACCGACATCGGGTAGCCTGACGGAGCAACATCCGGGTTGTCGAATGCTTCGTTTAACGCTTCAGCATAATTCAATAAGATTTCGGCATATCTGAAAACCGGATAGTTGTGGTTTGTATTCAAGACAGTCCCCCAGCCTGTTTGGTTCGCATACGGATCAATGAATTTCCGGTGGAAAAAGCCTGTGTTGGTCCATCCGGTAAGCCAGTGTGGCCCGTCGGAAGACAAATTCGAATCGGGATCTTTTTGCCAGGGATGAAATACCACTGACTGGCGCGCCGGCCACGTTACCTGATTATACCATACTGACTGGTAGAACCTCGGGTCCCTGTTTTTATAAGGATCCTGCGGGTCGAAACCGGTTTCAGGATCAGGCTGTCCGCTTTCGTAAGCCGCAATCAGTTTATCCAGTCCCAGTTCTTTTGCCCCGGTAACCTCGCCGGATTGATTTACCTCAACCACTTCATAATCAGCCACAACATTCAGCAAGGGCATGTTGTTAATAACCCCGTGCCCATAGTTGAAAAAAGGGCCCGGCACACAAACCCTTGTTGGGTTGAATGATCCGGTACTCTGCGTATTCTGATAAGATAAAATAACTTCGGGACTGTATCTTCTTATAAAGAAATCTTCATAATGACCGTAATTGTCAGGCGAAGTTGTAGTGTGCAGACTGTATGCGCCATTTGTTTCGGTAATCACTTTTCTGGCCGCTTCCGCAGCTTTTACCCATTTTGACGGGTCATATGCTCCATTCCAGGGAGTATCACCTGATTTAGCCGGATCGTTAAAAAGTGGACTGGCAGCTATTAAACGCATACGTGAAACAAGTGCCCATGCCGCACCTTTGGTTGCTCTGCCAAACTCAGAGTCGGAATATTCGTTTGCGTGGGGAAGCAATGCGGCGGCTGCTTCCGCTTCGCTGCAAATAAATTCAACACATTCGTCGAATGTTGCTCTCGATTGGTAAAGCAATTCTTCATCGTATTGCGTCAGCGTTTGGGTAATAATGGGCACCCCGCCAAAATGCTGTACCAGTTCATAGTGAAACAAAGCGCGTAAAAACATCGCTTCGCCTTTCATACGCTGCCGCACCGACTCGTTAACATACGGCTCGGTAGCGTCGGGTATTATATCCACATTCTCCAAAAATTTGTTGGCCGCGCGAATGGCACTGTAATATTTGTTCCACGGATTAAAATTCAGGAGGTTAATTGTCGGTCCCCAGGAGCCCAATGCAAATTTATAGGCATTGTCCCAGTTGGCCTTCGGCGCTCCTTCGTCCGTTGCATTTCCGAGAAAACCTGCAGAACCCCATTTAAAGTAACCACTGTTCATTTCGCGATACACCCCATTCAAAAACCATGTGGCATATTGCGGATCTGTAAACACCTGGTCTTCGTAAATATCATTGGTCTCTTCCTTATCCAGAAGACTAGTTGCATCTTCCTGGCACCCAAAAAACAGGATGCCGAGGAAAATTATGGTGATAGAATTCAATATTTTCATAACGTCGATATTTTATTGATTGTTAAAAAGTTACGTTTACACCAAATGTCCAGAGTTTCATTTGCGGATAAGATGTCCCCGAAGAACTTCCCGTTTCCGGGTCGAAGTTTTTAATATACGCAAATGTCAACGTATTCGTTCCTCCGGCATATAATCTCAGGTTTGAAATCCCAAGTCCGCTTGTAATCCTTTTGGGAAAATTATACCCCAATTCAAGGTTTTTCAACCGGATAAAGTCGCCTTTTTGCAGGTAGAAGGTATTGTTGCGGTGGTTGTGTGAGTTCTGTGCACTGGACAAGCGGGGATAATTGATTGCCTCGTCGTTTTGCCAGCGTTCCACAGTCCAGCGTTCTTTATGAATTTCAAGAAACCTGTTTCTTTCGCGTACCGGTTCGTAAGCCCCCGATCCGGTGATAAATTTATGGTTTCCGCCCGATCCCTGCCACATCATGCTGAAATCGAAACCTTTGTAACGGTATCCGTTGGAAATACTGTAAATAAACTGAGGTATGCGGGAATTTCCGATTGGCCCTTCGTCAAAGGTATCGAGGATACCGTCGTTGTTACGGTCGAGGTACTTTAAATCTCCGGGCTGAACGGCTTCCCATGTAGGAACAGCATTGCCTTCCTTTAAAATGGGATTCCCGGCTTCGCTCAATATTAAATTCCCGGAGCCGTCTGTTTCAAAGTCATCCGGAGTGTAATATCCTACTACATCCAGCCCGAAATTCTGTCCCACTGATTTTCCGGTCCGCCGCATATATTCAAACTTTGGTACCACTTCATCCTGGAATACCACTGTATTTTTGGAGAGTGAGAACATTCCCCTTACAAAATACTGTAACTGTCCGTCCCTGTTGTCGTAGCCGGTTTCAATTTCAAACCCTTTGTTTTCCACTTTCCCGATATTTTCTCTGGGAAGTCCGACACCCAACATATTCGGTGTGGTATTTCGTGAAGTGAAAATATTTACCCTCATTTCGCGAAACAGGTCGAGACTAAGAGAAAACTTACTGTCGAACATTTTCATATCGAAGCCTGCATTGCTTTTTTTGCCTACTTCCCATGTTACGTTGGTGTTACCCAAATCGCCTTCGTACAGTGCACTTTGCGAGCCGAAAGACTGGTCGGTCCCATAAAAATAGTTGCCGCTTAAGTTGTAAGTCTGAAGATAGAGAAAACGATCCGATCCGATTTTATCGTTTCCGACTTCACCGTAAGAGCCCCTGATCTTTAAGAAGGAGATAGCCGGAATGTTTTTCATAAAGTTTTCCTCCGTAATTACCCAACCTGCAGAGAAGGAAGGGAAGAAGCCATACCGGTTTGCTTTATCGAACTGGTCGGAACCGTTATAACCGAAGTTAAATTCGGCAAGGTACCGTTGTTTGTAGGCGTAAGTGGCCCTTCCCACATAGCCTAAAAACCCCTGCGGAACATTTTGGTTGGCAAAGCTCTGTGTTTGCGTGTAAAGCAGTAGGCCGGTCACATCGTGCTCATTGAACGTCCGGGCATAATTCAGCGCCACTTCCATTTGGTTTCTTCGGCGGTGACCATCCCCGTCAACCGTACTTATCCACGGAGGCGTTTCTTCCGTAATTTCCGTGTAGGTATCGGTTTGCGGATCATAAGTGTATGTAGGAGGCCAGTAGCCCACTTTTGTTCCCCGTTCGAAATAACTGTTGTAGCTAACCATTCCTCTTGCCGACAATCCTTTTGTAACAAAATCGAGCTTTTGGTTTAATTTGAAGGTTCCTTCCAGAATATTGTCGTTTACCTGATTGTAACCGTAGTCGGTCAGTATAGCCATGATATTGGCGCCTCCGTCCGGATTTCCTCCGTAACTGCCATTTGGGAGACGATAGGGATAAAAGTAAGGCGGCGTAGTGTTCATTTCGCTAAACAGCGAAGTGGAACCGATATCGCCGATTGAAATATTCTGCTGTCTTTCAATCCTCGAGTTCAGATCGAGACTAAGCGTAGTTGTTTTTGTCAGATCGAAGTCGAGGTTCGACCTCAGGTTTAGCCGTTTAAAGTGCGCATTGGTCGGAGTGCGTGCCCCTTCGAATTGTTTGTAAATCCCATCCTGATACATGCCGTTGGTTCCTACAAAATACCTCAGCCTGTCGGAACCGCCCCTGACATTGATATTCATGTTGTGCATGTAGGATACTTTCCGCAGAAAGTCTTCGAAATAATCGTTGTCGGGATGGGTATAGGGGGAATCCTGGTCTCGGAAATGTTGCAGGTCCTGTTCCGTAAAACGAGGGTTCAACCCGTCGTTCATCAACGCCTCATTTCTCAAAAGAGCATGTTCAAAAGAGCCCAGATAAGTGGGCAGCCGGGTGGGCTGCTGTAGCGTGGTGGTGTACCTGGCGCTGATTGTCGGTTTACCGACTTTGCCTCTTTTGGTAGTGATCAAAATAACTCCGTTTGCACCACGTACCCCGTAAACCGCGGTGGCGGATGCGTCTTTCAGCACAGAAAACGATTCGACATCTTCCGCATCCACCTGTGTAAAATCGCGTTCTACGCCATCGACAAGAATTAGCGGCCTGGAGTTATCTGAATTTAATGTGGCTACACCGCGAACGTAGATTTCGGCATCGTCGCCACCGGGGCGACCGCTGCCCACCATGGAGATAACTCCCGACACACGTCCGGCAAGCGCATTACTCAGGTTCGGTGTCCCCATTTGCTTCAGTTCTTCGGATGTTGTCGTTGCAATAGAACCTACAACACTTTCCTTTTTCTGTGTACCGTAGCCTACAATTACCACTTCGTCAACACCAAGCGAACCGGCAGTCATCTGTACATCGATAGTTGTTAAATTCGCCGGAATTTCCTGCGTTTCAAATCCTATGAATGAAAACACCACAGTTGCACCGGGTGTTTGCAGCGAAAGGCTATAATTCCCGTCTATATCACTGACAGTACCATTTGTCGTATTTTTTTCCACAATGTTTACCCCCGGTAAAGGCTCGCCGCTTTCATCGGTAACCGTACCGCTGATTCTGGCAATCTGAGCAGTTACATGGAAACCCAAAACGATTATGCCTATGGTAAGTATGATAAATTTTTTCATTTTTCTATTAATTTATAGGTTGTTAATTTTACCAAAGCGGGTTTTGTTCCATCGCCTTATTTTTATTGATCTCGTTTTGCGGAATAGGATAAACATACATTTTGGTGTCAAATACCCTGTCCGATACGTTGGATTGAACTTCATAGGAATAATTATCCCCGTTTTTGGTAATACGCATTCCCTGTAAATTCTGGCCGAGGGTTTCCGGCCCAATCATCCAGCGTTTCACATCCAAATGCCGGTGATCTTCAAAAGCGAGTTCAATTCTCCGCTCTTTTCTGATTGCTTCCCGCATGGCATCTTTGTCTCCGGCAGGAGCAGTAACCGCGGCATCGGACGGGCGTAAAACCCTTGCACGCACTTCTTCCACGGCATTGCGGGCTGTTTTCCCAAAACCTTCAGGATCGGCATCCGGCCCGTAAGCTTCGTTCATCGCTTCTGCATAATTCAGTAAAATTTCGGCATAGCGAATGAGCGGAAAACAGTGGTAGGTATTGGTTTCCGAACCCGCAATTTTCACATCGCTTTTCATAAATTTCGATAAATAATATCCGGTTTTTGTGGCGTTGGTTGCCCCGGTTGCATTATCGGCGCCGCCAATGTAGGTTTCCACGGCTCTTCCCGACCATTGCATACCGTTGTAAAAGATGCTGGCATAAAACCGGGGATCGCGGTTGGTATAAGGATCGGCAGGATCGTATCCCGATTCCTGGTCGCCAATCTGTTTGCCGTTCACCATTCCGTAAGCGTCCACAATTTGTTGCGAAGGTCCTGTTGTTCCTTCTCCGTTGGTATAGCCCACGGGCGTATTTTTCTTTTCAACCGCATTACTCAATGCCGACGTTCGAACTAAAATCAACTCGTTGTTCCCGGCAAGGGTGTAAAAAATATCGCGGTAGTTTTTTTCTCCAATCGACATGGTTTGGGTATCGGTGTGACCATCGGTCAACCCTGTGCCGGAAAAAAGCTCATAATAGTGGAGATTTATTACATCGGCGGCGGCACGGGCTGCTGCTTCCCATCTTGCAGGAGAAGCAGAGCCGTAACAAATAAGGGAATTTCCCGATCCGTCGTACCCGTTGCCGTTGTACAGCGGACTTGCCGCATACAGCAAAACTCTTGATTTAAGCGCCATTGCAGCTCCAGTGGAAATTCGTCCCAAACTTCCGCCCGATGCTTCTTCGGGAGCGAGCAATGTCTGAATGGCCAGGTCGCACTCACCAACAATAAAGTCGATACATTCTTCAAATGTATTCCTTGGTATAGCCAGGTCTTCCTGAACATTGAGCGGCCGGGTAACAATCGGAATACCGCCAAACCTTTTTACCAGCTCGAAATGGGCAAACGCCCTCAAAAAGATGAGTTCTCCATAATACTGCTCTTTTAGCTCCTGATCCACCTCAGGCATATAATCCAGATTTTCCAGGCCAAGATTGATAGCACGGATATACTGGTAGTTATGATTCCATGTATTATCGGGATTTGGCGAAGTGGAAGACAATGATCCGTTGGTAAGATAAGTCACGGTGGAACCCGACATATTCGGCATCGCTTCGTCCGATGCCGAAGCTATCATAGCATCTCCTCCGTCCAGCCGGTTATAGCCGTTGGAATTTGAATTTCCGTAAGGAAGAACATTGTACGTATTCAATACATATTCTTCTGCTTTTTTGGTCACAGAAAAAACAAACTCAGCTTCGTATTTATCGTAAGGCTTCACGTCGAGCGGCCCTTCGCAGGCACTAAATATTAATGCCGTTAATATGATTATCGTTATATAATTTTTCATAGTTGTAATATTTTCGGTTAAAACTGGGCGTTGATTCCAAAATTGACAATCCGCTGTATCGGATATGAGTTACCTCCACCCGGCGCTTCCGGATCGATAACTTTAATTTTGTCGAAAGTGAGCAGGTTGTAACCGGTAGCAAAAATCCTCAGTTTTGACAACCTCAGGTAATTTACCGTCTTTTTAGGTAACGAATACCCTAATTCAACCGACTTAAGCCTTGTGTAAGACGCATCTTTCAGCCAGAAATCGGAATTGGGCGCCTTGTTGTTGGTTTCGTCGCCGGTAAGGCTTAACCTCGGGTAAGCGGCGGTTTCACGCGTATCGATGCCCAGGTCGGGATAGTATGCCCAGCGGTCGAGATGATGTTCCATCACTTTCCCCGTTCCATTGGGTGTAAATTCCCAGTAAACGTAATTGTCGATATATTTTTCGGCGTTGGCAATTCCCTCTATCAGAGCGCTAAAGTCAAATCCCTTATAGGCCATATTCAGCGTTGCTCCATAAAGAAACTCGGGCATCCAGCTTTTGCCTATATAGGCAATATCGTCAATATCGATAATGTTGTTTCCCGTTACATCTTTATATTTCAGATCGCCTGGTTTTACTGGCCCGAAAGTTTGAACCGGACTGTTTGTTATATCGGTTTCATCGTAGAAAAAGCCCATCGACTGGTAACCGAATTTGGCATCGACCGGATAACCTGTGTGGTAGTTGTGAGCAAACGGGTATTCCTGTTCCTGCATGTCGATTACTTTACTTTTTGCGTAGGACAGATTCCCCTGGATTCCATAAGAGAAATCGTTGATTTGCTCATGGTAGCCTAGTTGCAATTCAAAACCTTTGTTTTCCACAACACCGACATTTGTTCTCGGCATATCCCTTGCGCCGAGTATTCCGGGCACATCGTTGAGACCGAGAATAATGCCTGAGGTTTCTTCAAAAAATATATCCCCGGAAAAACTCAGTTTATCGTTAAAAAAACGGCTGTCGAGACCAAAATTTGTTTTTCGGGACTTTTCCGCGGTAATGTCGGGATCGCCAAAAACACCTTCGCGGTAACCACCATAACTGCGGAGGTTATCGCCGATTAAATAGGAACCTGCCTTTTCATAAAACGACATTTTCTGAAAATAACTGATTCCGCTGTCATTCCCGGTCAGACCATGAGAACCCCTGATTTTCAGGAAGCTGATTGCTGATGATCCTTCTTTCATAAATTCTTCTTCGGAAAGTATCCAGCCGAGCGAAACTGCCGGGAACAATACATATTGTTGATTGTCAGAAATTTGTTCGCTTCCCTGGTATGAAAAAGATACATCGGCAATGTAGCGGTTGTTGTAGATGTAATTCATCCTTCCCATAACGCCCTGGTAGGTATGCGGCATGGTGGAACCATCTCCTGAAAAATTGTTCTGGTTCCAGAAAAACCGTCCGTTTAAATCGTGCTTGCCGAAGCTTCTGGCATAATCAAAACCGAACTGCATATCGAACACGCGCATATTGTCGCGGATATCGTTGTTGTTTTGCTGGCTTGCAGGTTCTTTAACACCTCTTTCATTTTCACGGCTTCCTTCATAAACGACAAAGCCTTTGTGTCGTCTGACAACCTGATCGAAAAAGCTGTCGAAAGAAACGGCAGCCCTGAAAAGAAGGCCGTCTGTAATCATATCGAGATCGTGCCTCACTTTAAATGTAGCATCGGTTACACGCCGTGTGTTAATTGAATAGCCGCTCAGGTTAAGCAGCCCGTAAGGATTGTTGGTGTACTGGGAATTACCGGCTACCGAACCGTCTTCGTTGAACACAGGAAACTGGTTAGGCGGAAGTTGATAGAGAACGGAAATAGGATTGCTCATATTCCCCGGGTAATTCCAGCGCTGGATTCTTCCACTCATGTCCATAGAAGCCGACAATTTAGGTGTTACCTGTACATCGACATTTGAACGGAGCATGTACACGTTAAAATCCTGGTTAGTGTTATACGTATTAGCGTCTTTGTCCACATTGTACAAACCCGTATTGTCGATATATCCGGCCGAGGCAAAATAGCGGAGCTGTTTGGTTCCCCCTCTTACGCTGACATTGTAATTCTGTTGTGTGGAGTAATCTTTCAGGAATTCGTCCATCCAGTCCACATTCGGGTATCGGTAAGGATCTGAGCCTGTACGAAAAGCATCGAGCGCTTCCACGTCGTACACATCCACGCCACCGTCGTTCCGGCTGGCTTCATTGTATAAAAGCGCATGTTCGTAAGACCCGAGATATTTAGGTAATCTTGTGGGCGTCTGCACCCCAAAATTCGCATCGAGACTCACTTCCAGCGGTTGAACTTTACCTCTTTTGGTGGTTATTAACAGTGCCCCGTTACTTCCGCGCAACCCGTAAATAGCCGCTCCGGCAGCATCTTTTAGCAGGGAAATGCTTTCAATATCGTTCGGATTCAGGTACTCAGCGCTTTCTCTTACATATCCGTCGATAAGAATAAGCGGGCTTCTGTCTGCCCCGCCGAGCGTTCTGAGCCCCCTCATATAAATCGAACTGTTTTCCAGCCCCGGTTGCCCGTTCGATTGCTGGACAGTGAGGCCTGCAAGCCTTCCTCCCAAAACATTGTTACGGTTTACCCCCGGCAGATTTTCTACATCTTCTCCCGATATAGAAGAAACCGCACTGGTTACAAAATCCTTTTTTTGCCGGGTCCAAAGCAGATCAATATATTTTACCGGCACTAAAGTAACAAGGAGTTCATCGTTCCCTTCAACTGTTATTTCCCGGGTTTCATAATCCTGCTGAGAAAAAATAAGGGTAGGATTCTGCACCGTGGTCGAAACAGAAAACTGCCCTTTTTCATCCGTTAATGCCGAGTAAAGTGTTTCCTTTACCATAACGGTAACCTCGAATGCAGGCGAACCATCGGGTAAAATTACCCTTCCTTTCACAGTCTTGTCGTTTTGATCGTTTAAGTAGTCGCTGTTTCCAATGACCTGGAACGGACTTAAATTGAACATTGCGATCCATAAAACCATCCATAGGTAAAGGACGGGTTTAAAGCGATTAGAATAATTCAGTTTGTGTTTCATAAAAATACTCGATTTGGTTTATATTAAGAAAAAGCTGTAAACAGTACTATGAGAATTGAGAATCCAATTACGATAAATGAAATAAAAAAGAAGATCATACGTCTTCGCGAAGTAGAGAATAATGATTTAATAATTTTCATTTTGAGTTTGTATAAATACAGGATTCAAAATTATAGCAAGCAATATATTCCGGTTTTCCAAAATGTTTCAGAGACCCGACTCAAATGTTGCACTGGTTATAAAATTGAATCAGAAAGTTTCGATTTTATATCAACAGTGAAAAAATGTGCTAAAAAACATCTGTTTTCAGAGGGGTTACCGTTTCAGGATATATCAGTTATTTATATGTCCTTTATAGGAAATGTCAATGCTTTGGAGATATTTGCTTGGCGACATTTTATAGGCTTTTTTAAAGCAATTTGTAAAATAGGCTGGATTTTTAAAGCCCGTTTTATAGGATATTTCGGAAATGGAAAGGTCGGTTTCCCTGAGGTACTTTTTGGCAACCTGCAAACGGTACTTTTTAATAAATTCATTGGCCGAAGAATCGGTAAGCGCTTTAATCTTCCGGTACAGGCTGGCTCTGCTCATCCCAATTTCTTTACTCAGGTCATCGATAAGAAAATCGGGATTGGAAATATTTTTTTCAATAATCTGGTACACTTTACTTAAGAACTGCTCGTCCATCGATGTTGTTTCGGAGGCAGTTAATTCGAATGGAAGTTTTTTCCCAAGCGATTGTTTCAACCGTTCCCTGTTTGCG
>Ga0334901_1002514_pt1 | contig 15493 bp, 15 predicted proteins | sample GraSluR3_MG_3_FD_207216 | JGI IMG/M metagenome (GOLD analysis project Ga0334901, IMG submission 207216) | Sludge microbial communities from methane-producing bioreactor in Wageningen University, Netherlands - Granular Sludge_15_08-R3 | ecosystem: Engineered > Bioreactor > Anaerobic >... | reverse complement strand
GATTAAGGGAGGTTGTTTTAATGAAGAAGATTGTTGCGATCATTCTGTTGGGTTTAGTTGCTTTTGGAAGTATGGCTTTTGCAGGACCTGGACTCTGGAAGATCCCCGAGGACGAGATAACCGTTGATGGTGGACCGGGTCTGTGGAAGATTCCTGAAGGTCATTGATTTATCTACACTTAGCCTGTTGGGATTAAGGGAGGTTGTTTTAATGAAGAAGATTGTTGCGATCATTCTGTTGGGTTTAGTTGCTTTTGGAAGTATGGCTTTTGCAGGACCTGGACTCTGGAAGATCCCCGAGGACGAGATAACCGTTGACGGCGGACCTGGACTCTGGAAGATTCCTGAAGGTCATTGATCTTATTAGAGTTGACATTATTCCGATTCATTTGAAAAGCTCGGAGATTATTGAACGCCACAATGCAGTTATTTCTTCTTCTTTAACACTTATTTCTTTGCGCTGAGAAAATTCTATGAATCTTGTGAGGAGACCTTTTGAGATCAATTGGTCGCCTTTTTCTTCTAGGTACTTCAGCGCTCTTGCTTTCGTTATGGCCTTTCTGTACGGCCTGTCGGTTGTCAGCGCGTCGAAGACATCGGCCACCGCAACTATTTGAACAAGCATGTGGATTTCGTTTCCCTTCAGGCCGTCGGGATAACCGTTTCCATCTATTCTCTCGTGATGGTGCCTAACAATGTCTCTTACTGCCTTCGGAAAATTCAGGTCTCTCAAGTAACGTTCGCCATATACCGGGTGTCTTTTTATTTCCGTAAACTCTTCTTCGGTTAAAGACGACGGCTTATTCAGCGTATCGAAAGGAATGTCCACCTTTCCATAATCGTGCAACATCGCGCCAATTGAAAGATTGAAAAGATCTATCTTCTCTAGGTCAAGTTCCTTTCCGAACTCATAGCAAATTTTTAGGACTCGAAGCGTATGGAGAGCAGTATAGTCGTCCTTAAGCCTTAACTCTCTGATAAGCTGACCGAAAACTGAGGAGATGCTCTCGAAAAGATTGTTCACAAAGTCCTTCAGATGAGGCGATGTTGTACTGTAGAGAGTAAGAGACTCGAATGCGCCAACAGAGTTTTCAAGAGCCCTAAAGTGCTCTCCTTTAACCTGCATTATTGACGCTTCAAGAATCAGCGTTTCTCCCTTGATGTAACTGGTCAAAGACTCATCCGGAAGAGACTTGAGTTGATTGAGATAATTCTCCGCTCTGGAAACGTTACCGCTCTTCACGTAGAAGTGTCCAAGAAAAATATATGATACTGCAATGTCTGTCCATTCGATATGAGAATTTATGAGCGATTCAAGTTGTTCGGCAATAACTGCCGCTCTGCTGAGGTCATTCATTTGAAGAAGAATCTTCAAGTTAATCATTAGTTTGTATCCTTTTATTGAAACCACATCGCATCCTTGGACCAGGTCAAGAAGCTCTATTGCCTCAGCAAATCTGTTCTTCGAGTAGAGATAGTCGATCATGTTCAGCTGAACCATTTGCATTCTTGCCGGTGATTCGGCCACTTCTTTTGCTCTCTCATAGAATTTCCATGGATTGTCACCGGTCTGGAGCTGAGTCGAGACCAGGCCAAGATCATTGTAGTATTCAAAGCGCTTCTGGGTCGGTACATACTCCTCCAGTTTCACGAGTTCGGCGAAAAGCGAGAGTGTTTCGTCTCCAAAGCCCATTTCAAATGAAGTCATCATATGGAGCATTTTGAGGTTGATTTCCTGTTCCTTTCCACATTCCTTTGCAATTAGATCCACTGCAAGCTTAGAAACAAGGTAAGCAATCTTGTCCTCTGAATTCCTGGCTAAAAAATACGCTAGAAAGTATATTCCTTCTGCCAGAAGCTCACTTTCCACATCGGAGAAGTCAAATACACCCGTCTCGTCGAATGTTTGAGAGTATGCAAAATCAAGAGCTACCAATATTCCGAGATCTTCTCTCGAGAGATCCTCTTCATCAAGAATAGCCCTCAGCTCAGACCTAAAACTCTCGGGATCATCATAATTGAATCTTAAGGCCAGACCGCAAACTCTAGAATTCTTCAAATCCAACTCCTCTTCCCCTCGATATTTTATCATGCGACCGCCTTTCTGGTAAAATCTCTTGAGTAAATTTAATTATGATGCATTACGATCAGAAAAGCGAACTAATGTCACTGTCCATGCTATTCAGTGACATTCAGCATCAATTATTGCTGCCTGCCATGAGTGTTAGCGCTGTTTAAAGTGCTGACAATAGGAATTGCTCAATATCTGATGACTTTGCAGGTGTCTGGAACGATTTCGACGGGAGGGCTGTTTATGGTAGAAGTCAAGAAACTCCTGGCCAAAGCTCTGGATGAGAACTGTTATGTGATAGAAGAAGAGGAAGTGCTAACAATTGTAGACCCCGGTTATGGTCTCTCAGAAGAGTTTACCAAACTTGTGAGCGACAAGCAAGTACGCATTCTTCTAACTCACGGTCATGCCGATCACACACACGATGCCGATCAGATTGCCGCAAGCGCGATTATTATACATGAATTGGACAGACCATTACTACTAGATCCAAATAAAAGCCTTCTCACCTTTTTCGGAAAAACCCGTCTTCTTATAGAAGAAGGCATGATTGTAACTCCCGAGATTCTTCACAGACCCTGGAAGTGTCTTCACACTCCCGGACATACAAAGGGTTCCTGCTGCTTCATGTACGGAGAGAGATACCTTTTTTCTGGCGATACAGTCTTCTCGAATTCGGTTGGAAGAACTGATTTACCAGACGGCGATGGAATAGAGATGGAGAGGAGTATTAGAAAGCTCAAGCAGTTCTTCATTGAAAGACCTAATTTGATAGTGCTTCCAGGCCACGGACCGGAAACGACGGCTCAAAGTATTCTTAGGGAGAACCCCTTTTTCACGTAGGAATCTCCTTCTTGAAGTTCCTTGATTTCAGCTCCTGAAGCTTCTTGTTCTGTCTGTTCCAGTACTTTCTATTGAAGAAGCCTGCTTCTACCTCTTCTTCCTCTAGAAGCGAGGTCATTTTTCTCGCAATATTCCTGCTCTTATCGAATGCCTGCTCCGAGAGATCATCTGCTTTCATTTTCCCGGCAGTCAACAACAGATCCTGTTCAAACTGAAGGCAGTACTCTCTCCACAACTCTTTTGCCTTTGAGTCTCGTAGAATGGCTAGCCGGATGAATTTCTCCCAGCTCCCCCAGTAGTTGATCCCGTCTTCCGGTTCGTCAAATGGAAGGCTTGATTCGTAGCTATCAAACCATACTGGCTTGAACACAGATAGACAGGGGACACTACTATTAGTTATCCATATTTCTGGCTTCTCTCCCAGAACAACTACCATCGAAGAAGTAGTCTGACTGCTGACTAATGAGGCACCGGCGTGCATACAAATATTTCGCATTGAACCGAGGTGTTTGCTATTTTCGTGATCTCTAAGAATCTCAAAGCTTCTTTCGATACTTACTTCTCCCTCTTCCAGAAGCTCTTGCATTCTTCTAAGTCTTGTTCCTGCGCCCGAGAATTTCCTAATTAGTTTCTTTTCGTATGATTCAGCAAAGCTAAACGCTTTCCCGGGCTTATGCCATCCGTGATTTTCTGCGTTTCGAATGACCTGAGGATGACCATCATCAAAGTCGTCTCCAAGAGTCAGACAGTTTGATATCGCGGCAGATCCTTTCACCTTCTTCGAAACCCAATAGCTATCGGAGGTTTCCAGAACCCACGCATTTTCTCTATCTGCTATCAGAAAAGAGTTGTGATAATATAGATATTTGGTGAAACCTCCGTTAGCTCCCTGACCGTAATCTTCAATCAACTCAACAATCGTTTTGACAGCATGTTCGGCACTTTCCGATCTCTCCAACGCAATCCTCAATATGTCCATACCCAGGAGACCGTCTCTCCGGACCGTCTCCTTCGTGAAAACCGCTTCATTTCCTATAACAACTCCCTTGTCATTGACTCCCATTTCGCCACCCCACATCCACGATGGCTTCGAAATGAGGATCGCGTTAGTCTCGCTAACCTGGCTGACTCTCTGCGTTGTTGTGAACAAATCCGTTCCATTACCTGATAAACGAGGAAAGAAATGGATCGATTGCGGTTCATTTGGCTCACGGTCGCTGTTCTTTCCGAAAATCGTTCTGCCATCTGCTGTAGAACTACCAAGAACTACAAAGGAATCACACATGATCTCACTTCTTATGGACTCTTCAGAAGATATCTCAACTGCCCAAAATACTCATGAAGAGCAGAAAGATTTGCATCGAGCGCCCGCTGGTTAGGAAGAAAATCTACGTAGCTGAGTTTTGTGTGGTCATACATGTAATCCGTTGGAAAAGGCGTAACACGTAGAGAGAACTTCTCAAACGAACTTACCGCCCTTTTCATATGAACGGCAGAAGTCACGAGAATTACACTGCTCCAGTTGAACTGACTGCAGATATCTGCCGTATAATTCGCATTTTCCCAGGTTGTCTGAGCTCTAGGCTCGACAATCACCCTGGCAGATGCGACACCTCGATCAAGAAGCCAATCCCTCATTAGCTCGGCAACAGTAGACGTTGATCGACCGGGCATGAATGATCCTGTCACAATTATCGGCAACTTTGTCTGAAGATGTAGAGTATATGCCTTCGATAACCGCGCTACGGTGTGATTGTCGAGCACCTGACCTTCAGGAGAAATGACTATCCCACTGCTTAGTACCACTATTGCCTGACCGTTCACGGCACGAGGAGCAGTGTATGCCCTCTCTAAAGGCTGAAGATAAAGGTAAGTACCAAGACCAGTTGAAAGTAGATACGCAAAGGAACACAGAACAATAACAACAATTCCTATTACCTTTGTCCGTCTTTCTTCGCCCTTTCTGATCAAGATAACTGCAATTATTAGAAAGATGAGTATGAAAAGTCCTGGCGGTGTCAATATTGCCGAAGCGAATTTTTCAAGATACAGCAATGCCGTCACCTTCTTTCGCTCTTTCCTCCAAGTGCAGCCATTATACCTTGAAGATTGTCAGTTATTATTATGTCGGCTTCACCCTTGATCTTCAAAAGTAGTCCAGGATCGTTTAGAGTCCAAAGCGCAACTTTTATTCCTCTGCTTCTGACAAAGTCGATGAGACTCACTCCCAGCTCAAAACCAATCTCATCAAACAGCTGAACCGGAAGATTAAATGAAAATGGTTTGTACTCCATGAGTTCTTCAAAATACTTGGCAGGATTCTTTCCCCTTGCTTCTTCACCGATAAGAAGCCCAATATTCGCCTGAATATCACATTCCTTAACTCTTCGCATACAATCGTGATGGAAGGAAGAGAAGAGAGTTCTTTCCATCGCATTGAAGCTTTTCACCAACGGAACAACTACATCAGCGGCCCGGGGATCCTTGATCTCAACATTTATATAGGCCGTTTCGGGAAGCTCAAGATAAACTTCTTCGAGCGTGGTAAGGCCTTCTGGATTGACGAGATTCATCTTCTTCAAGTTCTTGAAAGTCGTCTCTCCGACTACAACGTCTGCCCCGAATGTTCTCTTCAGATCGGGATCGTGATTCACTACAAGCACCCCATCGCTGGTAATTTGAACATCAAGTTCTACACCATCTGCTCCAATCTCAACTGCCTTGATTAAAGAAAGGAGGGAATTTTCCCCATCCCCTATACCCATGCCCCTGTGTCCTAGAATTATAGGTCTGGAATCCATAAGAACCTCCGTTTCCTGCAAATGACTTTCATCAATGCAAATCAACTTGACTTACATCTGAAACCCCGTTTCTCGCTCCTCAATTCCGGCAACTGCACATATTCACAATTATAGCAGCATACTTTGCCTGTTCATGAGTATACGTGAATATGCTGATTTTCTTCAGGAGAAGAAAAGGAATTATACTTGTAATAGACATTATATGGAGGCGATACCTTGGAGAGAATTACTGAGCATCCATTGCTTTCGTTTGAGCGCAGCGAGAAGATCACTTTCTTTTTCGAAGGGAGAGAGCTTTTGGCGTATTTGGGTGAGTCCATTGCGGCTGCTCTACATGCAAATGGTATAAGAAATCTGCGATACAGCCCCAAGAAAAACCGCCCTCAAGGGCTTTTCTGCGCAATAGGAAAGTGTTCTTCCTGCTTAATGGAAGTAGATGGAAAACCAAATGTTCGCACTTGCATAACTCCGGTGAGACCCGGAATGAAAGTTAGAAGGCAGTCAGGCAAGGGTGAGATCATTGAATAATCTCGATCTTCTTGTTGTAGGCGGTGGACCGGCCGGATTGTCTGGCGCATTAGAAGCAGCGAGAAGCGGTCTGTCGGTACTGCTGGTAGATGAAGCGGTTTCCACTGGAGGACAGCTCATCAAGCAGACACACAAGTTCTTTGGCAATGAGGGTTTCTTTGCGTCAGTTAGGGGATATGAGATAGCCGATAGATTGAACGAAGAGCTGAACTCATTCGAGAATGCCAGAATACTGACGGAGCACTCTGTCATCGCAATCTATCCCGACGGTGTCCCAGTAGTAGATATGAAAAGGGACACGACTGAAGTGTTAATGCCTAAGAAGATACTTCTAGCATCGGGCGCATCAGAGAAATTCCTGCAGTTCGAGAACAATGATCTACCAGGTGTATACGGAGCCGGTGCCGTCCAGACTCTCATGAACCAGTTCGGTATTCTTCCCGGCACGAATGTTCTGATGATCGGGTCGGGAAATATCGGCCTTATTGTCTCTTACCAGCTTATGCAGGCCGGTGCAGAGGTAAAAGCAATAATCGAGGCTTCTGACAAAATCGGGGGCTATCAGGTGCATGCCGACAAAGTGAAACGACTGGGTATCCCAGTAAATCTAAGGCACACAATCTCAAGAGCCATCGGAAAGGATTCAGTCAAAGGAGCTGTGGTTTCTGAGCTTGACGAGAGATGGAGACCGATTCCGGGAACAGAAAGAGAGTTCGTGGTCGATACCATATGCATCGCAGTGGGATTATCCCCATCGATAGAACTAGCTGCCCAAGCTGGTTGCGTGATTGAATACATACAGGAGTTAGGAGGTTATGTCCCTCTGAGAAATGATGACATGAGAACCTCAATACCCGACCTGTTCGTGGCTGGTGATGTTTCGGGAATAGAAGAGGCAACAACGGCAATGATAGAAGGAAGAATTGCTGGACTTACAATCGTTGAAGACTTAACTGGCAGATGTGATCAGGAACGGCTGAACTACTTGAAGGAAACATTAAGGAAGTTCCGCAGTGGTCCTTCTTCATCAAAGACGAGGTCCGGTATAAGAAAACTCGGAGGGAAAGTTGAGGAGGCTTCTTTCAGTGAAAGAATTGAATGTGACTTCGATAGCTACAAAGGAAAGTTGCGACCCATAATCGAGTGCTTTGAGCCGATCCCCTGTAATCCTTGCGAAACGAGTTGTCCGGTTGGAGCGATAAGAGTTGGAGAGAACATCAACTCTATTCCCACAATAGACTATTCCAGGTGTACTGGTTGTAGCATTTGCGCCACTAAGTGCCCAGGTCTTGCGATTTTTATGTTCAGAGAGAACAAAGACGGAACCTCATCGATCGGTATCCCCTACGAGTTTCTTCCCCTGCCCGTAAAGGGTCAGTATGTAAGTGCATTGGGAAGGAATGGGGAAGTGATATGTACGGCAGAGGTGGAAAGAGTAGCAAGGTCTCCAAACAAAACAAATCTTGTCTACATCATTGTTCCTTCGGAAGTTGCACAAGGAGTTAGAAACATTTTCGTGCCTTCACAAGAGGCAGAAACCATTGTATGCCGTTGTGAAGAAGTCACAGTAGATCAGATAAGAAAAGCGATAAAAGATGGGTATAAGGATTTCGAAGAACTGCGCAGGTACTTGAGAATAAGTATGGGACCCTGCGGAGGTAGGACGTGCAGACTAAATACTTTGATGATTCTGTCAAGGGAGACGGGAGTGCCTGTTGAAGAGCTTGCTCCAGGGATATTCAGACCACCTTCTATGCCTGTAAGCTTCAAAGCAATAGCTGAAACTGGGGTTGATGATAGTGAAGAGTAGGTACAAAGTTGTTGTTATCGGCGGAGGTGTAATCGGAACTGCAGTTGCCTTCTATCTTGCAAAAAATGGTGTGAGCGATGTTGTTGTTCTTGAAAAAGACTATCTTTCTTCAGGTTCTACTGGTCGGTGTGGCGGAGGCATAAGACAGCAATGGTCTGAGAGAATGAATGTGAGACTGGCAATGCGGAGTGTTGAGCATTTTAAGAGATTCGAAAGCGAAGTGGGGTTCGATATCGAATACTTTCAGGGAGGTTATCTTCTTCTGGCCTACACAGAAGAAGAGGTTTTGCTTTTCGAAAGAAACACCAAGATGCAACAGGAAGAGAATCTTGATGTTGAGCTCCTGTCAAAAAACGAAGCATCTTCGAAGTTCTCGTTTATCGACATGTCAGGTGTTAGAGCCGCCGCTTACTGTTCAAGTGATGGTCACGCAAATCCTCACCTGACAACGTTTGCATATGCTAGGGCCGCTGAGAGAATGGGGGTTGAGATCTTAACTCATACATCTGCAGAAAATATCATTACCGAAGATGGAAGAATTGTGGCTGTGCAAACAAGCAAAGGTAAGATCGAAACAGAAGTTGTCGTTAACGCTGCCGGCGGATACTCCCATGAGGTGGGGGCGATGGCTGGAGTTGAGCTTCCTACTGAGTCCTATAGACACCAGATCTTCGTAACGGAGCCTCTAGAGCATATTATGGATCCGCTGGTCATAAGTTTCGAGAATAACTTCTACATAAGACAGACAAAGGCGGGAAACTTCATCATGGGGCAGGGTGACAAGGACGAACTCCCTGGACATAATGTTACCCCAACTTGGAAGTTCCTAAGAGAAATGACCGAGAAGATGCCTAAATTCTTTCCATTCCTACGCGACGTTAGAGTATTGAGACACTGGGCAGGTCTCTATAACATGTCTCCCGATGCTCAACCCATCATCGATCGCGCCGTCGATATTGATAACTTCTACTATGCAATTGGGTTCTCCGGTCACGGATTCATGTTAGCACCGGCTGTTGGAGAGGCTGTCGCCGAATGGATAGTACATGGAGAACCGAGAAGCGTTGACATTTCAAACCTGAGCCTAAATAGATTCCAGGAAGGCTTTACAATAGAAAAAAACGTAGTATAGGAGGTTACGAAGATGTTTGAAGCGACAGATTTCCAGATAATCCCGCCTTTTGCAAACGAGCCTTATATCAATCCCGACGATCCCGACGTAAGATCCTTAATGAATCATGCTTTTGAGAAGATCCGATCTCAAGGTAAGGATTATGATCTGTTCATCGGAGGCAAATACTATTCGACCGACAAGAAAATCATCTCAACAAATCCAGCAAATCCAAATGAAGTCGTCGGGAGGGTTTCAAAAGCCAACAAGGACTTTGTGGACAAGGCAATGGAAACCGCTTATCAAGCATTCAAAACATGGAGCAGGCTGCCGGCTTCAGAAAGGGTCAAGCCTTTCCTAAGAGCTGCACGCATTATGAGGGAAAGACGGTTCGAACTTGATGCAACTATGATTCTCGAAGTTGGTAAGAGTTGGATAGAAGCAGACGCCGATCTTGCAGAAGCGATAGACTTTCTTGAATTCTACTCTAGAGAAGCCCTCAGATACGCGAGTCCTCAGCCACTTGTTCAGATTCCAGGCGAACTAAATGAACTGATATATATCCCGTTAGGAGTTGGGGCAATCATTCCTCCCTGGAATTTCCCTGGGGCGATTATGGCTGGTATGACAACAGCGGCCGCAGTTTCGGGAAACTGTGTACTACTGAAACCCGCATCGGACTCACCGGTGATAGCTGCTAAATTTGTTGAAATACTTAAGGAAGCGGGACTTCCAGATGGGGTAGTCAACTTTGTGCCAGGTTCGGGAAGTGAAATCGGCGATTATCTGGTAGAGCATCCGCTTACAAGGTTCATCTCGTTCACGGGTTCGAAAGAAGTTGGATTGAGAATTAACGAACTGGCGGCAAAGCATAACAATGGGCAGATATGGGTGAAGAGAGTGGTTCTGGAAATGGGAGGCAAAGACTGTGTGGTCATTGATGAAACGGCCGATATTTGTGCAGCTTCATCTGGAGCTGTAGCTAGTGCGTTTGGCTTTCAAGGGCAGAAATGTTCCGCCGGATCAAGGATTATCGTGGTCGAGGATGTCTATGACGAGATAGTTCGATTAGTGAAGGAGAAAACCGAGGCTCTAACCGTCGGAGATACAACTGATCCTAGCAACTACATCGGCCCCGTCATCAACGAAGGCGCAGTGGCCAAGATTCTGAGCTACATTGATGTTGGGAAGAGAGAAGGCAAATTGATAACCGGAGGTAACTCTCTCCAAAGAGAAGGATATTTCATAGAGCCTACAGTGTTTGCCGACGTGTCGCCTGATGCAGTGATTGCACAAGAAGAGATCTTCGGACCGGTAACAGCGATTATCAGAGCACACGATTTTGATCACGCAATCGAGATTGCCAACGGTACGGAGTACGGACTAACCGGGGCGCTTTACAGCAAGGATAGGAAGAGAATCGAGAGAGCTAAGGCAGAGATTCACGTTGGAAATCTATACTTTAACAGGAAGTGTACTGGAGCACTTGTAGGCGTTCAACCGTTCGGTGGATTCAATATGTCTGGTACAGATTCCAAAGCAGGTGGAAGAGATTATTTGCTGCTTTTCCTCCAGGGAAAATCGATTAGCGAAAAAATCCTCTAGTATGCAAGAAGGCCCTTTGCGGGCCCTTCTTGCATTATCAATTTCGCTCCACAACTCTCTTGACCCAAACTGTTCCGCTGAGATGGATGGTTGCTGTTGAAGTTGAAGTGGCGGCATATTTGTAGATTGCCACCCAATGGATATCTTATGCCATCCCACCAGTGATAATCTCGAGAAGTATTTCCAGAGCCTTGGAATCTCTCGATTCAATTTCGAAATAGTTTTCTCCCGGATTAATCACATTAAATAGCCTGTGATCTGCTATGACAGACGGGTTGTCTAAAAACCTCGGCAGATCTTTGTTTTCTTGGCTCTCTGAACACGTAAAAGTCGATGTTTATTGAGTCTTGTGGGTGAGGGTTTTGGAGAGCCCATTCAACTCGCGCCATGACTTCAAGACCAACAACTGCGAAATTGTCAGGAAGATCCAACTGCGTCTGCTTTCTGGCCTCGCAAACCCTTGGAGCTTATTCCATTCTCTTGTGCAATCTCTTCAAGTGTCTTGTCTGTCTCTGCAAACTCCTTAGCTAATCTAAGTTTGAACTCAGGATCATAACTCTTGCCTCTCGGATGCTTCATCCATATTCACCCCTTCTTAGTCTACTATTCCTAACTTACTTGTCCAATTCCCCTGGGGGGTGAATACGCAAATGATCTCGTCCAACTAAGGAACTGTCTCGGTTCCGAAGGCAAAGCTCGAAAACGCAACGGAACTCCCGCGAAGTTCAAAATCAATGGCTTCTTTTATCCCTTCAACGATCGGAATAGATACTGGAAACAAGTACAAGCATGAACTCGCGAACATGATCACGAAAGATCAAGAGAGTAACAAGAATGCTTTCTTCAGTATTTATAACGCCTCCCTTCTCATTTTCCATTTATTGAGACTAGAATCTTAATCGATTATCGCCATTACTTCTTTCACAACATCGTCGGTCAATCTTTCCTTCAAATCTAGGGCTTTGAGGTTTTCTCTAAGCTGTTCAACCCTACTAACTCCAAGGATAATTGAACTAACGTTTTCATTCTTGAGGATCCAGGCAAGTGCCAGCTGAGCGAGTCCCGTCCCGAGCTTCTCTGCGACATCTGCCAGTTTGGCAACCTTTCTTAGATTTTCTTCAGAGAATATTCTGTTCTCTTCAAGGTGCTTTTTCAAACCGGGGAACTTGGCTAACCTACTGTTTTCCGGAATACCACTGTTGTACTTCCCCGTAAGAAGACCACTGGCAAGAGGGCTCCAAACAGTAAGACCAAGACCGTACTGTTTGTAGATAGACTGATACTCCGATTCAACCCTTTCTCTCACAAACATGTTGTACTGCGGCTGCTCAACAACAGGAGGAATGGCATTCAACTTCTCGGCAGCTTTGTGGGCTTCTTCCAGCTCTTTAGAACTCCATTCAGATGTCCCCCAGTAGAAGGCAAGACCGTTTCTGACAATGTAATCCATTCCAAGGACTACTTCCTCCATCGGAGTCTCGGGATCCGGTCTGTGAGCATATAGTATATCAACATAATTAAGCTGGAGTCGTTTGAGAGAATTCCAGGTCCCCTCAAGAAGGTGCTTTCTTGAGAGTCCCTTCTGATTTGGTTTGCTTCCTCCCCAGAAGATCTTCGTGGAAACGACAACTTCCTCTCTTTTGAACTCCTTCAGGATCTCGCCCATCATTGATTCGGCCATACCGCTGGCGTATGCCTCAGCGGTATCAAAGAAGTTAATTCCCGCTTTATATGCCTCTCTCATGGTTTCTCTTGCGTTATCGATATCTAGTTGCGCTCCAAAAGTAAGCCATGATCCGAGACTCAGCTCACTAATAAGAAGACCACTTCTTCCAACTTTGCGATATTCCATAACTTGTCGAACCTCCTTCTCAATGCCGATATAGATTGTTTTAATTATATCATTGTATTCTTTGAAACAGATCATGTGAAGGGGGAAACGACAATCGGTTAGCAAAAAGCTTTTGAGAACACGAGAGCGTGGTTTGATGTCAAAAAGCAGGACGATAAGGGCCGGAGCAAGGTTTGTTTTGCAGCCAGAACGGCCAGTCAAACTGCGTATGGTAAGCCTCTGGTTGCCCGTCCACCGCTTCTTTCATGCACTCGGCAAATCCCTGATCTCATCAACAGTATCTGGACTTCGATTTCTACATATGAATAGGATCAACGTTTGGCGACTTTTTATCATCGACAGAAAGAGTATTGGAGTGAACCCGTTACACACAACTCAGTTGTTGAATGGATTTTCTTTCTTCTCTGATAAACTTGGAGTGAGATAAGAAGAGGAGGTGTTGCATATGTTGGAGAGAACGGATGGGGTATCCGGCATAGAAGGTATCACTTATCAAACTTTGAGCGGTCTCAGCTATTGGGCTGGATTTGTCGGTATATGGACTATAGTAGGTGCCGTTCTTGGGATTATTGGGTCTATCGTAGGTATGGTGGCAAACCCCTTCTCGATTTTCGGTGCTATAAGCGCAGTAGTTGCTTTGATTATGGGGCTGAAACTTAGGAGTTCGAAGAAGGAATTAGACTCGTTTGTCCAATCAAAGGCGTCAATCAACTTGGAAATTGCGCTTGACAGCCTTAGACATTACTTCAGAATTCAGGGAATACTAATAATCCTAGCCCTTGTATTCATAGTTATAACAATAGTTTCCATGGCTGCTATGGGTAGTCTAATGGCAAATTACATGAATAGCTTCTGAAATAGCCAAACTTTGGAGGTGACTAGTTGTTCGTTCTGAATATAGTACTTTTCGCAATAATAGCTATACTCGTTCTCCTTTTCTTCCAGTCGAGAAAGAAGACGAGTTTCAAATCGGAATCGATAATCCATAAGGTAGAGAGAATCTCTGAGTTGAGCACTGCCAAGATGACTACCTTGCTGATTTTCGAACCCGAGAGAGGAAGTCTCGTTCCAGGAACGGTCCAACGATTCATCTTCATCGTTCCATTCCAGGTACGTGGTTATCTCGATCTGAGGAGATTAAGGGAAGATTCCATAGAGGTCCATGAAGGTGAAGCAAGAAGAATAAAACTCACCCTTCCTGCTCCCAAACTCGAAGTGACGATACCTCAGAGTAAGATTCCAGACATCAAAGTAATCAATCAAAGCGGAGTACTCGTAAGAATCTTTGGTAACAGGGATATGCTTAAGACATTTCAGTCATACAGTAAGGAGATTGAGAAACAGGCACTTCAGAGTGCATATGAGATGGGGGTTGAAGAGACTTCAAAAGAAAGCGCGAGAAACTTCTTTCATGGGCTCTTTCTTGGAATGGGATTCGATGAGGTAGTTGTTCTTTTTGAGCAAGATCAGGTGCCTGACGCACAACCTTCATCTGAAACGATCAGAAGTGAAAGAAAAGGTTGAGCTTACAGAAGCTGACGTCCACGAAATGAAAACATTTAGGTCAATCAATACAACGAACTCAGGTTTCGATTAGATAGAAAGGGGGATGTTTATGAAGAGATGGATGGTCTACGTTCTAGTTGTTGCTGGTGTGGCTGCAATAATACTTATTATTACGCTTCCCGGAGTCCTAAACAAGGAGCCGCAGATAGAATTACCTGTGCAGGTGGTCAACCAGGGTGAAAAGCTCTCTGTGAATCTGAAGCAATTTGTCAGTGATGAAAAAGTTGACGAGGTTGCTCTTGAACTGATAGATGGGCCCGGTGTTTTGTCTGGCTTTTCTTACACTTTTGAACCAGGGTTTTCGTACGCTGGGGAGATCGCTGTCAGGATTCGCGCAACGGATGAACAAGGAAAGAGCTCTGAAGATGAAATGCTTGTTAATGTGATAAGGGTGAATCGACCTCCCGAAATCGATACATCTCCTGTTGTAGTGAATGAAGGAGAGACGCTTTCTATAGACCTGAATTCAATTGCCGTTGATCCAGATGGAGACAACCTGGAATTCTCGGTTGAGGGGCCGGGCGAGCTGGAAGGAAGTATCTACACCTATTCCCCAGGCTACAACGATGCCGGTAATGGCGTCTTGAGAGTAATTGCCAGAGATACTCACGGTAATGAGACAGCTCGCGACATTCCACTCGAAATCATTGATGTCAATGCTCCACCAGTAGTAATGCAAATCAAGAATCAAGTAGTCAACGAGGGAGAACGTATATCGGTGGATATTGCCTCTGCTGTCGTCGACGTAGATGGAGATGAAATCTTCTTCAGTATAGAACAAGGTCCTGGACTACTTGAAGATGGTTTATTCGTATATGAGCCTTCTTTTGCAGATGCTGGAACGAAGAGCGTGATTATCAGGGTAGAAGACAGTTACGGGAACGAAGCCTTTTCAAGCTTCGAGGTCGAAGTCAAAGACTTTAACCGTCCCCCAAAGCTTCTCTTAAGTGACATCGTCTTGAACGAGGGCGATACAGTGGAAATTGACTTCGTCGAAAGGGTTATCGATCCCGATGGAGACGAGGTAAGCTTTGCTATCGAAGGACCGGGAGAAATTGTCGATGGCAAGTACAAGTACACTCCTCGTTTCGGCGAAGCTGGCGAGGAATCTGTTACAGTATTCCTGGAAGACGAGAAGGGTGGAACAAGTACTGCAGCTTTTAGAATAAGAGTGAACGAAGTCAACAGACCGCCAACAGTATCTATACCAGATTGGGGAGTTAAAGAGGGTGAGACCTTAAGGATATATCTCAGGGCTTTCGTTTTCGACCCCGATGGAGATGATTTGGATTTCGAAATCGTTGAAG
>Ga0334901_1002513_pt1 | contig 15501 bp, 12 predicted proteins | sample GraSluR3_MG_3_FD_207216 | JGI IMG/M metagenome (GOLD analysis project Ga0334901, IMG submission 207216) | Sludge microbial communities from methane-producing bioreactor in Wageningen University, Netherlands - Granular Sludge_15_08-R3 | ecosystem: Engineered > Bioreactor > Anaerobic >... | reverse complement strand
TGGTTTTAATAGCGCTTCTCATCATATTTACCGTTTTTTCTCCCGGTGGTAACTTTTTAAATACTGAAAATATAAAGGTACTTCTGGCTTATGGTTCGGAATTTAGCATTATTGCATTAGGAGTCGGTGTACTGATGATTGCCGGAGAATTTGATTTGTCGATTGGCTCCATCCTGGTTTTTTGCTCATATCTTTTTCTGATATTTTATAAGCTGAATTTAAATTATTTCTTCGTCTTAGCATTGACTATCTTAGGGGGTATTGCCCTTGGCTACATCAATGCAATAGTCACAACCAAAGGTCATATTCCGTCCTTTATAACGACCTTAGGAACCATGATGTTATGGAGGGGGTTAACCCTCTGGTTTTCAGGAGGTCTACAGCAAGCTTGTGATGTTTCTTCGTCTTCAACCTTTCTTTCCTTTTTAAACGGCACCGTTGGAGGTGTGTTTCCGGTTCAAGCTTTATGGTTTATTATAATTGGGATTGTTTTAGGATTATTGCTTCATTACACCCGCTTTGGAAACTGGATCTATGCGACAGGTGATAATGCTGACGCAGCTAGAGCTATGGGGATACGAACCCATATGGTAAAAATGGTGGCATTTATAATAGTTGGAATTTTGTGCGCTTTCGTGGCTGGAATGCAGATCGCACGGGTAAGTTGTTTTACCTCCCGTACTGGTGAAGGGTGGGAACTTAAAGCAATAGCAGCCTGTGTAGTGGGAGGGACATCCCTACGGGGTGGCATTGGTGATATGGCTGGAATTTTTTTAGGTGCTTTTGCCATTTCGGTGATTGAAAATGGTTTGGTGGTTCTGAGAATTCCCTATTTTTGGACCTACACAGTATTTGGTTTAGTTATTGTATTTTCAGTTTTATCCAGTATGTATTTAGAAAAGCAAAAATGGGCTCAAAAATAAAAATATTTTAGAAAAGTTATAAAAAAGCACTTATTTTAGACACATTTTTGATAAAATAGTACAATCCTTAATAGGTATTAATTTTTTGGTTGGGTTCTTTCATAATACAGTTGGGAGAAGACCTTAAGGGTCTTCTTTTTTTTTGGATTATTTATCTTAGGCCTTGTTGGAGCAAAATTCGGGGAAAAGTGATATAGAATTAATTGTATTGAGGGAAATATTTTAATATATTTATTGTTTTTGTATGCTATTGGCGTATAAGCACGGAGGTGTTATGGTGCACTGGTTCTGGGACGAGGTTTGGATAAGACCGGGAGTTGCGTTTTTTATCGTTTATCTTTTTATTTACTGGGTTTATCAAATTTTAATAGCTGTACGTGGTGCATGGAGTCCACCACCACTTCCTCGTGCGAAAAACTTACGTCGATTTGCCGTTTTAATTCCAGCCCACAATGAGGAAAGAGTGATTGGAAATTTATTAGAGAGTTTATTAAAACAAACATATCCCAAAAATTACTTTGATATATATGTTTCCTGTGATAATTGTCAAGATAAGACTGCCAAAATTGCTAAAAGTTATAATGTAAAGGTATTAGAAAAACACGATAATGCCCACCTAGGTAAAACCGGTAATGTTCAATGGGCTTTAAGAGAAATTCCTTTGGAAAAGTATGATGCTGTGGCGATGTTTGATGCTGATAACCTAGCTGAAAAAAATTTCTTAACCAAAATGAACGATTACATGGAAAGTCATTCTAAAGCCCAAGCCATCCAGGGATATCTCGATACCAAAAATCCCGATGATACTTGGATCAGCCGATCATATGCATTAAGCTATTGGTATACCAATCGATTTTGGCAGTTGGCTCGTTCCAACTGGGGACTATCGGCTGCTTTAGGTGGAACTGGACTGGTTGTTACCGTTAGTTGTTTAAAGACCATAGGATGGGAATTAAAAAGTCTCACCGAAGACCTTGAGTTTTCTACGCGGATTATTTTGAGCGGGAGTCGGGTTCACTGGAATAACGAAGCCATAATATTTGATGAAAAACCGCTGACTTTTTGGGCATCCCGTCGGCAACGAACTCGTTGGATGCAAGGGCATTACTGGGTACTCATGAAATATGGTCCCCGTTTGTTATTACAATGGTTTAAAACTTGGAAAATACAATATCTTGATTGGTTATTTTACCTTCTTTCAGCAGTAACAACGGTGATAGGATTCACTGTACTCGCTGTTCGAATAGCAATTGGTTCATCCTGGAATTTTGGAATTTCTATTTGGCCCCTCTGGCTGGCTTCGGGTTTAATCCAATGTGCCTTTAATGTGATTATGGGTCCTTCCTTTTATTGGGGGAAATTTACTTTGCGCTACGTTCCTGATATATTGAGTTATTTTCTTTATGGATTAACCTGGCCACCGATTATGTTTTATGCGGCTTTTTTAAGTCGGAATCAAAACCAATGGGTGAAAACGGTTCATACCAGGGACATTGGCGTTTCTGATGTTCGTGCTAAAGAGAAAACATTAGATATTATTTAATATCTTATAAAAAGACAGTTCTCTACCGTGATTAGGAGAGGGATTTTTCACGAGCTATGTAAGCAGCTCCGAGAGCAGCAGTAATAAGTGGATTGGGAGGAACAAGCGGGGCGAAAGAAAGTTCTCTTTTTAAAATTGTTATGATTCCCTGGTTTTTGGCTACACCTCCAGTGAAGACCAGGGGGCGAGTGATGCTGATTTTCCCAGCAAGAGTTAAAACTCTTTTAACCACCGAATGGCAGACTGCACGAGCGAGGTCTTCTTTCTTTTTCCCCTGGGCAATTAAGCTCACTAACTCTGATTCTGCAAAAATTGCACAGGTGTTGGACAATTCAATCAGTTCCCTTGATTGGGTAACTAAGGGTCCGTAATCTTCAAGTTGGATGCTTAAAACTTGAGTCATTAATTCTAAAAAACGACCAGTCCCTGCTGCACACTTGTCGTTCATCATAAAATCAATCACTCGGCCGTTTTTACCGAGAAGGATTATTTTACTATCCTGTCCACCAATATCAAGAACCATCCTCGCTTCAGGAATGAGTTCTTGAACCCCCCGAGCTTGGCACGTAATCTCGCTAACCTGTTCATCAGCTTCTGCCTGATAACGGCCATAACCGGTAGCTATTAAAAATTGAACATCTGATCGAGATAGGTTGGCTTTTTCCAAAACCAGATGAAGGGTTTCTTTTCCAATTTGCTTCGGATTTACACCGCTTGGCATAAGAGCGTGAGCAACAATTTCCTTGTCATTAATAATGATTGCACAGGTGGATTGAGAACCGATATCTAGCCCAACAAATACCATAATAATTATCCCTCCAGCATTTCATGAAATGCTTCTATCCGGGTACGAAGTTGCTCTTCTGAATAGAATTTCTTATCAATATGATCTCCATCCAATAATAACACGGGATAGCCTTTTTGCTGAAGGGTATTTTTGAGTAGAAAATTCATTCCTTGGCTTTGACGACACCCCCATTGATTAAATTGGATAACCCCATCAGCTTGAAATTGATCACACCAATGAAGGACTCTATCTATTCTTTTTTCTGGAACAGTTAAATTTTGGCTGGAGATGATTTTATTAGTTAGAGATTCAAAGGGTTTCTCCGGTTCCAATGGTTTCCAAAATACCGAAGCAAACTCGTCATATACTACATCAAAATGGTACTCATTGAGGAGAGCGGTTAATTGATTGGGATAAAAGGGTTTGAGATGTAGCCATACCAACCGATGAAATTTGGTGGGTGATTTTTCTAACTTTTGGAGGTGGAACAAAAACTTTTCAAAAAATAATTTTGACACTGGTGATCCGAGAAATTGAAAGTAATAGGGGAGATAGTCTAAATTTTTAGTTGGCGGTTGAATAGCAAAATTTTTTTGTTTTCTTAATGCTTCGATTTGTTGAATGGTTTTAACGGTTGAATTTGATAATGAAAATGCGTCTTCCCAACGAAATTGGCAATTGAGTTGGGAAGAAATGTGTGAAGTAATTGAGGAGAGCTGGTTTTTGACATAATTATTTGCTTCTGGGGTTGTTTGATAGGGAACATCAATTAGAAAGCAAGGTATTTTCCAAATATCGGCTAATGACCGGAAAAACCCAGCGGTACCTCGACAAATACTGGTTGTTGCCACTAAGCAATCGGGACGAGGAAAGAGTTTCAAAAGGCTCATCCCCACTCCTGCTCGATGATAACTACAGAGGTCCTGAGAATACCAATTTTTTTCGGCGGATTCTAATGGAATATTCGAGAAACCAAGAGCGGCAACTAATCCAATGGTTATTTCAGGGTAAAAAGGAATGGCACCAATAGCATGGATAAATTCACAGGGGAAAAAAAGGCTGGACCAAATCACAGGTCGAGAATGACTATAAAGTTCACGAACAGTTTTAATGGTTAATTGGTAGGATGTTTGAGGTAAGGTTGGTTCTGAAAATTTTCTCTTTAACCACCATTCATAAAATTTTAGTAAATGGAAAAGACTTTTCCTATTTGCGAAAAACCGGGCCAGTGAAAGAGCTGTTGAGGTTTTTAGGTTCATTGGTTTGATAATATTTCCCGAAAAGCATCGATGCGAGTTTCCCACTGTCCTAAAGAGGAATAGGATATATCGTGCTCAAGGGGAAGTATAGGTATTTTTATATGCTTTTTTAAAAATGATAGATCGTAAAGCGATTGATCACAAAATTTTGGATAAAAATAGACAATGCCTCGCAACCCGATTCGATTGATAAATATTTGTAATATTTCCAAGCGTTTCTGTGGATTATAACCGGGACAAGGGACTTTGTTTACCAAATACCATTGGGCTAAGGTATCAAAGGCATGATGTTCAGGAGTGTATTCGATATCGGGGAAAATACAACGTCTCATCCCCATGGCCGATCCATCATAGACTTGAAATTCCTTTTCTTCCAATAGTTGAATGATGTCTTGAACAAAAAGATGGGAAGCAAGCAGAAGAATTGAAGCTTTTTGAGGGTTCTCAATAGGTAAGTTGTTATGAAGGCATTTTTTCCCCTGTAACAAAGAGTCACCAGAAAGTTTTCCAGCCAAGAATGCTTCAGTTTGGGTTTCTTTTACTGTGTAAGATTTATTAAGGGCTATAACAAGGTTTTCGTTAAATTTATGTTGCGATATTCCTTGGAAGGAAAGGAGTTCGTTTACTAAAACATAGAGAGAGTGATGATAAAATTTTAAAGATGCTTCATTATTGATCAAAGGAATATGAAAGTAATGACAGGGAATTTTTGGTTGAAGCGAAATAAAAATATCATAAAGTTTTTTCCCTGCATCACAACCTCCCCCAAAGATTAAAAAATCAAGGTCCTGGCTTTTCTCAGCAAGGAGAGTATTGAGAAGAATTTTGGCAAATGAACAAAAGGGAGTAGGAAGATAAGGTGTAGCTTGAGTTATAGTAAGTGAATCGGGCGTTAAAAACACCGGTACTGCACTACAGGCTTGGATTGCTTCTTCAGGTATATAGGTACAAAAATATCCTACATTCATTGCTTCTCCACCTAAAATGAAATAAATAAGGCTTGGTCATCTAACCAAGCCTTATGGACAGTTCTAGAAAATCAATCGAAGGACCCAAACCACAACCCCAATTAGAAGTAATAAGATAAGTATGGGTGCAGCAATAATAGCAACACCGGTTAAAAGGAGAATCAATAGTATAGCACCAATTACCACCAAAACACCCGCAGTAATAATCGGTAAAAAGCGAAAAGCTAAAATAACGAGAAAAATTACTCCAAGAATAGATAAAATCGTTCTCATTGCTTTACCCTCCTTTAATAACCATTATTCAGTCGAATTTTTTCTAATTAAATCTTTTATCATTTGTATTAGGCGCAAAGATGTAGGGTTTGATGAAATCTTTGACATAAGAATTTCTTCTGGATCGACTCTTTCTTTATAGAGTTGTCGATTTGCTTGACTATTTTGCTTGATTTGTGCCCCTTGGACCGATAGACCGATATATAAACCTCGAGATTGTGAATAGGAATAGATTGAAGAATCTAAGTTCAAATCGACTTCGGCAGAGAAACTTCTTCCAATTGGCCCCGCAGCAATACTTGCGTTTCCTCCCAAATTTCCATCCCTTCCTGGTTCATAATTAAAAGAATTAGGCTGGTAGATTGAATTCCGGCTTGAGGTCCAAAGCTTACACCATATATTTTATAAAAAGCTGGACCATACCAATCATTTTTATTAAATTCTTTTCGATATACTAAACCATCACCATATTGAGCACCTAATCCGAGTCCTAATCGGACTACCTTGGGAAAAATAGCAATTGCTTCGGCGTTTTCCAAAAGGTAGAAGAATACATCTCGCTCAGGTATTTTCGAAAGGTCGTAAAGAGCTTCGATGGATTGCTCGATTATTTCATCGTTTGCATCGGCGATAGGATTTAATGAGAACAAAACGGTTAGAATTAAACTTAGCAAGAGAAACCTTTTGGTTTTATTCATTGCCTTACCACCTTTTTCCATCTTAACGGAAATTTATAACACTATTATATTCTAATTTATTTAACTATAGATTTTTATTCACGAAACGATGAGGGAAAATCTTTTACAAATTCAGGAATCAACTCCCTTCCCTCAGAGGGAGGTGAAAAACCAGGATTAAGTCTAAGAGGTTGCCACGTCACTGAATTCATCACAGTGATGTTTTATTTTAAATCCCTTCTCCCGTTAAAGAGAAGGGAAGGATAAAAGCGAAATTTTAATCGTTCACTTCAATTTCATTACCAGAAGAGGAAATCATAAATTTCATAACTTTACCGGTAACGGTTTGAGGAAGCTCGGCAACGATTTCCACGATACGAGGAACCTTGTGAGATGCTAATTCTTTTCGGCAAAACCTTACTATTTCGGTTGGATCAAGAGTTGTGTTTTCATTGGGCACGACATAGGCTTTAATCATTTCACCACGAGATGCTCTTTGAACTCCTACTACTGCAGTGCGGGCGACTCCTGGGAATGACATGATTATTTCTTCAATTTCTTGAGGAAAAACGTTAAAACCAGAAACGATAATCAATTCTTTTTTTCTGCCTTCGATATAAAGAAGACCGTTTTCATCTATTTTTCCCAAATCTCCAGTGTAAAACCACTGATTACGGAATGAGATTTGGTTTTCTTCAGGGTTATTATAATAACCAGGTGAAATGGGATCTCCAGAAAGAATAATTTCTCCAATTTCACCAGTTGGCAGTTCATTGCCATTGTCATCAACAATTCGAAGATTGATGGCTTCAATTACCGGACCTGCTGATCCTGGTACTCGGGTAAGAGGAGAGGGATTGATGGAAACCACCGGGGATGCTTCAGTTATCCCGTATCCTTCCATGATGTTTAATCCGAAACCTTTTTCGAAAGCTTCTCGAACTCTTTGAGGAAGAGCATCTCCTCCACAAATAGGGAGACGGAGAGGACTTAAGTCAAAGGGGACTTTAGCACGGGCACCAGCTAATATTGAAAAGACAGCTGGAACACCCAAAAAAACTGTAGATTGATATTTTTTGAGTGATTCAATCAGGTTGTTTGCAGGATAAAGTGAAGGGACAATAGTTAGGGTCATCCCTTTGGCTAAAGGAAGCATGTAGGCAATTGAAAAACCAAAAACATGGAACATGGGAAGCACACCTAACATGCGATCTTCAGGATAGATGTCGACTAAATCGAAACAACTATCGATGTCCGAAAGGATGTTTTTATGAGTAAGCATAACCAATTTGGGAATTCCAGTTGTTCCTGAAGTTGAAAAGAAAGCGGCAATAGGTGAGTCAAAAGAGGGCAAATCGTTAACCGCTGCATCTATTTTATCAGGGAATCCGATTTCTCCATTTTCTCCAATAGCAGCGAAAGGGAGTCGGTCGGCAAGCTCTTGATGTGATGATTGGGCAACCAACAAGCTGGCTTTGGCGTTTTGGAAAATCTTTTCAACTGATTTTGGAGGGTATTTCGGCGATAAGAGCAGAGGAATTGCTCCAATTTGAAAACAACCGAGGATAAGTCGTAAAGTATGCCAATGATTGGGAAGTACAATGACAACCCGCATTCTTTCTTTTACGCCAGCCTTTTTCAATTTTAAAGCTTCTTTATCAATCTCAGTAACCAGTTCATTATAGTTTATAAACCAGTCTCCCATTGAAACGGCAATTTTTTTCCCATATTCCTGACTCATTTCTCGAATTCTTTCGGTTATAGTTGTTATCATACTTTCCTCCTCAAAGCTTATATAGGTCAACCTTTTAATGTGTAAATACCGTATAAAACAATTTTCTTTATGTATTTTATTCTATATTTCTTATTTCTGCCACCATCTGGCTATTCTTTGTTGGTTAAATAAGAATAAACAGTCAGAAAAAAATAGAAAACCTTAAGGATTAGTAATAAACCTTTGATGAGTAGATAAAAATGATCAAGATGGACACCCATGCCACTTTGTGGTACCAGATAAGAATGAAAATCCCTATCTAAATCAGTCATTGCGAGGAGGTCAACCGTTTTTTGGTTGAACGACGTGGCAATCTCATTTAGTATTTTTTTTAAAATAATTAAAAGATGAGATCCTCACGCGGGAAAGCACCGCTCAGGATGACACCCGTAGCGTCAGATGAGATCCTCACGCCCGCAAAGAAGCGCAGGCTCAGGAAAATAACCCTCCTCAATGGGGGAATTCATTTGATGATATTTTCGGATAAAATAATAGAATAACATATCACAACCAACCAGAAATTTGAGTTCAAATCGCAGGTTAAGATAATTCATGTAAATATTTCTTCCGATGTAATAAACAGAACCGAGGAAAGTCTGATCAATTGCTATTCAAATAAAAGAAGATAAAGGAAGAGTATGAAATTTTCAAAAATATTAAGTCCTTTATCATTTCTAAAATGAAGCTATGAAGGACGAAAGGTTTTGGGGTACAATATCATTATAAGAGCCAAAAATCCAAATCCATATAAAAAAGCAATTAATTGAATTTAAAACCAATGAAGGGAGGCTGAGGTAATGAAGTTTTTCATTGATACAGCCAGCGTGAAGGAAATCAAAGATGCCTTGCAATTAGGAGTTTTAGATGGTGTTACCACCAATCCGACTTTGGTAGCAAAAACCGGGAGAGGGTTTAAAGAAGTCATCATGGAAATATGTAATATTGTGAATGGCCCAGTTTCTGCTGAGGTGGTGAGTCTCGAAGCTGAAGGTATGATTCGTGAAGGACGCTTACTTGCCGGATGGGCTCCAAACATCGTGGTAAAAATACCCATCCTTCCTGAAGGATTGAAAGCTATCAAAACCTTGTCTCAAGATAATATTAAAATCAACACCACCCTTATTTTTAATCCATTACAGGCTCTTATGGCGGCAAAAGCTGGAGCTACTTATGTAAGCCCATTTTTGGGTCGCTTAGACGATGTTTCCGCGGATGGGATGAATTTGGTTCGAGATATCAAAATCATACTTGATAATTATGGGTTTAATACCCAAATTATTGCTTCATCGATTCGTCATCCGATGCATGTTGTTGAAGCGGCGAAAATAGGAGCCCATGTTGCTACGATACCTTATTCGGTCATCAAGAGCTTAGTCAAACATCCTCTTACCGATATTGGTATAAAGAATTTTCTTACCGATTGGGAAAAGGTTCCAGAAAAACCTTTTTAAATAGACTTAGATGAACTCCATACACCCCTCACAAAGCGAGGGATGAGGATCACCGATGAAAGGCACACCCTCCTAACCCCCCCTCAGCGGAGGAATTTTATTGATACTGACTTATGATGACAGAATTTTTTAAAATCTTTTTTAGGGATTTGGATTATCCTGTCCGTAGATTTAAAAGAGAATAAATAATAAAGATTAACCTCAAGAGATTGCCACGACCTCAAAAAACCAGGTCTCGCAATGACGACTAAAAGTTCCTTCTCCCTTGATGGGAGAAGGTGAGGATGAGGGTGAAACGTAGGATTTTGATTCAAAGTGAGGTATTTTATAATAGAACTTATGGAAGGCATTTCGATACTGTCTTTATAATAGGAGGCTATGATGGTAAATATTGCTGAAGATGTCGCCAGATTACCTCGCTCAGGAATTCGAGAGCTCATGGGATTGGCTCTGACTATTCCTGATGCGATACACTTGGAGATAGGAGAACCTCATTTTCCCACCCCAAGTTTTATTTTAGATGGTTTAAAAGAGTTTTATTCCAAAGGAGATATTAAATATACACCCACTGTTGGTATTCATTCCCTAAGGGATAAGATAGCTAAAAAGTTGTTAAAAGATAAAAATTGGAGAGTTGAAGCTGATGATGTAGTTATTCTCCCTGGTTCACTTTTTGGAACTGTGGTTGCCTTTAGAACCATTTTAGACCCAGGAGATGAAGCTTTGATTCCTGATCCGGGTTTTACCAATCATTTCTCACAGGTCGAACTAAGCGGAGGACGGATAAAAAGATATTTTCTTTTACCAGAGAATAATTACTTACCTGATTTTGAATCGATTCGTAAGTCTATAACATCCAGAACGAAAATGATTTTAGTCAATACTCCTTCTAATCCATTAGGTGTAGTCTTTCCTGAAGAAGTTATGAAGTCGATTTCCGATTTGGCCGAAGAATACAATCTGGTAGTTGTATCCGACGAAGCTTATGAAAAATATATCTATCAAGGTGAGCATTTTGGGATGTACCGTTATGTTCGACCGGAAAGATTAATCAGTATTTTTTCCTTTTCTAAAACCTACGCCTTAACTGGCTGGCGAGTGGGATATATGGTGGTCCCAAAGGATCTCCTGATTCATTTAATGAAGGTTTCCGAATATCTCATTGCCTGTACTTCCCACCTATCGCAAAAGGCTGCTGAAATTGCTTTGGACATGCCTGAAGAAGAGATTCAAAGGATGGTTGATTCTTATCGGCAAAACTGTGAATTGTGCTGTTCAGGTTTGGAAGATGCTGGTTTTAAAGTGTATCGTCCCGGCGGTGGATACTATGTTTGGGTGGATATCAGAGAATTTGGTATGAAATCACTTGAATTTTGTAAAAAATTACTTCAAAAAAGCCATGTCGCTGTTGCACCAGGTGACACTTTTGGGCAAAGTTCGGATGGATTTATCCGTATCTCAATCTGCAGGAAAAAAGGAGAAATCGAGGAGGGCATAAAAAGAATCATTGCTGCTCGGAGTGAGCTATGAATCCAAGATTGCCAATTATTGCTATTACCCTGGGGGATCCCAGTGGTATTGGACCAGAAATTATTATACAAACTTTACAAAAATGGAGTTTCCCTGCTATCCCTCTGGTTATTGGTGATCGAAAGGTATTAAACCAGGCCGAGGAGGTCACTAAAACTTCAATCAGTTGGCAAAAATTTTCAGAATCGATTTCAAATCCAGGACCTTACCTTCTTGATTGCAGCAATGTTGATTTATCTTCCTTTCGATGGGGAGAGGTTTCTTCTCGGTCGGGGCAAAGTAGCTTTGATTATATTCAGACCGCTATCCAGTTAGCTTTAAAAGGAAAAGTCGATGCAGTGGTGACTGCACCCATCAGCAAAGAAGCACTGCATCTTGCTGCTGTTCCGTTTATCGGACATACTGAGATTTTTAAAGAATTAACCAAAAGTTCCGTTGCATTGACCATGTTTCAACTTGATCAACTCCGAGTTTTTTTTCTTACTCGTCACCTCTCGCTTTTAGAAGCGGTCAAGGAAGTAAAAAAAGAGAAGATATATAAGTTTTTACTCGAAATGGATCAATATTTAAATTCAATGGGGCTATTTTCAGCAAGAATTGCTGTTGCGGCTCTTAATCCTCACGGAGGAGAAAATGGTTTGTTGGGTCAAGAAGAAATCAAAGAAATAAACCCGGCTATTGAAGAATCACGAAAATTGGGAATTGATGTAAAGGGTATCTATCCTGCTGATTCGGTTTTTTGGTTTGCCCGACAGGGAAGATTTGATGCGGTGCTTTCTCTTTATCATGACCAGGGACACATTGCTACTAAATGTATGGATTTTTATGGAACGGTAAGCGTTACTCTGGGTCTTCCTTTTATTCGAACTTCACCTGACCATGGCACCGCTTTTGATATTGCTGGACAGGGCAAAGCCAATCATCGTAGCATGGTTGAATCCTGTCGCTGGGCGGTTGAATATGCTTTTGCCTATCGAGATTTTATCAAAAGAACTTCGGGAAAAAAGGAAAGTGATTAGGATTAGACTTCTCAAGAGATCAATCTGTAACGATTCTATACTGAGTCTGATAAGGATTAGCTCTTATGTTGTAAATCAAATAAAGATAAAAAGACCTATATAAAACCGTCATTCAGGCTGTGTCACAATCCCTTTCATACACCAAGAAGAGCTTAAAAGTGGAGGGCACATTCTATTTATCTTCAGTTTTTTAGGTTATCTATTCCCAATATTCCTGTAAAATATTAACATAAGTGGGGGTAAAAAATTCACAGAATAATTGCGACACAGTCTGATTGCGAGGAGCGCAGCGACGTGGCAATCTCACCCGCCCGCTCCGTCATTGCGAGGAGCGCAGCGACGTGGCAATCTCATTTAAAAAAATGTTTTTTATGAAAAAACAAAAAGGCGAGAAATCCACGCCATTGAAAAACAATGGTTCTGATGATGTCATTTTTCAATTTATTCCTATTTTTAGGAAATCGGTTTTAAAACCACACAACCTAGTGGGGGGAGATTTAAATCCACCGAATAAGGTTTTCCATGGCTGGGAATATTCTGAGCATAAACCTGCCCAAGGTTTCCAATATTACTTCCCCCATAATTTTCAGAATCACTGTTCAATACCTCGTGGTAAATACCTTTTTTAGGAACACCAAGTCGATATCCCAAGCGTGGGACGGGAGTAAAGTTACAGGCAAAAATTAAAAATTCATCAGAGTTTCTGCTTTTTCGAACAAAGGAAAGAGTTGAGTTTTCTGAATCATCACAATCGATCCATTCAAAACCATTCCAAGAATTGTCAATTTCCCAGAGTGATTTTTCTTGCTTATATAAATAATTGAGATCCCTTACAAATAATTGAAGCTTTCGATGGGTATCATAATCGAGTAGATTCCAATTCAAACCAGTATCATGATCCCATTCGCTCCATTGGCCAATTTCGTTTCCCATAAAGAGAAGTTTTTTTCCCGGAAATCCAAACATGGTTGCATAGCTTAGGCGAAGATTGGCAAATTTTTGCCACCAATCACCAGGCATTTTATTAATCATGCTGCGTTTTTCATGGACAACCTCGTCATGTGACAAGGGCAAAATGAAATTTTCTGAAAATGCATACATAAGAGGAAAAGTGAGATTTTGGTGGTGGTATTTACGATAAATTGGATCTTTACTCATGTAGGCGAGAAAATCATTCATCCACCCCATATTCCATTTGAACAAGAACCCCAAGCCTCCAGTATATGGAGGAAGGGTGACTCCTGGCCAAGCTGTGGACTCTTCAGCTATAGTCATAATTCCAGGGAATCGATGATAGATGCTTTCATTGAAGTAGCGAATAAGATCAATGGCTTCAATGTTTTCCTTCCCACCGTATTGGTTAGGAAGCCACTCACCTTGATTTCGGCCATAATCAAGATAAAGCATAGAAGCTACAGCATCAACCCGCAGGCCATCAATGTGGTATTCTTTCAACCAATACATAGCGTTGGAGACTAAGAAGCAGCGCACCTCTTTTCGACCATAATTAAAAATATAACTTCCCCAATGGGGATGTTCTCCCCTTCGGGGATCAACGTGTTCATAGAGAGCGGTACCATCAAAGCGTCCCAGTCCATGACCATCTTTGGGAAAATGAGCAATAACCCAATCTAGAATCACGCCAATTCCATTTTGATGGCAATAGTCGACAAAATACATAAAATCCTTTGGTTCTCCAAAACGGCTGGTGGGAGCGAAATAACCAGTGGTCTGGTATCCCCATGATCCATTGAAGGGGTGTTCGCAAATCGGAAGAAGTTCAATATGGGTGAAACCCATTTCCCGAACGTAATCGACCAGTTGATGTGCTAAATCACGATAACTGAGAAATGAAGAATTTTCTCCTTTTTTCCATGATCCAAGATGGACTTCGTAAATGCTCATTGGGGTGGTGAGAAGGCTTAATGATTTCCGTTTTTCGATCCAATCTTGATCCTGCCAACTATAACCGCTTAGGTCGTAAGTGAGTGAAGCAGTGAGTGGAGTCTTTTCGGCATAAAAAGCTATAGGATCAGATTTCAAAAGGAGATTCCCTTCTCGGGTTTTAATTTCAAACTTATATCGTGTTTCTGCCCATACATTTGGGATAAACATTTCCCATATTCCAGATGTCCCTATCATTCTCATTTGGTGGATTCGACCATCCCATCTATTGAAATCTCCCACAACGCTCACCCGTTGAGCGTTGGGAGCCCAAACACAAAAAAGCATTCCTGGTGCGTCGTCTATTGTTTTAGAGTGTGCCCCTAGGAATTCATAAATAGCTAAATGAGTTCCCTCGTTGAAAAGATAAATATCAAGGTCGGATAGAAGAGGAAGAAAGGAATAAGGGTCTCGGGTTAAAATAATTTCACCATTATTTTTGGTCAATTTCAGAAGATACCGAAAAAAACTCCGCTTGGGTATGAATACTTCATAAAATCCCTCCGAATGAATACGATCCATTGTCCATGGTTTACCGGGTTTTTCCGGATCAACAACCTCAGCAGAGAGAAGATCAGGGTAAAATAATCGAACAAAAACCCCTTGACCACTGTCCGGAGAATGCATTCCTAAGATTTGAAATGGATCACTTCTATCGGCGTTAAGAATGGATTGTATCTCCTCTTGGGATAAGGATTCTACCAAATTAAGCCCTCCCTTTCTTTAAAAAATCGCAATTTTTCATAGCGAATTTCTTTGATTACCTCCGGGTAAATCCGGGAAGAGATTTGAATTTTTTTTCGAGGTTCCTCAAGAACCAGATAGGGGAAAGAGAGTCCGCTCACTCTATAGTTATAATAATACACCATGAGTTTTTCAAGATTGACAGTATCTTCGACGTTATAAGCAATCAAAGTTTCTAAAGCTTCAGTACAACCTTCTAAATATTTCTGCCAGAGAAGAACTGCCATATACCCGTCGATACCTTTCAACTTGCCCCGATCTATTCCCAAAGATTTCTCACATACTTTTAATCCACCGGAAAGGCCCATGCTTTTCAACATGAATCTTAAATCGAAATGAATATGTGGGAGTTTAATATCAAAATACCTTTCAATAAAAGGGAGATCGAAGCATTTTCCATTAAAAGTAATGATGATTTGATAGTGGAAAATATCATCAATGAAATCTTTCATGTTGATACCATGTATATAGGTTTTAATTTTCTTTCCGTCGAAAAGAGTGATAACGGTAATATAATCATTAGGTGGATTCAATCCGCTGGTTTCAATATCCAGGAATACTGCTTCAGAACGAAAATGAGAAAAAATTCTCCAACGGTTAAAACTGTGA
>Ga0334901_1002509_pt1 | contig 15517 bp, 11 predicted proteins | sample GraSluR3_MG_3_FD_207216 | JGI IMG/M metagenome (GOLD analysis project Ga0334901, IMG submission 207216) | Sludge microbial communities from methane-producing bioreactor in Wageningen University, Netherlands - Granular Sludge_15_08-R3 | ecosystem: Engineered > Bioreactor > Anaerobic >... | reverse complement strand
TTTCGCCGAACAGCGGCTGCAGCTGGATCGGGTCCCCAGGGCCGTTGCTGAGCATGACACCATCGGGATGCAACGCAGCAACAGCGTCTGAGTTGGTGTTATAAGGAACAACCGTTACCTTGCAGCCTTCATCGAGCAGTGCCTTCAGCATTGACTTCTTATATCCATAATCAATCAGAACAACATGTGGCCCTTTTCCCTCATAGGTGGTCATTGTCTTAGCAGAAACCTTGGCAACCATATCCTGATCCAGCGGTTGACTCCAATCGATCAGTGAAAAATCAGGAGAATCGCTGATGATCGCCTTCATCGTACCGCTCTTGCGCACTGCCTTGACAACAGCACGCGTGTCTATGTTGGCAAGACCCGGCACATCTGACTGCTTTAACCATTGATCTACCGTTTTAATTGATTGATAATGACTTGGCAGTTCGCAAAGATTACTGAAAAGCACGCCTTGCATTTGAATCTTGGCGTTTTCATTATCTTTCGCATTGACCCCGTAATTCCCAATCAGAGGATAGCAAAAGGTCATGATTTGACCTGCATAAGACGGATCGGTCATGATTTCCTGGTATCCGGTCATGCTGGTGTTGAAGACAAGTTCGCCCATCACTGAGGAAGGAGCGCCAACGCGCACGCCTGAGAATAATTGGCCCGACTCCAGAAGCAAGTATCCTTTTTTCATCATCAGCAGCCTCCTAATTATTTTTCCTTTAATACATCGTCAAGTGCTGCAATAAATGTATCAATTTCTGTTTCATTCGTGACGAGCGGAGGCAAAATGCGCAGCACATGCTTGCCGGCTGTCAAGATCAGCACTTGGTGTTTTTCTCTCAATTGGTTGACAATGTCAATAGCGGGTGCCGTGGTCTCAACACCGATTAACAATCCCAGGCCTCGAACATCGATTAATTGATTTGCGTATTTTTCTTTAAGGTCGTTCAATTTTTGATTTAAATAATCTGCATTCTTCACACATTGCGCAATCACATTTTGTTTTTCAAATGCTTCAATGGTAGCTACCCCTGCTGCGGTCGAGAACGGATTGCCTCCGAATGTCGATCCATGAGTTCCCGGTGTCAGCAATTGGGAAATATGTTTTTTTGCTAGGAAAGCGCCGATTGGGATCCCAGAACCAAGTGCTTTGGCTACTGTCAGAATGTCCGGTTCAATGCCATATTGTTCATAAGCAAAAAGCGTACCGGTTCTGCCCATGCCCGACTGCACTTCATCGACAATCATTGGGATACCTTTTTCCTTGCACACAGATGCGAGCTTCTGCACCCAAACTTTATCGGCGGGAATCACTCCGCCTTCGCCTTGAACCATTTCCAGCATGACAGCAATACATTCTTCATCAGCTGCGATAGCCTCGATATCTGCTGCATCATTATAAGGAAGGTATTTAAATCCGGGAACAAGAGAGCCAAAACCGTTGTGTATTTTTTCCTGTGCCGTTGCTGCCATTGTTGCGAGTGTCCGGCCGTGGAAGGAATGATCAAAGGTAACAATATGCCCCTCCGGTTTATGCAGGACTAAGTTCGCGTACCGCCGCGCCAATTTAATGGCTCCTTCGTTCGCTTCTGCCCCGCTGTTCCCAAAGAAAACTTGATCACAGCATGTGAGATCCGTCAGCATTTTCGCAAGCTTCTCTTGCGGTCCAATATGATACAAATTGGAACAATGCCAAAGGGTATCGAGTTGCTTTTTCAAAGCTGCTTCTACTGAATCCGGTACATGACCAAGTGCTAGTACTGCGATACCGGCTGTAAAATCCAAGTATTTTGTTCCTTCACTGTCCCAAACATAACTGCCCTTGCCTTTTTCAATAGTTATTGGAAAGCGTCCGTATGCAGCCATAACCGGCGCGATTGTTTCTTCTGATTTTGTGTTAAGCATGGAGTACTTCCTCCTCAAGGAAAATTTTTGTCCCGACTTCAATGCCCTTAGTATAATCAACCAGACATTCCGGCATCATACCGTTCACAATGACAACTTCCTGAACGTTTTTCTTTAAACTGTCCACTGCTGCCTTCGCTTTTGGAATCATACCGCCGCTGATTTTCTTCAGTTCAATCAACCGTTCAATTTCCAGATCGGAGACCTGCTTCAGCCGTGTCAGTTCTCCATCCTTTTCAACAAGAATCCCGGGAACATCACTGATGAAGCACAATTTTCCATTAAGTGTCGCAGCAATGGCCGCAGCCGCTTGATCAGCGTTGATATTGTAATGCTGTCCCTTATCGTCCATGGATATAGGAGAGATGACAGGAATATAACCTTGACCGCACAAATTGGTAATCACGGACGGATCAACAGCCGTAATCTCACCGACATAGCCGAGTTTGGAAAGTGCAAGCGGCTTTGCATGAAACAATCCGCCATCAATGCCGCTTAGTCCAAATGCCTTACCGCCGGACGCGCTGATCTTGGAAACAATTTGTTTATTCATCGTCCCGCTGAGCACCATCTCCGCTACGTCAAGCACTTCCTGAGTTGTCACACGAAGCCCGTGGTGAAAAACAGTCGGAATAGCCATTTTCTCCAGCATCTGTGAAATTGCCGGACCGCCGCCATGTACGATGACCGGCAGCCACTCGCCTTCTGCCTGAATCGCCTGTATGCTGTTAAAAAAGGCCGGAGTCAGTTTATCAAAGACGCTTCCTCCACATTTAATCACCAGATAACGGTTCATTGTTGTCCTCCTGACATCATCTTTTTCTCACGAACGATAAGAAGCGTTTATTTTCACGTAGTCATAAGTTAAATCACAGCCCCAGGCAACCGCGTGACCGTTCCCCTCGCCAAGGATTGTTTTAATCACAATGGTGTTTCCATCCAAATAGTTCTTCGCTTTTTCCTCATCAAAGTCAATCGGTACACCATTCTGAAAGAGAACAATATCGCCAAGTGCCATTGACACTTTACTTGGATCGAAGCGTTCTCCGCTGTATCCCATGGCACAAACAACTCTGCCCCAATTCGCATCACTTCCAAATACCGCTGTCTTTACAAGGCTCGAACCGACAATTGATTTACTGATCACTTCAGCGGAATGATCATCTTTAGCTCCGCTCACTTGAACTTCGATCAGCTTTGTCGCTCCCTCGCCATCGCCGGCAATGAACTTTGCAAGACCTTGACAGACAATTTCCAGTCCATTCAAGAAGGTTTGCCATTCCGGATGCTGCTCGCTCAACAACTGATTTTCAGCTTGCCCGTTTGCCAGAAGCAGGACCATATCGTTGGTACTTGTATCACCGTCGACGGTAATGCAATTGAATGATTTATTAATCACTGATTTCAGCGCAAGACTGAGAGAATCAGGAGCAACATCGGCATCTGTTGTGACAAATCCGAGCATTGTCGCCATGTTCGGGTGTATCATGCCTGAACCCTTGCACGCGCCGCCGATGGTTACTGTCTTGCCATCAATTTCGACTTGAACGGCCAGATGCTTCGGCTTCGTATCTGTCGTGAGAATCGCTTCTTCAAAAGGTGCCTTCACATCATTGAGTTCAATGGCCGCAATGCCTTTTTCCATCTTTTCCATCGGAAGCTGCATGCCGATAACACCTGTTGAAGCAACACCTACGAGGTGATCGGCGATGCCTAGGTGCTCCGCCATCCACTTTCTTGTTGTATAAGCATTATCAGTGCCTTCTTGGCCTGTGCACGAGTTCGCACTCACCGTATTCACTAAAATCGCCTGAAGTTTCTTTTCTTCAGCAATACTATCCTGTGTCACTTGCAGCGGTGCTGCTTGAAACACGTTCGTCGTATAAACCCCTGCCGCGGAGGCCGGAGTCTCTGAATAAATCCAACCCATATCCGGCCTGCCGGTTCGGAGTCCGATATTCTGTCCTCCAGCAAGAAAGCCCTTGGGCGACCCGACACTGCCGTTTTCTATAGGAATAATTGCTGTTTGATTATATGTTTTTTCCACTAATCTCGCCCTCTCACGGATAGATCGGAGTGAACCCTAGTCCTGTCTGTTCATCCCAGCCCTTGATAATATTCAAATTCTGGACCGCCTGACCGGCTGCGCCCTTGACGACATTGTCGATGACGGAAACAATGGTGAGTCGCCTCGTCCTGCCATCGACATGTAATCCAATGTCGCAATAATTTGAGCCGAGTACTTCTTTTGTAGCCGGCCAAGTTCCAATGGGCCTGATCCGAACAAAAGGCGATTTTTCGTAATAATTTTCGTAGTGTTCCAGCAGCTCTCGTGTTGAGAAGCCTTGTTTCAAGTTCGCATACGTCGTGCACATCAATCCGCGTGTCATCGGAATCAGATGAGTGGTAAAAGTTATTGCGGTCTGTTCTCCGCTCTCCTGCGCGATCATCTGTTCAATTTCCGGTGTGTGCTGGTGCTGACCCAGCTTGTAAGCCCTCACGTTCTCATTGACTTCGCAAAACAAATTGCCAAGCGCCGCTTTCTTTCCCGATCCGGAAACTCCTGATTTTCCGTCAATAATAATGGATGTCAAATCGATCACATCATTTTTCAGCACCGGTGCAAGGCCAAGCAACGCAGCAGTTGGATAGCATCCGGGATTTGAAATGAAGGTTGCGCCCTCGATCTGCCTTCGGTTAATCTCCGCCAGTCCATACACTGCGTCATTCAGCAATGTCTGATCAGCAGGATCCAAATGATACCATTCCGCATAGTCCTGCGGATTTTTCAAGCGATAATCGCCGGAAAGATCGATACAGATCAGACCGCGTTTCAAGCATTCGGGAAGCAGATCTTTGCTGATGCCGGCGGGCGTTGCAAAGAAAACAGCATCAACCCTGGCCGCCAACTCATCCGCATCAAAATCCTCCAATGTTCTTTCAATAATACCGTCAAGATGAGGATAGATGCTCTGGATATCCGTGCCCGCGGTTGTATGCGCAACCAGCATCTCCAATTTGATTTGCGGATGATTCAGAAGCAAACGGATCAATTCAACGCCGCTGTACCCGTTCGCCCCAACAATACCTGCCTTCACCTGAAAGCCTCCAATAATTTGTTATATTTTCGTTCGGTGTCTCATTAACACTTCAGATAGTTAAATCAAAAGAGTAGTACTGATCCCCAAAAGATGTTTTCTGCGGAAAATTAAAAACGCCCGCCTCTTTTCATTTGAAAAGAGACGAGCGTTGATCACTATGCCCGCGGTACCACTCTGATTATTCCCAAATTAAAATGTTCAAAAAAGGGAATCTGCTTGAGACTCTGTAACGGGAGTTCCCGGACAATCCTACCTGTGATTCAGACCGTCATCTCCGAAGTGCGGTTCGCAGTATTACTTGCACCGGCTCTCACCAACCCGGCTCGCTTAAGCATTGCTCTACTGTTACTCTCTTCTTCACCGATTTTCAATAAGCAATTTTTAGTTATTTCTAACTTGTGTGATACTTATTATACATTGCTCAACTAATAAGTCAACCCTTATTTTAATTTTAATTGAATAAAAATGCAGCTTATTACTCAAACAATATATTCAGCAGCATTCCTCTATAGAAGTAAAAAACTTTTATAGTTTATTCTTCGGCCCCCAATGATGAATCTAGGGTGGCGAAATGTGAATATGCTATAATGAAAAAGCTTGTTCAATAACGAAAATACTCCTTATTTAAGGTTGGTGAACTTCTTGATTCATTTATTAATCGCGGTTATTCTTGGTGCCGTTGAGGGATTGACTGAATTTGCTCCGGTTTCGTCAACAGGACACTTAATCCTCGTGGCTGACTTGCTTCACTTTAATGGGGATACCGCAAAAACATTTGAAGTCATTATTCAGCTTGGGTCAATTATGGCTGTGGTTGTCCTCTACTGGAAAAGACTGTGGAGTCTCTTCGGTTTTTATCGGAACGAACCGAAGAACGGCCCTGAACATCTGAATCTTTTACACATCATTGTCGCAGGCATTCCGGCCATCATCCTCGGCGTGCTTTTGCGCGATTTTATTAAAAATGTTCTTTTCTCGCCTCAAAGTGTATTAATTGCACTTGTTGTCGGCGGCATCCTGATGATCATCGCTGAACGAATCGCCGCAAATCGCGGAGGAGCAGGCACAAAGGAATTGTCCTATGGACAGGCCTTTGTCATCGGCCTGTTCCAATGCTTGTCGCTCTGGTCCGGATTTTCCCGTTCCGGATCAACCATCGCCGGAGGACTTATTGCAGGCGTTGAACGGAAAACCGCGGCTGAATTTTCATTTATTCTTGCTGTTCCGATGATGATCGGCGCAAGCGGCTACGACTTCTACAAAAGTCTCGATTTTCTGCATGTCAGCGACATTCCGCTCTTTGTAGTCGGTTTTGTTACGGCATTTATTGTAGCCATGCTTGCCATTGTCTTTTTCCTTAAATTATTGCGCCGCTTTACCCTTGTACCGTTTGCCGTTTATCGTTTTATTCTCGCAGCGGTTTTTGCGCTTTATCTGATCTTCTAATAACTATCTATTATCTTCTTAAGTGTATAAAAAGAGCCGGAGAGAAATCTCTCCGGCCCTTTTTATTTTTCAATCGATTAGTTCGCATATTCCGGAATATCAAAAATCAAGTTATATTTAGAAACCACACTGTACAATGTATCGATCATTGGCGTCTGTTTCACAGCCCAGGCGACGTCGGTCGCATATTGATGAGCAGCACTGCCCATAACAAGTGCTTCCGGATTCCAGCGCATTTTGTACAATGTATCCTGGCGGTAGGTAGCATTATAAACGTAATATTTTGCGATCCAAGCAGCCCCGCCTTTGATTGCCTTTTCAGGCGTTGTCCAGCCTTGTTCGTAAGCATACTTTGCTCCACTGTTCACCGCACTTCCGTCGTAAGCGCCGATGCCGAACATATTATAGACCGTCGTACCATTATAGTTGACGCCATTAGCAAGTGTCGAACTACCGTTTCCTGTCTCAAGCAGCGCGTGGGAAACAAGATATACCTCGTTTACTTTGCTCTCATTTGCCGCATTTATAAAAGCCGCACCTTGTCCGGCCAAAATCCCCTTGCCCTTCAGCATCGTGTTCATATCACTAAGCGAAATATTGGCCAATGAGGAAAGCTGTAAGAATTGGTAATATTCTATACTTCCCTTTGAAAAATTCTTCGGGTTTAAGTATTGAGCCAGAGAAGAACTGCTGTTTACATTCTGTTCTTCCGCCAGTGCCTGACCGAATGAAATTGAATAATTTGTTGTGATATATGCAGCATTACCGTCTTGAATGGTTGTTGTTGTTTCTTTTTTTACATAGTCCCCGTATACATAACCGTCTTGACCGTTATAACTGACCTTAACCCATCCGTCAGGAGCATCAGCAAGTATTTCAACAAGTGTTCCTGCCTTTAATACTTCATAGCTCTTATATGATGTTCCCGGTCCTTGACGGAAATTTACTCCAGTAGTGATTAACCCACTGGTTTCTGTTGTTTGTGTACCTGACGAATCCGAGTTGCCGGAGTTATCCGAGGCACTATCAGGCTTTTGTACATAATCGCCGGATACATATGCCGTTCCTCCGGCATAGTTGACCTTCAGCCAGTCTCCACTTGTTCCCACTACTTCCACACTGCTTCCTTTCTTCAACGTTGTCAGCAGTTTGCCTGAGGTCGACGCGCTCGATCGGACATTCAAATTTGCTTTCGTTGTTCCAGTGTAAAGCACCGTTTCACTACCGGAGCCGTCCGATGCACTATCAGGCTTTTGCACATAATCGCCCGACACATACGCCGTTCCTCCGCTGTATTTGATCTTCAGCCAGTCGCCGCTTGTACCCACTACTTCCACGCTGCTCCCTTTCTTCAACGTTGTCAGCAGTTTGCCTGAGGTCGATGCACTTGATCGAACATTCAAATTTGCTTTCGTTGTTCCAGTGTAAAGCACCGTTTCACTACCAGATCCGTCCGATGCACTATCAGGCTTTTGCACATAATCGCCCGACACATACGCCGTTCCTCCGCTGTATTTAATCTTCAACCAGTCGCCGCTTGTACCCACTACTTCCACGCTGCTTCCTTTCTTCAACGTTGTCAGCAGCTTGCCTGAGGTCGACGCGCTCGATCGGACATTCAAATTTGCTGTCGTCGTTCCAGTGTAAAGCACCGTTTCACTACCGGATCCATCCGATGCACTGTCAGGCTTTTGTACATAATCGCCGGATACATACGCCGTTCCTCCGCTGTATTTGATCTTCAGCCAGTCGCCGCTTGTCCCCACTACTTCTACACTGCTCCCCTTCTTCAACGTTGTCAGCAGTTTGCCTGAGGTCGATGCACTTGATCGAACATTCAAATTTGCTTTCGTCGTTCCAGTGTAAAGCACCGTTTCACTACCGGATCCATCCGATGCACTGTCAGGCTTTTGCACATAATCGCCCGACACATACGCCGTTCCTCCGCTGTATTTGATCTTCAGCCAGTCGCCGCTTGTGCCCACTACTTCCACGCTGCTTCCTTTCTTCAACGTTGTCAGCAGCTTGCCTGAGGTCGACGCGCTCGATCGGACATTCAAATTTGCTTTCGTTGTTCCCGTGTACAAAACCGTTTCATTGGAGCTGTCGGAATCCGATGTACTGCCCGCCTTCGTGACATAATCGCCCGACACATATGCCGTTCCTCCGCTGTATTTGATCTTCAGCCAGTCGCCGCTTGTGCCTACAACTTCCACGCTGCTCCCTTTCTTCAACGTTGTCAGCAGTTTGCCTGAGGTCGATGCACCTGATCGAACATTCAAATTTGCCGTTGTAGTCCCGGTATAAAGAGTTTGTTCGCTTGCCGATGAACTCGTTTCAGAAGCAGTACCCGTCTTTATGTAATCTGCGGAAACATAAGCAGATCCGTCTTTATACTGGATCTGTAACCAACCGTCACTCGTTTTTCCGGTAACTGTAACAGTGGCACCTTTTTTCAATGTTGTGAGCACTGTTCCCTGCGTGGATGGTAAAAGGCGTACATTCAAGTTTGCAGATGCTGTCCCCTGATAACTGGCAACCGACTGCACAGACAGACTTGGCGTGCCAGTCGAGCTTTCCGAGACTTTCTCTGTATAGTAGCCGTCAACATATGCTGTTCGTCCTTCATATTTGATCTTCAGCCAATTCCCCTTTTCACTTTCTTTGTCTATTCCAATGACTTCAAACGTCTGATCCTTCTTAAGCATGCCGATTTGCTGTTGTTCAGTGCCAGGTGTACTACGTACATTCAAATTCGTTTTGGCTTTCGCTTGATAGGTTTCGAAAGCATCTGCAGATGCATGAACAGGAACTCCTGTAACCGTTGCTACCGCTGCTGCAGCCGCGAAAGCTCCGACAATAGTAAAATTACGATTTGGGCTCATTATAAGTTACCCCCGAGTATGATCTAAATGATAGATTATATTTTTACTAGATATATCGGTAAGTTATGGAATTAGTTTAGTGTAAAGTGTTGATTTCACTCGTTTTGTAACGAATAATTAACAATTTAGCCGATTTAAGTAGGTTATTTGGCACAGTATTTTAATTACGTTCTTTGATAAAAAGTAATTTATGATGAATAAGATTCAGTTCGCTTGTTTCTTGTTTTATTCAAATTGATGAATCAAAATCACCGAAACAGACGGTTTTCCCCCTCCTGTTCCCGCTCTTTCATATCGAAATTCTGAAAATCGTATTACGTGACCAACAACGGTCCCGAATGGATTAAAATTTCTTTTTCAGAAAAGAGTAATTCATTTTTTTATACTCCAAATTTCATAGGCAAATCGTTTATCCGACTTTTTTGTTTTCATTAAAAAGAAAAACCGGGCAAAAAGCGCCCGGTCCTTAATCTCCAGCCATGTGTGATTGGTTTGTGTCTTTACAGTGTTGAATCATCGCTTCGGTTACTCGCATCAACTGAGCGCGACCGCGGGCACACCGCGAGCCTCCTCAGACAAGTAGAAATCTGCGGGTCTCGCTGGCACCTGATCCCGCAGGCGTTTCACACCTCCGCTTTGATTTTCGGCCAAGCCACTGAGTTATTCGTTTAAATACGGGGCAAAATTTTATACTTTCTTAACTTGCAAAAAAGCCCGAACTGGGCTTTTCGTGTGTCTTAATGAGTTGTATAAGAAATGGCTTGATTTCCGAATTGGTGCCAGGCTTTTATAAAAGCTTGTTTACTTGACTTGGTTCCTGGTTTGCCAGCAAGCGGATCATTAAAATAGACATAATTTTTGTCAAATCCGGTCAGCAAAACGGAATGTTCCTTAAAAGTGATGCGAATTGTTCCTTGCTTTGTCGGCCAGTTCTGCCATGCACTCTCCGGAATGGGCTGAAAATTAATACTCGTTATCGTCCATACCGGCTTGCCCGAAGCCATTTGTTTTTCAATCGCTGACCACGGCTTGCCGGTCATATCAATCACACGCTCGCCTAAATAGCGGCGCGCCAAGTCGGCAACCGGTCCATGATAGACGGCAAATCCCGGATTTGCTCGACTGCCGTGGTACATATTGCCTACAAATCCTTCATTCGGATTGCCTTTCAGTGCTCCTGACTGAAAAGGAACCTTTTTTATCTGTTCCGCGAGCTGCATTTTATTGATTTTTACACCGGCAGATTGCAGCAGCATCGTCAGGCTCGTTACTTCACAGCCATTGGGCAGTTCAGGCTTTTGACTGACATATGGAGCGCTCAGCTTTTTCTCTGTCACAGCAGGTTTTTTTTCATGTTTAGGCAAAGTCTTTTTTAGCGCTGCCGGATTACCCTTCTGTTCTTTTTGCGTTCGTTCAGAAGATCCTTCTCGATCGTCTCGATTCTGTAAGAGAACCACCATAAAGGCAACACAAACGATCATAATCAGAACCATTAGTATCGCAACCATTCGTTTCACATAACGCATTCATAATCCCCTCTAGGAAAACCGGCGCTCATAAGCATTATTGATTTCTTCGCTCCATAAATCGAAGCAAATGGTAAATAGTCTTAATCGTTGGTACTTGCGCACCGCATCGGTCAGCAGTCTGAATAGCGAAACCGAGAATAGCATCCAATTCCATTTCACGGCCATTCTCAAGATCCTGGAGCATCGACGTTTTATGATTCTGGATCTTTTCGTCAGGAAACAAAAGACCTGTTATGTACTGCTCGCCGATTTGAATTCCTGATTTCGCCGCAACCTCAAGAAACTCTTCGCTGATTCGTTCTAACAACCCATGAAGATCCGAGTCTGCCAGCGCTTCTCCAACGCGTGTTCGCGTTAAAGCAGTTAACGGATTATAGGTGATATTCCAAAGTAATTTTTCCCATTTAATCTGTCGAATATGATTCGTGATCCGCACCTCAGCCCCTGAATGCAGCAAAGCTTCTTTGAGTTCATGAAGCGTTTCGTTTACCTGACTGTCTTCCTGCCATTCGCCGATCACGAGTGTGCCGTCGCCGACATGGTTCACCACGCCCGGTGCTTCGCGAATGATTGAAATAAACGCGGAGCCGCCAATCACATGATCAGCACCGAAAATTTCAGCGAGTCGTTCTTCATTGCCGATTCCGTTAAGCAGACAGATAACCTTCGTTTTCGGTCCCATGAGTGCACTCAATTCAGGAATCACAGCTTCTAAAGCAGTAGATTTAATCGCTAACAAAATATAATCGAAAGAAAAATCCTCTTCCAGATTTTCTGCGTCTCTAACTTTTACCGGTAGCGAAAAATCGCCGGCAATACTTTTCACAATCAGTTCGTGATCATGCAGCCGCTCAAGTGTCCGTCCTTTGGCAATAAAGGTCACGTCCAATTTTTCCTTCGCTAAAACTCCGCCATAGTAGCAGCCGATAGCCCCTGCACCCAGTATTCCAATCTTCACAATCAAACACGCCCCATTCCCTGACCTGATATCTGTTCTCCTGCCGCAGTCTCTTTTTCTCTAATACTCTCATTTTAGCGTATTTCAGAGCGTTTTTCTTAATCAAATCCTTGGAAATGATTCATGAACCAGCCAGTTCGAACAGTCTACAATATTTTTGCACAAATAAGTATAAAAAAATGAGCGGAATTTAGTATAGGTGCAACTAAGACTTTGCCTGCGCGGAGACTTTGCAAAGCCAAGTTTTCCAATTATACTTAGAACAGCTTACACAGGATTCGCACAAGGTAGCATAGAATCATGAAGTGATACGAATTTAGCGGAAACAGGTGAATCAATTTGGATGAAATCATTATTTATTGCGACGGCGGATGCCGGGGAAACCAGAGTGACCATAATGTCGGCGGCTGGGGAGCCATTTTAAAATACGGTGATCATGTCAAAGAGCTTCGCGGAGGCATGCATAACACAACCAATAACGTGATGGAACTGACGGCGGCAATCCGCGCGCTTGAATCGCTCAAATCACGGCAAATCCCGGTCGCATTCTACATAGACAGCGCTTATGTAGTGAATGGCATGAACAGCTGGATTTCAGGGTGGATTAAAAAAGGCTGGAAGACAGCAGGCGGAAAAGCCGTTAAAAATAAAGAGTTGTGGATGCGACTGAATGATCTCGCGCAGGCGCAAGAAAAGATTACCTTCAATAAGGTCAAGGGGCATCACGGTGTCGAATACAACGAACGCGCCGATCAACTCGCAAATCTCGCCATGGATGAAGCAGAAAAAGACTAGACAGAAAAAGCCAGAGAACCTCGCGTATTGCGCAGTTTCTGGCTTTTTAATCATTTTATTGAACATTTAAGATTACTTGTCCCTTTTTCATTGATTCATTGACGTTGATGACGCGCTGATTCGATGACCCGCGGAATTTCAGCTTCAAGTTCCGTTTTGTCATATCAAACGGTCCATCCACAAGCACATCGATTTGGTCGAGCATTTCCCGCCGCTCCGAATCCTCAAGCAAATCTTCATAGAGAAATCCGGTCCAGCACCAAATATCCTTATCCGGACATTCGTTCTTCACACGCTCGACGAGTTTTGTCAGGGTGTTTGGGTGATCAAACGGCTCGCCGCCGAGCAGCGACAATCCCTGAACTTTACCGTCCGAACGATTTAAATCATCAATGATTTTGTTCTCCACTTCATCCGTATATGGCTTACCGAAGTCAGGATTCCAAGCGATTGCATTCCAACAGCCCTTGCAGTGAAAATGGCAGCCGCTGACAAACAAGGAATGCCTGACTCCCGTTCCATTCAAAAAATCAAAGCGTTTATAATCGGCGTAATTCATAATCGGTGTGACTTGTCCTCTTTTCTCTTCAACTCTGCTGCTTCTCGCGGCTGTTGATTTCCTTCAGACGTCCTTTGATCGGCTTGCGCTGAATCACGGAACCCAAGTAACCGCACAGCCGGCGGATGCAAGACGTTGTTTCTGGATTATGATTGCCGCAGCTTGGGCATTTGAACCCGGCTGCCGTTGATTCGAATTCGCCTTCATAACCGCATTCATAGCATTTATCAATTGGCGTGTTTGTACCGAAATACCCGATTCGGTCATAGGCGTAATCCCATACTGTTTCCAGTCCTTCGGGGTTGTTTACCAAGGATGGGAACTCGCAGTAATGAATAAAGCCGCCTCCCGTGTAGGGCTCATAATCCTTTTCAAAATCAATTTTTTCAAATGGGTTGATTTTCTTGCGCACGTCGTAGTGAAAACTGTTCGTGTAGTAATCTTTATCAGTTATATCCTTGATGCTGCCGAAATGCTGCTTGTCCAGTCTGCAGAAGCGGTCGGTCAGGCTTTCTGAAGGTGTCGCATAGACACTGAACGCATAGCCTGTCTTCTTGCGCCATTCGTCCGACAGCGACTTAAACCGTTTCACAATATCGAGTGTAAAGGTTTTTGCTTCCGGATTATGTTCCCAATTCGGACCATAGAACACCGTCGCCGCTTCGTAAAGCCCGATGTAGCCCATAGACACAGTCGCTCTGCCGTTTTTAAAAATGTCCTGTACCGGTTCATCGGCGTGCAGACGTTTTCCGGTTGCACCGTACTGATAGAGAATCGGTGCGTTTTTCGCTTCCACTTTATCCAGTGTATGAATTCGGAAGAGCAATGCGCGGCATACCAGATCCAGCCGTTCCTCAAACAGGCTCCAGAAAGCTGCTTTGTCGCCATTTGACTCGATTGCGATCCTTGGAATATTCAGCGTGACAACACCCATATTGTTACGACCGTCTGTAATGTATTGTCCGTTCTCCTGATAAGAAGGCAGGAATGAACGGCAGCCCATCGGCGCCTTGAAGTCCCCGGTCACTTCAACAATTCGGTCATAGTTCAAAATATCCGGATACATCCGTTTCGTGGCGCATTCCAAAGCCATTTTTTTAATATCATAGTTTGGATCGTCTTCGTTTAAATTTAATCCGCGTTTGATCGTGAACACGAGTTTTGGAAACACCGCTGTTTTATGATCGCGGCCAAGCCCGATAATTCTCACCTTCAAAATCGCTTTCTGAATCTCGCGGGCAAACCATGAACGGCCAAGACCGAAGTTTAGAGTAAAGAAAGGTGTCTGACCATTGCTTGAAAAAAGGGTGTTAATTTCATATTCAAGCGACTGCATCGAGTCGTAAATTTCTTTCTCAGTCATCGCGTAAGCGTAATGTTCTTGTTCTGCAGGATCCGAAATCCAAGTCTTTGCGGTTTCCAAGTATTTGCTGAAGCTCGTTCTCGCATAAGGTTCCAATACTTCATCCGCACGATTAAACGATGTGCCGCCATAAATATTCGAGGATACATTGGCGACAATCTGAGCAACCAGCGCGGTCGCCGTCTTGATCGATCTCGGCTGTTCCACGTCAGCATTGCCGATCGAGAACCCTTTCTCAAGCATGCCTTTAAAATCAATCAGCATGCAGTTATACATAGAGAAAAACGGCGAGTAATCCAAATCATGGAAGTGGATAATTCCCTGATTATGCGCATCGGCAAATTCCTTTGGCAAAATATGGCGGAGTGCAAAATCTCTGGCCGCCACGCCCGCGAGCAAATCGCGCTGCGTATTAAATACTTTTTCATCTTTATTCGCGTTTTCATTGGCGACATATTCATCCATATTGATTAAGTCACGAATCTTGTCATCTAATGATTTTTCTTTATATACCGGTTCTTTAATCATCATGTCCGCCCCCATAGTTCCGATAAACAACATTATAATACAATATGTAGTAGGATCAATAGGATACACAACACAATATGTAGGAGTCTAGCGTATGGATTGCATTTTTTAGGATACCAGAGCGGAAAAATAGATCTGTGACAATTTTGCGAACGAGGGATAATACACGCATATTTATAGATCTCGGAGAAAAAATAAACAACCTATTTATTATATCGGAAGAACGCTAGAAAGCAACTGCAAAAATGATGAATAAATCCAAACATGTACTCAACTAGAAAAACCGGGCAAAAGCACTCAGTCATTACGGTCTCAGGATGCGGTTGTCTTCGCATTGCCTCTTAGAGAACGTATTTAACTTTGTGTAAATGGAAATACTTACCTTATAAAAGGAGCTGACCATTTATGCAAAACTACCGTAATTATGGCGACATGACGATTCGTGAACTCG